>ERZ1034962.446-NODE-446-length-19513-cov-5.902251_pt1 | contig 19513 bp, 19 predicted proteins | sample MGYA00520696_ERZ1034962 | MGnify/ENA primary metagenome ERZ1034962 (study PRJEB33766, sample SAMN09781770) | gut metagenome | biome: gut microbiome | host: Homo sapiens | place: Madagascar | study: EMG produced TPA metagenomics assembly of the PRJNA485056 data set...
TTATTATGCTTATTAATGCCAGTATGCCTTTTAGGACTTGCGGCTTGCCAAAATTCAACTGCGGATAATAATACCGCAACCAGCACAGAAGTTGTGGTCGAAACGCAAACGGAAACACAAACAGAGAAAGAAACATTGTTATCAAGGGACAGAATGACATACACAGAAGATATTACATATGATACTCTTGCAAGATACCCGGACAAAAATATTGATAAACCTGTGAAATTTGACGGAAAAGTTATACAGATGATTGGTGCGATTGACAGCAATTACACCGCTATAAGAATGGCTGTAGATGATGACTACAATCACGTGTTGCTTGTTGTTTATGCAAATGATGTGATTGACGGTAAACTACTTGAAAATGATAGAATTACAATTTATGGTGGTTATGTCGGTCAGTATTCATACACATCTACATTGAATAAACCGATAACAATTCCACAAGTTGAAGCTGTTATGATTGATTTACACGATAACAATTAAAATATCACCGGGAGTATTACGCTCCCGGTATTTTTATGTTTAGGCTAATTCGCAATCGCTGACATTGACTGCCGCAAATACAGAGCCGTTGAAGCTAAGGACTGCTCTATCCCCGTCAAGCTGTGTGACTTCATAGCCGCTGTCATTGTGCCATGCCTTAATTGCCGTGCCATTGTAGTCAGTATCTCCGTTGAAACGGACGGTATCGCCCACAGAAATGCAACCGCAATCCGAACTTTCTTCTGAATCGTCAGAATCATCACTGCCGCCGCCAGCAATGCAATCATCATTAATCCAGCCTGTGCCGTCGTCAATCAGATATGGATTTCTCGCACCGTCAACAACTCGTGTAATTGTGCCAGTCGTATAAGTAGGCTTTAACGCTTCTTCTGATGTTGAAGATACATAGATTGTATCGTAGTTTACGGTATCGCCTACAGAATAGCTGTATCCACCGTCCTCTGTGTCTTCTTCATCGCCGCCGCAGTCGCCCGAATTGCTATCAGAATCACTGCCGCCGTCAACTTCCGGCAACTCGCCGTACCAGTAATTCATGTCGACTCTGCTTGACGGTAAACCGGCAACTTCACCGTCTGATGTATACTGCCATAACAAGCAATCCATTGACGGCTCTGAAATTCCCCAGTGTGCAAGCCATACTTCGTAATTAGATAACTGGTCTGCATAGATTACTGAATCCCAGTAATTTTTGCTTGCGTAAACACCAGTCTTGTATCCTGCTTCTGATACTCTGTCGCAGAAAATCTTACAAAAATCAGTAATTTCCTGTCTGTTATCGTATGGGTTGAAGTTGTGCTTTTCTTTGTAGTTGTCCGCGTCTTCCATGTCAAACCATACACCTAATACCGGATTGTAGCCCTCTACCATGCGCAGTGCGTGTGCCGCTTCGCTTTCTGCTTCGGCATTATTTAACGCATAAGAGTACAGATACACACCATACGGAATGCCCAGTCTTTCACATTCTTCCATGTTACGGATTGCCTGCGGGTCGTCCTGTGATGTGCTGTCATTGCCGTGACCGACACGAATAATTACACCGTCAACATTTTCCTTTGTGGTATCCCAGTCGATAACTCCGTTATGCTTACTTACATCAATTACTGAATATCTGCTCATATGAACCTCTTTCTGCCGCTGTTCTGCGGCTAAATATAATTTTTATTGTGTTTTAGGGTAAAAAAATAAGACACTTTCGTGTCTTTCTAATAAATGCTATTTAACTTTTTACCGGCTTTCTAACTGCTGTCGTAGTACACGACTACCACCCCCTTTAAGATGCTGTTCCATGCACGGTTACATGAAAGCTAATATTTTTGGTTTCTGCTAACGGAGAAAATACAAAACCTTGGATTTTGCTCACCGTGTAATTCGTTATGCTTACACTTATTAATCCGCTTGTCGCAAAAGGTGTTACGTTCACGCTCGTAAAATATTTTATTCCCGTTACTGGTATCGGTATTTCAAACGATGCCCAATACATATTTCCGTAAGTATTGGTCATTGCATAATTTCGTGCTGCGGTATGAAACGCCAAAATCTTGTATCCACTTGCCAAAGTCAACATGGCGTATCCTGAACTAACACCATTATTACTTGCAACACTTCCTTTCGTATCTGTAAAAACTGCATTGCTCGGCACATCTGCATTAACCGCATGACCGTTTACTTTTCCATACACATTATTAATATAAGCTTCTTTCCAGTAATGAGCGCTGTCACCCAATGTCTTTTCGGCGTGGGTTTTAGGTATCAAATTGCCAGTTATTTCTGTAGAGCCGGTTAGAGGAATCTTTGTCGAATCTCTTGCTGAACCGTTTGCAAGTTTTCGTCCTTGGTTTGCACTTAAACTTTCTACCGTCGATGCACTTGTGAGATTATCCTGTATTCCTCTCCATGTGTTTGTGTCTGTAAACTTTGCATTAGACGGTACGTCCGAGTCAACTGTATGATCATTTACCTTCGCTGCATTTCCTGCACTTGCTGCATAATTTACGCTAAAATTACTAGGATTGTAAACATACATATCCGAACCGTTTTCACCACCCCAAAGCCATGTAGGCTGCCCGCCTTTGCCTGCCCAGTTAAACGTCATCGGGTAACCTGCGTTGCCATTCCTTCCTAAATGCGCAGCATTGTTTGCTGCCGGAACTGTCCCCAGCCAGTTTATAAACGTATCTTTTGTTACATCTTTAATTTTGGCTTTTACGGTATCATCATCGCCGCCGCTGTAGCAAGCCACAGCCAAAATTTGGTCTTCGTTCAACGCGGAACCTACCCAGCCGACTTTTATTTTTTTGGATGTATCGTTGTAATCTTGAACTGTTGTCGCACTTCCTGCATTGCCGTCTACCGGTATCGCACCTACATTTTCCGCTGTAATATTAACATTGCCCCGCCTATACGCACTTTCTGCACTGCCTTTTACACCTGTAACCGGTGTACCTGCAAGAACATCCCACTTTCCGTCTTCTGTCTTATACACGTTAGCACCTGCTGGAATAGTATTCCCTGCACCCTCCTTAAAATCCGAAGTTGTTACAAACTGGTCTGAAATGTTATACATATTGCCGCTTGTCGTTGCTGACAGCGCAGGGAGATTGGCAAATGCAACTGTTCCCATCGGTCTTAATGCTCCCGAGAACGATTCAGAAATCCGTCTTGCCTGCTCGTAATAGTATTTTGCGCTGTCTGTATCTGCTACGGCATAGTTTTGTGCTGTGTCCGCACTTGCCGCCGCATTGGAAGCGTACTGCTGTGCCGCATTGGAATTTGAAACTGCGATTGTCGCACTATTTGCCGCACTATTCGCTTTTTCATTTGCTATATTTGCGCTTCCTGCGGCATTATCAGCATTTGTTTTGGCTGTTGCCGCGCTTGCTTCCGCTTCCTCCGCTTTTGTGTTTGCCGTATCTGCGCTTGTTGCCGCCGCCGATTGGCTCTGTGCCGACTGTTGGCTATAATACTTTGCATTGTCCGTATCTTCGCCTGTGCGGCTGTTTGTGCCGCCAGTAGCATAACTCTGTGCTTTTGTAGCACTCGCCGCCGCATTGGATTCACTGGTTGCCGCCGCTGTTTCACTTGTTTTAGCATTACTTTCAGATGTCGCCGCCGCTTTCTGACTAGCCGCGGCTTTTGCTGTTTCAACCTTAATATCAGCAAGATAATTTGGTTGTAAATGTTTTTCCTTAATACTTGCTTCCTTAACAATTGCAGACACTTTTCCAGCACTGTCAATCGAAAATGCCACCGTGTCACTGTCTAAAAACTCATACTGCGTAATCAGTGCTGCCAGGTCTATATATTGTTTTGTGCCGTCAATAAGCGTTAAAATAATCTGCTGTGTTCCGGCATTATATGAGAAATTCACAGCAATCTTTTCCATTTGCGTGTCAATCGTTATCTTTGAACCGTTTTTCTTTACAATTGTGATAATACCTGTCTTTTCTTCAAATGTAACGTCCTGCACCAGTGTTGAAACTTCTTCCTTAGTCGCTTTTGTAGTGTCCAGTGTAATTACCCTATTGTCAATTTCATCTGTAGCCACATCTATTTTATTCAGATTACTTTCATTCAGTGGTGTTTCATCACTCGGATAATTTTCCCAATTTATACGGCCATACGTTTTATTCATGCCTGCTCCTTTCTAGTTCCATGGAACTTCCCAATCTCCTGTCAAAGTAATACTGCGTTCAGCCGCATTTATTTCAAAAACACCTACTTCTTCGCCGTCTTCTTTGGCAGCAATTCGGATTATCGTTGGATACAATCTTATTGCCGCCGCAGCATTGCTTAATATAATTGTGTTGTAATTCAAATATGTTTGTTCATCTTCTCCAACAGCATATTGCAAGCCCTCTGTGCTGATGTTCCACGGTCCGATTTTGCCCTTGGGCATTTCTGCACTGCCGTCCAAACCGATTTTAAAATTCTGATTAGCCGTCACAGCGCCGTTCAGGTTTATTTTGTTTGCTTCAATCGAAACGTTTTCGGCAGATTGGTTAATTTTTGAAATAATTTCATCGCCATTTACTTTTTTTGATACTTCTGTATTAATGCTGTCCGCCGTCTGCCTTATTGCACTGTTCACCTGTTCTGTAGTGCTGTAGCTTTGCAGTTTTCGGCTCACCTCTGCCGAAATTCCTTCTGCTGTAGCATTGATTCGGGTATTCATTTCCGTTGTTGTGCTGTAATCCTTTAACTTATCTGCTGTGTCCTGTTTTGCATTACTTTCAGCCGTTTCGGCGGCAGATTCAGCATACTCTTTAGTTTCTGTTACCTGTTTTGATAACTCTGCCGTAAATCCGTCTGCCGTCTGTTTTATAGAACTTTCCAACTCTGTTTTTGTGTTTGTGGCATTTTCTTTTGTTTCATATTTTTTGCTGATTTCTGATGTGATTGATTCAGCGGTCTGCGTAATTTTTGTTGATAAATTGCCCTCGGCTTCACTCGCCCTCTTTACTTCTGATGTGATTGATTCTGTGTTTTGCTGTATACTACTGGATAAGTTGTTTACTGAATCGGATACCTCGCTTCGGATACTGTTTGCAGTCTGCTCAATACTGCTTGACAAGCCGTCAGCCGTGTTTTTAACTTCTGCTCTTATATCCGTTGCTGTCTGCTTAATTTCAGAGCTTAATCCGCTTTCAACGTCCGTAATCTTACTGTTTGTTTCTTCGATTGTCCGTGTCAGTACATTGGTTTTACCTTTAAGCTGTATAATGCTTTTATGCACGCTATTTACCTGTGTAGAACGGTATTCTTCACCCGTTGCTTCATATTCGTCCCTAAGTGCCTGTATGCCCTTTAGTGTACGTTTTAACACGTAGCTTTCAATGATTTCATATTTTGTTGACAGACGAACCGCATCACCAACTTCGATACATGGGTTTCCTTTGCAGTCCGCAGAAAACGGTCTGTAAATAATTCCTCGGATTTTTCCGTAAATGTTATTTGCAATTCCCGTCAGTTCTTCACTGCCTTTGCCGTAAACAAGAAAATTATCCTGTATCACATAAGCATTTGTGCCGCTTCCGACAATTACTCCGATATCGTCTTCTTCTTTTCGGATTTGCAGTTTGTCGATTGTTTTTACAAGAAAATCTTCATATTGTGCCGATATGTACAGACTTTTGCTTATTCTCGTGCTTTTCGGCTCACGCGGGTACAAATCATCTGCCGGATACAGGTTGTTTCTTGGATATAATCCCTGTATTTCTTGCTCAAGGTAGATGTAATGGAATCTGCCGTCACGTCCAATATGACCGAAACAGCCGTTAATTTCACAAATACAATTCAGCACAGTTGCACCGCTTAATTCTTCCGGCTCAACCGTCTTTTCGACTTTCATATCATCATTTACAAGCTGTGCGTCCGCCTGCTCAATCCCAAAATACCCAAAAAAGCTATCCCGAAAAGCTTTCATTGTCGTCGTGCTGTCTTTTTCCGGCAATAACGTATTGTACCATTCCGCCACATCTGCGTTTATCACGTCATACAGCCTGTCATAAGCTACAATATCACGCTTTGTTCTATCTGCCGTTGGTGTGTCGGAGTATACTTTATATCTGCCAATCTGAAACGGATTTGAAGTATTATTATCAATTACAGTTTTAACTGTTATCATTTTATCTTTCATCGGAAGAAAAATGTTTGATACAGTAAATTTAAGCACCGCCGCTTCACAGCTTCCGATTGTCAATTCAGATTCCGAACAAATGCTTTCTGTCAATTCAAACTGTTCTTGATGTAGTTCAACATTTGTAATTTTTGTCGTTTTATCGTCCGTTTCAATCGTCAACTGCTTATCTATGCTATCTTTTTTAAATAATTCTGCGTATTGATAATTAACCACCGTAAACACCTCCAATAAATGCAAGTCTAATTGAATCGTATCGAATTACATTTCCGTATGTGCCGTAAATTGTTGGCTGAAAATCAGCCATATAGCCATACTGCGTAACATAATCGTCATATTCCGGGATATAAGCTGTAATATAACAACCCCGCTCCTGCGAATTTGTAAAATTGTTGCGAATATTGCTCATCAGTACTTCAAATGTTTCGTTTGTAAGGAGTGCCTTGGTTTCAAATTCAACTTTTAATGCCTTTAATTCAACAGCGTTTCTATGCTCGTATCCGTTTGCGTCCGTGTAATCGTCAATGTCCTGCATATTTGCATATGCGCTGTAGGAATCTGCCTTGATTAATCTGTCCGGTATCGTATAATCTCCAATTTTAATTAAAAAGCCGTTGTACGCCATGCCTGCACCTCACATTTTTAAAAATTAGTAACAAAAAAGCACATACCGGCATTCGATATGTGCTAAAGAAATGGCAAAAGGCGAAACCTACATAAAATAGATTCCGCCGCAAAGCAAGTTGTCACGTATTATAATAGATTAATTATCATCTATTGTACATGCATTAATAATCAAATGCCGGTTTGCCAGTTCTTTTAAAATATTCTCTTGCGTATTTTCTTGCACTGCTTCCGATGTCGTTTTGGCTTATACTTAAGTCCTTGTTGAGTATTCCTTGTAACAACTGGTTCTGCTGTCTAAGCAGTGCTATTTCTCGCTGTGACGTATCGTAAATGGAGTCTTTAATACCCGTAATTTCTGCGCCGCCCGCTACTGCCGACTTGCCGCCGACCGTTCCGGCAATTTCCGGTATTCCGTTTTCACCCGCCATGACAATGCTATATTTTTGCGGAAGATAACCGCCGTCTGCATACCCTTTAATACGAATTTTAGCAAATCCACTTTTCAATGGGTCGCCTGCGCTATAATTATCATCGCTTTCCAGTTCCATTTTGTAACTATTTTGAATAGCATTGGTTAATGCGTCATGGACTTCCCATGCTTTACTGCTTATCGTATCTGCTAAGTTATTCATGAGGTCAGCACCAACGTCTGAACCGATTTCTCCTGCGTTTACAGCGTCTATAATTGACAAGAAAGCAACTGCCGTTGTGTTCGGTACACCGTCAATATTTTTCTTGTACGAATCAACAAGATTTTCACCCGCTTTTGAGCCGGTATCAAGTGCCTTTGAGATAGCCGTTTGTTGAATATTGTCGAATATTGCGCTATTGTATCCCGGCAATCCGCTTGTTGTGGTCGTAAATCCGTTATACAGCTTTGTACCGCCATCTGTTCCTACAACACCCAATCTGCTAAAGGTTTCACTTGCTTTGTTGTAAAAATTTGAAATATCTTCTGTAGATTCGCCTGACTTTTCCGCTACATTTTTTTCAATGTCATACATTGACTGTTGCACGGATTCTCTTATTTGCTCATTGTTTTGTTGCATTGTATCCCGCAAATTATCAGAACTGTCCGCAGTGTCGTTCTGCTGTTGGGTAAGATTGTTGTATTCATTTTTGCAATTTGCCGCTTCGGTTGCGGCATTCGCTATTGCATTTTCACATTTTTCATAAGATTCTTTTAATTCTCTATTATCATTTGCTAATTGCCATGTTTCCTGTGAATTTAATCCTAACTCTTTTCGTAAATTGTATGATGTTTTTGTAAAATCACTGGTTTTTCTCATTGGGTCATCTAAAAGTCCCGAAAGCACATCAAATGCGTCACCCAATCCACTGATTTCATATGCTGAATCAAATGCCTGTTTAGACATTCCAGTAAGCTCTTTTACGTATTCATAAATAATGCTTTCTGCTTTGTTGTATTTTTCATTATTTTCTTTTAGTTGATTGCCAATATCAATCTCTTGCTTGTACAGGTCTTTTAATACATCTTGCATTGCCGCCGCTTTGGCATAAGCTTCAAGTGCAGAAATTGTATTGTAAACTTCATCTTTTTGCCCTTTAAACTCACCTGTTACCGTATCAATCGAATCTGCCAATTCCGGGCACTGTTCGACAATGTAATTTGCGTATGCAATAAGCATTTCCTTTTGCGAATCTGTTAAATTGTCAAAATTATCTGCCAATTCAAAGTATTTATCTGCAACACTTTTAACACCTGAATAAGTATCACCCACACTGTTAAGCTGGTCTTTAGATGACTGTATTGTTGAATTTAAACTTTCTGCCGTTGCTAATACAGAATCGCTGATTATAGTATTGGCGCTTACTACTTCACTTTGCGCTTTTGCGTATCCTATGCCGATTCCCGCGATAGCCGCAACTAAACCTGTAATGCCAACTATAGCCGCTGTCCACGGGGTAGATAAGCCAATCAACTTCAAAGCCGCCGCCGCCGCGCCTGCACCTAATGCCACTTTTGCAAGCATACCGACCGTAAATTCTGCACCCTCACCGATTTTCTTAAAAACGCTTGCAATCGTTAAAAATTCTATAGCTATTCCCGCTATTCCAAATGTGGCTTTTACTTTTGTTGACATATCTTCCGAAAGTGTTTTCGATATACTGGCATAGTCAATGCTGCCTACGGCTTTTTTTATCCCAGCCGTAAGCGCCTTTGAAATTCCTGCGTTTTGTGCAATTTCAACACCCATTTTTGCCGCAAGTGATTTTGCTATTGACTGTGAAATTGACGTTGCAATGCCCTTTAAAATATTTTTAGCAATTTCCAGCTTAAAATATTTCTTCAAAAGCACCGTACCAATTATGATTGCTACTGTTTTTAATTCAATATTGCTAAAAAGCTTCCAAAGTCCGGCTATAACTTCTGACCATTTTACTGTCCCAATCGCAGTTTTAAACGCTCTATAAATGCTTTGAACCCACTTATTGATAGCTTTTGCGGTTGAAGCAAAATCAAACGTTTCAAAAAATTGATTTATTCCGGTTGCAATAGAAAATCCTAAGTTTTCCCAGTCAAACGTTTCCTCAAATGACAAAGCCGTATACACAGCGGTATTTAACGCTCCTGCAATAGTTCTGCCGACAGCACCGAATAATTCCGGTGAGATAAGCCCGTTGAGGAAATCAGCAAGTCCTTTACCAAAATTTCTAGCACCGGCATACACGCTGTCCCAGTCAATGCTATTCAGCGTATCTGTAAGCGTATTGCCTATATACTCGCCTAACTCGCGTAAATTTTTAATTTGACTTTTATAGTCTTTCCAAATGGTATCGACTTTCACAAGACCACCGCTTGCTCCGTCTGCACTTGCCGCTCCTGTACCGCTACCCTTTTTGCCATTTCCACCGCTTGAATCCGGTGTTGTAATCAGTTTTAATTCATCAAACTGTCTTACACCCTTATTCAGCTTTTCAACGTTTTTAGCGGCGTTTCCGGTGCTGTCTGCTATATCATCGGCGCTGTCCGCAGCGTCCGACCAATCATCGGCAATACCTTTGTTTGTAACTTCAAATTTCCAACCAAAAATTGCACCTAAGGCATTTGTTACCGTTTCAGCGAAATCAATAACCTGTGTCATTGCGAAGTTTAATCCGCTTAAAAACGGCTTAAACGCATTAATCAACGATGTACCTATAATTCCTGCCAGTTCTTGAAATGATTGCTTTAAAATGACCGTTTGATTGTGCCATGTATCGGCAGTTTTTGCAAAGTCGCCTTGCGCTGCCACCGTATTTGCCATAACATATTTGTATCGCAACATGGTTTTTTCAGCCTGTGTCATGGAACTGATATTAGCGTCAAGTCCGTTTTTTAAAGCCCACTCTTTTAACGTTGCTTGTGTCAAATCAAGTCCATATTTTCTTAATGGCTCTGTTTCGCCTGTGAAAATTGCTTGAAGATTTCTCGCAACGTCTGACTGTTCTATATCGTAAAATGAAGCCATATCTGCCGTCAGCTTTGTCAGTTCAATGGACATATCAGCCATTTTCCGCTGCGAAAATCCCATGGCAACACCCATCGCCTGAAAACGGCTTGAATATTGCTTGACAGACAATTCAGACATACCAAAGTCCTGTATAGACGTTTTTGCCATGTCGTTTACAAGGTTTTCATAATTGCCGAAAGTTGTACGTACAACGTTTTCAACTTCTATGAGTGATGAAGCTATATCAATCGAATCTCCCAGTTTGTTTATTGCTCTGAAAACAAGCCAGTAAGAAGCATATAATTTACCAAATGCGGAAGCCAGCGACCAACTGCTTTTAGTTGCCGAATTTGCAGAAGATGAAACGTTCAAAAAGTTTTTGCTTAATGACGTTGCCGCTCTGCCACTTGAAGCCCCTGTGCGGCTTAAATTCGCAAGCGCATTAGTCATATCAATAAGATTTTGACTTACCTGTGGTGTTTTTGACAGTTCTTGCATAAGCTGTTTCATCGCGCTTGAAAGCTTCGGTATATTGTCAATAGCTTTTGCAGCACTGGCATATCCTAACTGCTTGATTCCTGTTACAAGTTCTGCAATCTGCTTTGTTGCTTCACTGGTTGCCTGCATGGAATTAAAGGACTTGCTTAAGTACGTCATTGCTGCAGAAGCCTTGTTTATTGCGGCAGTGTCAATGGTTGAAATCTTCTGAATACCTTTTGACAAACGCGTAAAATCTGCCGTGCTTACGCTTTTCATTCCCTGCATTGCATTTGTAATATTTTTTACGCCACTTGCAAACCCCGCAAGATTGGCATTGTTGATAACTCCTAACGAGCTTGATAAATTCTCTAAATTTTTAACAAGTTTATCAAGCGCATTGTTTGCCTGTGTTGCATTTGCTTGTATTTTAAGCTCTAAGCTGTCCAGTTCATTATCTGCCACGTCCTCACCACCTTTAGCGCAAAAATAAAGGTGGTAGCAATTCGCGTGCTACCACCTATGACGGACTTAATATACCGCCCTCTTTTTCCAGTATTTTGATTCTTTGTTGCATTTCAAACATTGCAACATCTTCATTACTTTCTTTTGATTTTGGCTTACTTTCTTCTTCAAGTAAAATTGAAACCGGTTTTTTGATGTACTCCGACCTTGCCTTTTTACCGTTTAAGCAACGGTCTATCGCATAAATAAGGGCAGATATTCCATATGTACCGGCAAAGTGCCATATATCGCTATCCTGTTCTTTTCTTTTCAACTCATGCCCTTTTATACAGTATCCTAACTGTGCCGGTGTCATGTGCTTAAACTCATCTATGTGTATCCCGATTGAAAAGGCTGTCGGAAAATAATCTTCCCAAATTATTTTATGCCAGTTAATTTCAGATTTTTTTATGCTGTCTGTGCTGCCGCTTCCGGTGCTGTCCCGTACATCTGCTGAATCATGTCGTTCAGCCCCGACAGGTCGAAAAAACCATCTGTTTCCATGCAATTTCTCAATTCGTCATACAGTTTTTTGTACGAAAGCTTATTTTCTTTCATATAATCCCTCATGACTGTTTTTGCTTCTTCATGTGAAAGTGGATTATTTTCTAATAAGCCGGCATAAAAAGCAGTAACGCAAATATCTGCTGTATCGCCAATCATATTTGCTGTGCCGTTGATAATATCCTTAGTAGTAGGATTCTGCATATCCTTTGATTCTTCGACAACGTAAGCACCGCTGAGGACCTTAAACATTTTCTGCACGATGTCTTTATACTCTGCCGCTTCAAAAGAGAACTCTAATTTATATTCGTTACTGTTTACTGTAATTGTTTTCATATTCATTACCTGTCCTTTTCGCTTTATATAGGACAGGGACGGCATTTCTGCCGCCCTGCCATATTATTTACCAACTATCAGATTACTACGGCTGTTTCTGTATCCTCGTCAGTCGCAACAGCCTTATTTGTTTTTTCGGACTGACTTACGATTTTTTTGTTAATGTAATTGATGTCGGGTAACCGTTTTCATCTTCTGTTACCGCAACGTCATAATCTTTATGAATCCAACGCGGCACTGTTGAAATAGCAATGTTGCAAGTGCCTGTTAAATGGTCGTCTGTAGCTTCGTCCGGTGCGAATGATTCAGAGCCGATAAAACCACAAATACCCTCTTTACCTTTGCCGTCTGTGCCATAAAGAACGACAATGTCTAACTTTTCGTCTTCAATCTCAACTAAATTGTCAAGATATTCGCGTTCAAATGCACCGCTTACAGCCATTGAACCCGCCGCGCGTCTTCCGGGTTCTTGCGTTTCGACTAAATCTTCCAACGTAGACGTATCAACCATGTTACGCTCACCTACTGGGGACGGAATACTTTTTGCTCTAATCAACAGGTTGTATGTGCCAGCCCAGTAATCGCTTTCGTTGCTTTCTTTGGTCTTTTTCCTGTAAATAATTCTACTTTTTAAACCTGTAGCCATGTTTACCTCCTAAAAAATTGCATAAAAATAAGAGCCTTTCGGCTCTCTGTGAATTGCTATAAAATGTCATTCCACCCAAATTTTCGTTTTGCTCGAAAAGTTGCTATCCACAAATTTCCCTCTTTTCGTACAAACGGCATGGGCTTTATCTTAAACAATCGTTTCTTGTACAAATCCGCTATAACATTGGATACTTGCAATGCCTCGCTTCTGCTTCGGTTTGTTGTTACTGTTACCTGTGCTGTAAAGTCTACAGTATTAATTCTGTCAGCTTCTAAATCACTGTTTGTTTCAGTCGGTTCAACGGACTGTATTAATACTGTCGGAAACACCGGTTTATCGTTTGATTCTTCATCGGTTGTAATGCTAATATCCGGGTAATTATCTTCAAGAATTGCCAATGCCTTTTTCTTGATTATCGAAAATACATTTGTTTCTAAATCAAAAGCCCACTGATTATCAATCATTATCCGAACACCTTCTTTACAACATTTTTGTAGTCCTCAATTATCTTTTGTTCTGCTTTCAATACCGGCATAGTAGCTTTTACACCTCTTGTAAGCACAAGTTGGTTATTTTCATCGTAATAGCCCCAAACCTTTTTTTGTCCGTTGCCTTTGCCATACGAACCGATTAAAAATCCAAATTCTTCTCCTTTGGGGTGTGGACTTGCACCGGCGGTGCCGTTATAATATACGCCTGCGCCAAACTCGATAAATAAAAGTTCTTTCCCCTGTACAATCAGTTTTGCTTCTGCCGTACTACCATTAGAATTAAGTTCTACGTAAGCATTGTGTGACGTGTCAGAACCGCTTCTTATTTTGCCGTCAAACGTATACTGTGCTTCTGTCATATTGGTATCAACTACGGCAATGCCTACATTAGCAAGTTCTTTCACGAATTTTCTAAGTTTGCGTTGAAATCTTAATTGATACTGCTGTACTCGTTTTATTGCGTTTTCTACGGATTTTTGGGACAATGTTATAACTATTGCTCTTGTAGCCATGTGCTTACCTCACGTTTTTCTGTAAAAGAAATAAATCTGCCGTTAATCCCTCATCAGCAACACCCTTAACGATATAATCGCAACTGGTTTCATCAATGATTGTTTTATCCTTATCTTTGTACCTCACTTCTGACTTTTTCCAAACAAGCGAGCCAACATCTAACGGCAATTTGCCTTTGTCTTCAACAATTTGAACAAAATTTGTAGAATTATCTACACCAAATTCCTTTATCAGCGCTTCGCTTAATTTATTGCTTATTGAAGAATAAAAAACCACAGGCTTTTTATAACCTGTGGTATACTCTCCTGTTTCTACAGGGACTTCTTCACCGTCAACAATGATGTATTTTATTGAGCCGTCTTTATTCAGTTGGTATACCGGTGTTCTGCCGTCTTTAAGTGCGTAAATCATCTTTTGTTTATTAATGTCCAACATATCAATCTACATTCTTTCCGAACCGTTTCCACAGTTCTGAAAGCTTCTCCCAGCCATACATAGCAACAAAAGCAACAACAAAGCCTGCCATAATTGCGGCTAAAACCATGTACCACAGGATAGTCATGTGTAAATATTGCATATATGCTACAAATGCCGCTACTGTAATGCCGATTGATAACACAAGTACCAATCCGTCAGTTGGAATCTTCGCAAAAACACCTACTCCTTTGATAACCTGTGTAATCACCGACACAATAAACGCGATTGCGCCGATTACCGCTAAAATAATCGTGATGTTTAACGTCAATGTTTCTAAAATATTCATATTACATCTCCTTTTCGCCATTCAGACGCTCTTCAATGGTGTTCAGTCTGTAATGTGCCGATTTCACGCTTTCTTCAACTTTGATAATTCGTGTATCGTGAGAATTAATCTCTTTTCTCATTTCTGACACTTCATTTTTTATTTCAGTTGTATTGCTTGAAATGGCGTCAAGTTTCATATTGATACGTGTATTCTCTTTTACGCGTTCTTCAATGTCTTTTGTGTCTGTTCGTTTGCTGTTTTTCAGTCCAAAAAAGACGGAAAAAGCAACGGAAACCAAACTTATAAGAAACGCAACTTCAATCTGCATTCTATACCGCCTTTCAAAAAATAATAGCACACTGCCCACCACCCTTACTGTGTGCCGCCTGCTACGTTTTCCCAGTGCTGGTAAAACGTAACGCACAATCTTCTATAATGCTTTTACAAACGGATATACCCCTACAAACAGGCTATCACGGTCTTTCCAGCTACGGCTTACACCGTTTTCACTGTAGCTTGCCATGTAATTTTCTCCTGCTTGTGACCGGTCATATACCACAAGATTGACAATTACACTTTCATAGCTTTTCAGGTCATTGTCAATCTGTTCCCGCGTATAACTTTGCGGATAACACCGTTTTGCAATTACATCTTTCGTTGCCTGTTTTATGAGCTGTTCAAGAAGCAAGTTGTCTTCTTTGCTGTCAAACACAACAACATCAGATTCAGTGTTATCTTCATTTTCAACCGTTTCAATATGAAATTGTTTGAGCCGGATTTTTACCTGCTCTAATGTTGTGTATTCTTCCATTCCATACCTCTTACAATCCAAAATGCTCAATAAGGATTTTCTTTAAATCTGCTCCGCTGATTTCTCCCGCATTTTCAATCCCCTGCTCTGTAGCAAGGCTCTGTAAATCAGAAGTGCTCATACGGTTAATGTCCGTTTTTGTGTAAGCACCGGGAGAAGTGCTAATATCATCTTCTTCTGGCACATTTTCTCCCGGCATATACCATTTTCCTTTATGTTTTACTTTGTATTCGTAAACCATATTCAGCCCTCCTAATAGCACTTAATTACATAGGTGCTGTCCATTCTCTCATAAGACGGAAGGACAATTTCGGAAACCGTAGTTTTTGTCTGTACCGGGTCTTCTGTGACTGAAACAGCTACGGCAACACCGGTATTGACGATGGAAACATCTGCTGTTTGTTTTCCCATAAGTGTCCTTTCCTCCGGGGTAGTTCCGTACCAGATATTTCCAAGCGCTCCGTTTGGAATAAGAGTGGCAAATCCATCTGGGTAAAACTTTGCAGCGGTTCCGGTTTCATTCTTGTACTGCTTTGAGTACACAATAATGCTGATGCCTAACTCATTGGAAAATACTTCTTTGACACGGTTATCATTCATAAACACCGTTGCGGTCGCATTCTGCGCAAGAATGGCGTTTCTGATTTTTTTATTCTGTTTCAAGTAGTCCATAGTCTTACGAGAAACAATCATGATTGACGGTCTTTCTCCGGTCTCTGCTTCAACGGCATCAAGTGCAACAGCAACGTCATCGAGTGGGTCTGAATTTTCTACATCATCCCATTTGTCAGTCGTTGCGGATAAAGCAGCATAATTTTTAGAAGCATATGTTCCATTTGGGTCATAATTATATGCGTATGTAACACCGTTTGCCTGAATAGAAATCTTCGGGTGTCCGTCAGCCGGTGCTAAAAGCTGCATAATCATACGCTCCGGTACAACATTTGCTCCATCAATCAGAGTATTAGCATCATCAAAAATTCTGCTTAACACTTCTGCTGCATATGGGTCTGTGCTGTCCTGAACACGCATGATTTCCTGCTCGTCTGCTTCTTTAATAAGCATAGACTCTCTGAAAAATGCCATTTCTGTTTCTGTCAGCTTAAATCCCTCACGACTTCTAAGCGTAGATACTGCATCGAAATTTGACGGTGCAAGAGATACAGGAAGCCCTTTCGAAGTTTTAATCCACTTCAAATCAAGTCCCATCTTCTTTTTTGCAGGGAATAATCCGGAACCGAGATATGCAATCTTATTACTTGCAACTTCTGTGTTTACTAACGCAATCGCTTTTGCGTTATATGCGTCTCTAATATTCATTATTTTCTCACTTTCTACCGATATTTTTTACGGTTAGCGGCTAACTCTAAGTGTCAGCCGGTTATCAGTTATTCAAATACAATCAGCGGCAGTGCTGTCTTTACTGCGCTTGCAATCGTAATATTTGCATTAGCATTTGCATTCTTTTCATTTACGACACCAAACGCCTTAAGGATTGTTCCATTTGGGTTTGTTTCATACACATCCGACAAAAGGATGCCGACCGGTGCTGTCGCATTATCCACTTTACCATCCCCAGCAATCGGATTTCCTGCTTTGCAAACTCCGCTTGTGAATGCTGTTGTATCAAGAGTAATCTCCTCGAATAACTCACCACCGAGTTTTCGTTTCAATATTTCTTTCTGTGTTGTAACACTGGACTCTTTAAATTTCATCGTTTACCTCCTAATTCAAATAACTGTCTACAATTGACTTCGCCGCTTCATTTGTTCCGGCTAAAGTCTTACCAATTGTTTCCGCTGTTTTTTCAGCTTCGCTTTTTTCTTTGCCATTATCTCCGCCAGCAGTTCCTCCACCCGGATTTGTGCTTCCGGCTGCAATCTCCTGTTCCTTTGCCTGTGCTGCTGCGGTTTCTTTTTCGGATGTAATCTTTCCAAGAGCGTCATAATCAAGACTTCCATCATCCTTTACAACAGATTTCGCCTGCTCCGAATTGATTTTCAACTTTTCCATCAACGCTTCCCTCTGGTCACGGATAGCATTTGATTTCTTCATTGCTGCAATCTCATTGTTTGCTGTCTCTAAGGCTTTGTTTGCCTTTTCAAGCTCCGTAAGGTTTCCGGCTTCCATCTCATCCAGCTTTTTCTGCAATCCTTCTGCGCTGTCTGCTTTTTCCTTGTAAGCCGCTGCTTTTGCCTGTTCTCTTTGAACAGCATTTCCGTAGTCAGCAAGAATCTTTTCAACATTTTCCTCACTGATACCCATTGCAATTAACTCTTCTCTTTTCATTGATTACCTCCGATATGTCTCTACGTTTTTTTACGGTGCAACGACACCGATTGACATTGCTGTTTTATACGCTCACAGCTTTGCGAATTTTATAAAATAAAAGCAACTCCGATTATTTCTCGTAAGTTGCCTTATTTTGCTTATTATTCAGTTCAGAAACAATTTCCCGCGCTTTCTGCTCTTGTTCTTCCACATTATCAATGGTTTTCCATATAGCATCAATATACGGTTTTGACAATAGGAACGTTTTTTCTGCATCTCCCCAAAGTCCAACTGTCTTAATAGCAACAAGAGGATGGATGCCGCATTGTAATAGCTGATACAGCGTCTGTGACTTTGTATACATATTGTCTTGCGGACTATGATTGATTTGCACATCAAAATCTCGCATTGACAACCCTAAATCGTACTCCTTAATTCGTATAACATTCAGTACAATCTTGGCAAGACGCTTTTCAGCAGATTTCACTAATGGGTCTTTTAGCTTTGCTCTTGTCTTTGAGAAATCCCATCCATTCCGTAGTTGAACCGCTCCCTGTGTATCTCCGCCGGTATTGCTTTGCTTTGTCGGTATTGCTAGGATAGAAAGTGCATTATCCCACAAGTCATCTTTTGCAACCTGACATTGTGTTTGATTTAGTTCTTGTGTCATAATCTCAACATCAGCTTTATTGTCTTTGTTATTTGATTTTACCGTCAGTGCATGATTGTCTTTCATCTTTTGAAAAGTTTCTTCATCAATATCACAATTGATGAACTTTACCCAGTATTCAACAAATTGCTGAATACTGTCTGCTCTGTTTGCTTGAATGTTATTTATACTATCAAGCAAGCTTATAACCAGTTCAATATCCGAAATCCGTTCATGATTATTCGGATATTCGACAATCGGAATGTTTCCAAATGCGTGCAATTTACTTTCAATAACTTTTCCGTTCTGAATCGTGTACGTCATTGAATCTGTATAACACAGCTTATAAAAGTTGTTATTTTCGTCTTTCAACTCCTGTACAGCAAGCACCGGTTCTTCTGTAGCTTTATTATAAATAACAAAGGTGTTCATTGGGCTTGGTGCTATTATCCGAAACGGTATGTCGCCGTCAACAATCTGTATTGCCTTAAAAGATGTACCGGTCGCTGACTGCCACTCTCCTGCCTTAATATCTTTTTCCTGTTTGTTAGCGTCAGACATATAATCGTTCAGCGTATCAACCGCTTTATTGACTTTTTCATCGTCTTTTCGGCTAACGTACTGTATCGGTTCACCATATGTTTGTCCAACCTTAAATTGAACCAGTTCATATGCGTGATTTTCGCAAACTTTATTGTTTACGTCTTCATTTTGCATTTTTATTCTGTATAATACCGGCTGGTCGCCTTTATAATAGTGCCACAAATACCGGATAATGGGCTTGTTATAGTTAAATACACCAATGCAATCTCCAACGATTTTAACAACGTTATCTGCTGTTATTTTTTCAACATTGGTATATGCAATTTTGCGTCCATAACAACCTCTTACAAGTTCGTGAAAATATACATCATTTAACATATTTAATGCTCCTAGTAAAGTCTAACTCCGCTTGAAGAACGTGTATCCGGGATTTCTTTGGCTTCATTTTTATCATCATCATTCGGATAATACCAAATCCACTTACGGCAATGCTTACAAGCCAATTTATGTAAATTGGGGTCATCTTTATCGGCATACGTCAATAATTTGCCACAATTCGGACACATTACAGCCTTATTTTTTTTAGTGTAAAACCTCATATTCAACCTCTTTTGGCATGAAAAAAGCACCACCACATTTCTGTAGCAGTGCTTTCCTCGGAACTTTTACTTTTATTTGACATTATAATAATAACACAGTATTAATATGACATTCAATGACACGACAAGTATTCTTTTCCGTATTTTTCTTCAAATTTTTTGAGTGCCGTTCCGTGCAATCGGATTGTCTGCCG
>ERZ1034962.456-NODE-456-length-19220-cov-86.635168_pt1 | contig 19220 bp, 22 predicted proteins | sample MGYA00520696_ERZ1034962 | MGnify/ENA primary metagenome ERZ1034962 (study PRJEB33766, sample SAMN09781770) | gut metagenome | biome: gut microbiome | host: Homo sapiens | place: Madagascar | study: EMG produced TPA metagenomics assembly of the PRJNA485056 data...
GGCATTCATCACCCACCTATAGAGGATGGGCGACTTCTGCCTAATTCTGTTAAATAGAGAAGTCACTATATTAGTAAATCCCTTCAACACCTGCAATCGTAAAACCCGTGTCATCTGTAAAATCTATAGTTCCATTTTCATGAATAGTGGCCAATCGACATTTAGTAAAACGTAGCACCACGTTGTCACGATAATTAGTAAGTTCTATTCGAATATTCCAAATACTTTTTTCGGATGAACCTATACCCGTGAACATAATAACTGGGTTATCTACCGCTGGTGTTTCAAACGTAAACTGTGTGCCTAATCCCTTGACATGAAATCGCAAACGACCAAAACGACGTGTACTAGCTGTTAAATTCATATTTTGTCCTACCTTACAATCTGATTTGCCAGCTTTCCATAATTTTGTTACTTGTTCAATTCGTTTCCAATTTCTTGAATTGTAGCCACCTTCTCCGCCTTCCTTGCTTGAATTGATATAGAAAATACTTCCGTTTGATACATCAATCATCACATAAGTCTTACGTTGAGAGTGTTCCCCGAAAACGTGTAACTGGATAATTTGTCCAGGGATCATTGGATCGGGCGTTCCCATTTCATCAGCCCAAGCCCATACAGTAGCGTAATGCCCAAATGGAATATTCCAGAAACTATACTTCTCACTTAAGTAATTATCCTTAATTAAATGACCGGTTGCTTGTGCTACAGTCTCAGGTGAAGCAAAACCTGCATTTCTCTCAGTAGCAAGCGCATGTGCTTGTTGGTCGTTACCATCACAATGAATAGCAAATTGTTCTAACATGTGATCAATTGCTTGATCTCTTGTCATATTTTCAAACATTATCCACCACTCCTTCAATATAAAAATGATCGTTTGGTTGCTCGTCCCACACCGTTCATTATCAATTTTCTTGCTGTCTTATCAATTGACAATTGATAAAAAGCTTCAAAATCAACACTAGTGTCTTTAGTAAATGCACAAGTTCCAACTATCATTTTCAAAGTACCGAGATTTCTCACCGTTTCCCAATGTTCATGCCCGCAAATATAGGCAATAATGACACCTGGTCCTTTTGCGCCAAAATCAAATACTTCACTTCCTGTAACGGACTCCGATGGTTCTCCAGTTAGCGAATCATAATCAATAGTTACTGACACACCTTGTTTAAACCCATCAATAAGCGTCCGTAATGCTGCAGTATTCCATACACCTGTTGCGGAATCATCTAATGGAATATGACCTACTAATAAAACATGATAGCTACGATCTAAATTCGTGAGGAAAGTACCGAAGTCTTTCAATTGTTTTGCTCCGATTTTCCCTATTTCCCCATCTTTTGTATGGCCACTGAATTCTTTATACTGACCGTTGCTATCAAGTGCATCACTATAATCATCTGTATCAATACGATAGATTGCAATTCCTTTATCTGGGAATAAACGACCACCGAATGTGCCATTATATAAATGGTGCATATCCGCACTATTTAAACAAGTTTCTGGTGTATGCCCTATCCAAGCATAAGGAATTTTTCCAGTATCATGATTTCCACGACAAACGATGACATCTTTTTTCCATACACTAGCAAAATTTGCGAAACGTTTTTGTATGGCCATTGAATGTGTTCGCCCAAAGTCACGAACACCAATCTTGAACTCTCCTGTACGCCCACTATTACAATCACAGTTATCTCCGCCGTAAACAGTCACATCACAGTGTTTGGCCATTTCTTTAAATCTTGCTAAAGTACTCCAACGCCTAGGATTCGTCGAACTATCTCCTGTTGTAAAAGCACTGTCTTTCCCCATCCCATCGACGTGAGTATCTGTGATGAACGCAACGTTAAATAACTGATGATCAATGTTGGCAATAACTTCATCAAAATTAGACGGAACAGAATATCCACCGTCTGTAATCTGTCGCACAGAACTAGACACAGAAAGTTTTTTATTTTGAATATCGTCTAAGCGAGCGGCTAAACTGTCATAATCTCCTTTGGCTTCATTCAAAATGTTAATGATCGTACCGCCTGGATCGATATTTTCCAGCAATTCACGATTATCCTCTAACCACTGCTCCCAATCACTTTTTCCCTGATTCATGTAATCCTTGAATTTTCTTAGCAAATTCTCAAAGGTCCACACATAGCCAGAGTCACGTAACTGGCTTCTAGATATTCCAGAAATGACTCGATAGGTAAAATCCTGCGTGCTAAATTGTTCACTCCAAGTTCCATCACCATTAAGTGATCGGAAGCTGAAATGCGCGGTGTTTTCGCCGCCCCATTGCCAGTCAGGTTCACTTAACGTATAAACAAGCCTTGCTTGTGCTGGACTATATTCTTGTACTTTTTGTTCCACAGGTTGTTTTTCACTAAACTTAGTTGTATTGACAAAAAAGGGAACTAATCCTTCAAAGGGTTTCAACTTCCCATGTTCGACAACTTCTACAACTAGCTTTTGTGTTTTTGCATCTCCTTGTCTAACTTGGATCATCCCTACATAATTATATGGTTCTGTTGTGCTTAATATGACATTCCATTTTGCCACTAAACTCCCTCCTCCTTACTTTGGTGGTATGACAATGGAAGAAATTGCACTTGAACTATAATACTGGCGATCTAACTTTCCACAAACCATACCTAACTCTGTATTTTGTTCATAAGTTTGCATACGGCCATTAGCTAAGCCTCGAATAACGCCAGTATGCCCATAAGTTCCATCTGCAAACCATGAACCTACTTGTCCACCTCTTGCCCAATTAATAATTGCACCAACTACTAATTGATCGTATCTAGGATTTTGAATCACTTTCCAACCAACAGCAGACCAATTATAGGCAATACCAATATCAGATGCTGCAGAAGTATTTCCTATCACATGAGTTAGACCATATTTTGTTCCAGCACCCATGCCACAACCACCCAGATATCCTGAATATTCTGCAGACAAGCCATAACACTGACCATTACCAATTCGTTGTCCAATCAAAGACTCTAAATGTTTTAGTCCTGCTTCTCCAGTAGCTCCTCCTGGCTTTAAATTTTTAAACTTGTTATACCAGTTCACTGCATAATCTTGTCGTTCAGGATGTGTTGCTGCCGGACGTTCATAGTTTCGTTCAAAAGCATATGCTGCTTGTCTTGGATCAGTACAAGCTTTTAATCCCTCAAAGGTCGTAGGTTGTACTACACCCATCCATTGTCCGTTTGTAAATGTCCAAATAAGTAATCGAACTTGTGCATCTAAACTCGTTATTGGTTCTTTAATACCTGCAGCATTAAATAAGTTTTGAACATAAACTTTTCCATCCCATGTTGCTGGACCAACAAGAGGATATGAAGAACCATCCCACTGAACTAGCCCGTATGCTGGTCCGCCTACTTGAACAGTGTCAGGATCAAAAGTTCCTCCTGTTTCTTGTTGAATATTCCCTAATATCCCACATGCAGATTGTTTCGTAAATCCGTTATTACACAAGATATCGTAAATTCGCCATGCTCTTTTTTCTGCATCTGTTTTTAATTCACTAGGATATCCACCAGTAGACTCTCCGCCTCCAGATGGACCACCATTTTGTCCTGGTATTACTTCTTTACCTTTAACTGTAAGTTTTCCTTGTACATCTAAGTCTCCAAAATAAATTGCTTTACCATTTCCTAACAAAACTAATCCTTTACCGACTTTAGGAGAAATCAAAATGTATTTGCCGTCTCCATTTGTACGAATAACTAAAGAATTACCTTCAATAGGTGTCGGAGTAGAAGCTCCAGGAAAAGGATTACCAGCAGAATCAGTTGTACCAATCGTTCCAATTGAACTATTAGAATTCCAAAACTCCATTCCTTTTTTTGTTAATTCCATAATTTTTTTATTCTCATTCCAGATTTGCAGTGTACCTTTAACAAGTTTCAGAACATCACCGTAAGCATTAAAGGAAGTTTCAAATACTTCTGCGTTGATTGTACCGACCTTAATAAAATCAGCAACAATCTCTCCTTTTGATGTGATAGCAATACCGAATGGGCCATTTACGCCATTATCTGAATAACCTAAACCATTCAAATTCCATCGCCAAACACGCTTTGCGCTAGCCACATTATCAGTATCCATAATAAGTATCTCGGATGGTGCTTTCTCTGGACGAAAAACGACATGTCCACCAGAATTCCCAGTAATCCATGCCGTTGCATTGAGTACGTTTTGCACTAATGTTTCTGTCCGATTATCGATTTTCTTTTTGAGTTCTTGAGTTTGAGAATTCACTGTAGAAGTATAAAGAGTTAAATCATTTCCCAATACTAGATCCTTATACTTTCCTAATGTAGGAAAGTATGTATATTCAACTACTCGCTCAGTGATTTCAATATCAAGTTGTTTTGCTCTTACATGAACAACATCACCAAAGCTTAGAGTTGAAAGCTTCCGATACATTTCACCGTATTCCAAAGTATGTTCTAGCGAGACCATGCTAACGGTATGAGTTGCTTTAGGTTCATGAATACGATCATTTTCAAAAAGTGTATTTCCCCATTTCTTTAGTTCGTCGATTGTTTTACAATCTGAATTCTCTCTTTTACCTATGCGCCGATTTTCATCCGTTACTCCATCTATTTCTAAAAATCCATAGGTGATAGGGTCTTTATCTTCGTCATAATCATTGTCAGGAACACCACCAACCAGAAATAGACTGTTTACAACAGATTCTTCGTCTATTTCTTCCTCAATAGCTTCGAGATTTAAGCCGAAATCAATTCTAAATCCATTATCAGCTCCAATTTGTTTGACTAAATTCAAATCATAGTTATTCATATCTAATTCTGCACTTGCCACACTTGCCAAATTTTCATTTCCATTATTCGAACCAATAATAGCTTCAACTGGTGCTACTTGTTTTGCAGTGAACTGATGTGTTGTTCCAACGTTTGAAAGATAATTGAATTTTTGTGAGAATGCCAAACTGGATTTTAGATTATTCATGATCTGCGTTCCATTTCCATTATCTGTGAAAGACTCGATAATAAAATTTTTATTGGCCATAAAACCAATATGCCTTGTAGTTACTGAAACAGAATTCAGATTCTTTTTGACATTGTATATCTCAAAATACTGCCATGATCCATCAGGTACTTTTGCTTTTATGAAATTTCCTTTTTTTAGGTAAGAGCGAAATTCACCCTTTCTAGAATAATTTCCATAAAAACGATATTGTCCATTCAATACACGATTGATTTCTGGCAAATCTTCCCAATCAAGTAAAGCAATTCCATTGGTATTCAAATCGTCAGGCATTTCTTTATAAGCATAAATGAACTCCTGTTTCACAAATAAACACTCCTTCTCCATAACTTGATTTTTGAAAATGAGCCACTAACCTTGATAAGATTTTTCCCTGGACTCAACGTTGGCCAATCTCCTTTTGTAAATAGTGGTAAATCCTCTTGAATTGATTTACCCAATTCAGTATCAACAGTAAATGTACATGCCAACGTATTTAGTACAGTAAGGCTCTCGTCACCAATTGTTAGTGTGATGTCTCCCCCGCTAGATTCAATCTCAAAATAAGGATGTGCTACCTCATCGCCTGGATCGTATACCTCGATTTCATTTGTGCTAAATTCAATTGGTTGTTCATTCAGCTTTCGCTTAAATGGTTGACATCTAAACGTGGCAGTAAACGTATAAAAGAAGCCCCATTCGTTTTCGAATTTGACTTCTTCACCTATATTACAAATAGCATCTAAATATTTATCTGGATCATTATGCGTAATTAGTCTACTACTTCCAGAAAGCCACTTTTTGACCTCTCGAAGTTTAGAATGGGGAACAGTGATATTCTCTATTTTTAAATCAAAAGATTCATAATCACCAAAAGTTTCATTCAATTCACCATTTCTACCTTGAACAGTATATGTTTCATATCTTTTAGCTGGCATGACCTCAGGAAGTTCACTCTCGATAATACAATTCATATCGAGAGTAGCATTTAAGTTTTTCCAGATAAAATTTGGCTCATCTGGTTTCATGAATCGTTGACTCATTCTGGAACACCTCCCAAATCATAAATAGCTTGTCGATTAGCTCTTGCAAATTTACGGTTCATTCGATCTAATTCCGATGGATTATTTGCATCAACTTTGCCAATATGGATATGTTGCTCGATATTACCACCAGAAACTTTTCCACCGATACCTCTGCGTTTTTCTTCGTCAGATAATGGAGTCACAGTAGTTTTTCCATTTTTAGCAGTTAATAACTCTGGTCCAGCTTCACCAACAATCGCTTGTCCATTGATTAAATGACCACCTTGAGCTAAATATGGGAGCTTGGATATAGAAAATGATTTACCACCAATACCAGGAACCCATTTTGGTATTTTGATATTATTCAGTCCACCAATAAAACCATTAATCAAACCAATCATGGCATTAATAGGAGCTTTTCCCACAGCAACAATACCATCGAAAATACCGCCAAAAATATCAACCAAACCTTGCCATGCTCTTGACCAATCACCTGTAAATATACCAGTAATAAAGTCAATAAATCCTGTCAGTATCCTCTTTCCTGCATTATAAAAATTCATGAAATTAACTACTATTCCTTCGAAAACACCAGAAATATAGCCACCTATAAATTTAAAAACTTCTACGGCGACATCTGAAATGCCTTTGAAAAATGCATTAACTCCATCATGAAACCATTTCACTTTGTTATATGCCAATACAAATCCAGCAATCAATAAAGTTATTCCGGCGATAACAAGTAAGAATGGATTTGTTGCGAATGCGATTTTCATGGCAGAGAAAACAGATTGTAATGTTCGAATTCCACCAGCAACTTTTGTAACTGAACTCATTAATGTTCCAAGAATCACTAATAACGGACCAATTGCTGCTACTACTAAAGCTATTGTTACTAACATATTTTTTTGCCCTTGATCAAGTGAATCAAGCCAAGTTTTAAAACTTTGCAATGCTTCAATGGCCACTTTGAAAAATGGTAGAAGTGCAATTTGTACGCTTTCACCAACTGATGCCATTGCTAATTTTGCGTTGTTCATGGCTCTTTGCGCCTCGTCGATAGGGTCTTTTGTTTCTTCAAAGGTTGTTCCTACTGTTCCTGCAGCATTCTTTGATGCTTCTGATAAATCATCTAAATCTAGTTTTCCTCTTTTTATTGCATCAAGCATTTTGGATGCGCCTCTTGTTCCAAAAACTTCTGTTGCAATAGTTAGTCTCTCTTGGTCATTCTTTGCATTTTTGATTTTATCAGAGGTTTCTTTTAATCCATCAGATAAACTTTTATTATCTTTTGCATATGCCACAGCAGCTTTAGAAAGATAGCCTAATGCTCCACCAGAATCTATACCAGCTTGCTCGAATTGCCCCATCAACGTAACACCTTCTCCAAAACTCAATCCTAATTGTTTGATTTGAGGGGCGCCATCAATCGCCTTTTGCATTAAATCATCTACAGATTGTCCTGTATTTTGAGATGTCTTTGTTGTTACATCTAATACAGAATTTAAATCATCATAAGACATGTCATAAGCCTCAATTGCTTGTCGAGCAAAAATAGCCGATTGCGAAACATCTGTATCATTGATTTCAGCATACTGTAGGAGATAATTGGTGGAATCTTCCAGTTTTTTGTCCATGAATCCAAATTGCGTATTTACTTCACCAATGGCTTCTCCTACCGTTTGTAAAGGCAAGTGAGTATTTGAACCAACATTTTCGAAGGATTGCGATAGTCTATCAGCTTGATCGCCTGTTGCTCCGGTTTTAGTAATAATAGTATCAAGAGCTCCATCTACTTCACTAAAAGCTGCTAGTCCTGCAGCACCTGCAGCAACAATTGGTGCAGTTATGCCAATAGACATTTTTTCACCTACACCTTTAACTTTTTCGCCAGCTTCTTCAATTTTTTGAAGTTTTTTTGCAGTATCAACAGAAACATTCCCCTGTTCTTTTAACGCCTCATTAGTTTGCTCTAATGCAGAACGCAGTTTATTTTCTCCTGTTTCAGATTCCAAAAGTCTTTTATAGAGTTTTTGAGATTGGTCTGAATATTCACCAGTTTCTTTAACTGATTTTTCATACTCTTCCCTTAACATCTGGGTTCGCTTTTCTGCTAAAGAAAGTTGTTTTTCTAATTTTTTCTTAGTAGCTGTTAATTTCTCTGTTTGAGTTGCATTCTTATCCATGGCAGACACTTGGTTTTTGTACTCGGTAGCTGCTAAGTTCATTTCTTTATTGATTTCTTTAATTGTTTTTGAATAGCTAACTTCGCCATTCGTTTTAAAATTTAAAACAACATCTGATTCTTTCCCTGACATTTTAGCGCTCCTTTCCTACCACCAAGGACTCTTATCCATAGTTATAGATTGAGGTGGTTCAAACTCAGTATTTTGCTGTAACCACTGTAGGTATGATTTCAGCCACAAGTTAGGCGTAGATTTCAAAAAGAAACTCTCACTCCAATTTAATAGAGTGAGAGCAACATAAATATAAAAACTCCAAGGAGTTCCTATTTCTTCTGATTCTTTAGTTTTTTCTTTCTTTTTGCTTGCGCTTTTTGAAAGTCTTGTGGCTTCTTGGATTTTTTTAGGTCTTCTACCTGAAATGTCTGACTAGCAAAAATTTCCATACAGGTACTATAAGCAGACAACACCTCTCCACTCATTCCTAAGAATTTAAAAATAGTTTCTGGATTTTCCTCTAAACCACCAGTGCGCAACATTGCATAAATCAAGGCACGCATGATTTTTAAGTCACTAGGCGATAAGTTAGCAGAAGAAATTTTTCCTTCTTTTTTGTATAACATGGCATTCATATCAGATTCGAATTGCGAATAATCTCCACCATATACATCTGCTATAAATTCCATTGTTTGCATAGTAAATGAGATAGGGAATTCTACACCTTGAATAGTGACAGTAGCAGAATTTTTTAAGTCTTCAACGTGAATTCCATAATCAGATAACCGAGCCATTAACCTGCACCTCCAACTTTAGCCAATGTTTTCCACTGTTCTTCATCGTATACAGGTTGAGCAATGAATTTATTAAATAATTCGAGAGAAGCTCCGTCTCTATTTGAATCAAAGCTTGAATACATTACGTTGTTATACTTCAATCCAGATGAAATGAAGTTCGCAGTTACATCATCAATTTTCGTCTCATCATCAGCAGTAGTATATTCTTCATCAATAACATTGGACAACTGTGTTTTGGGATACCAAACAGCTTTCTTTCCACCGTTTTCAATATTTCCAATAAAACCAAATGCGAAATAAGGAAATTCACGAGCAGTATTTCTGCCAAAGGTTACACCACTTTCAGCAATCAAACCTTTCAATTCGTCCATAACAGCAATTGGAATTCCTACATGATCCAGAGCTAACTCATGTTTTGTTTCTCGACTTACACGCCGAAACATTTTACTAGATGCCCATTTTTCAAGAGCTGTTCCATTTCCCTTTATTCCTAATTTTGTAGCAATTGGCAAACGAACAATTTCGCTATAAGTTGGTGCTTCTCCAACAGTATCAGGAGTCGCCATCATACCAATTAATATATCGTCTAATCCTTCAAAATAGAAAGTATCTTGCTTTCCCACTTAGATCACCCTTCCCACATTTTAATAATTTTCTTTGTCATAATCTCTTCAATCTGTTGCTTATTTTGTTCATATGTTCCACTTGCAAAATGTTGGGCTTTTTGATCGGTTGTTCCATTTTCAACAAATCGCCAATAAAAAGCCGTATCTTCAAATTGGACTTTTACTCGATCATTCTCTACCACAACTTTCACATGATCTTTCATATGTTTCTTCTTTAATAAAGATTTAGGTATCCTTGGCAATAGTTGCTTCATGTAAAAATTAGCAGCTTCTTCTAAAGATTCTATTGATGTTTTTTTCGGATCTACCTTTGAAAGATTTCCTAAAAAATCCGCCATATCAGCAAATCCGTTCACATTATTGGCCATTTTCCACACACCTCACATATGTGTAATAGTTGGTCACTGTCTCATCATTTTCGTTACCTTGTATACCCACGAAATCGGCATAAGGGATACCTACTCTTTCCAAAGCTTGCTCAATGACTACTAAGTCCTGCTCTGTTCCTAACGTAAAAAAAGAAATTTGATAGTATGGCATCTTTTTATATACTTTTCCGGAAGCCATTTTCTTATTAATACTCACATTTGAATACACGATATATGGATACACTGTTCCTAAAGTAGCCTTATCTCTAAACACCGGTAACTTAGTTGATTTCAATGCTTTTATTAATTCATTGAAATTATTCGACATAAGCTAAACTCAACTCCATTTCTCTTATATCGGGATTTGTATAAATCCGAGTAATGTTATACGTCACAGAATCAATTTTGAGCGCATTTAGCTTCTCTGTGATAGATTTATCCCATCGAACTTTAATTCGCCTGACAACGTCTGTCTTGACTTGCTGTGATAAATATTTTTCTTGAGAAGTCACACCAAGTTCTTCATAGAAAATTGGGCGCTTGAATTCATAAGCCGTAGTTGGACGATCGTTCTCATCTATTCCTGTTTTGATTTCTAGCAATTCAGCTTTCCATCGCAGATTATTAGTCTGTCGTTTCGGCATTTTGAATCACTCCTTGCACAATAAATGGCGTCATAGCATTCATAGCTTTGTCGAGTTCATCCTCTGAAACTCTATATTCATAGGCAATGCTGGCAACCATCAAAATAAGATATTCTTGTTGGCCACCAGTTGCTGTTTTGACATAATCTTTTGCCATATCTAAATAAAAAGAGAGCAAAGAATCATCCATGCCCCCTTCAAAATGAATATGTGATTTGAATTTTTCCTCTAAAGACAATTCTTTAGTTTGCTCTTCCATCTTAACCACCAACTGGTTTTGTAATTTCATAACGATATACCGCTGGTTCAAATGGAGAATAAACCAATTGACCATCTAGCAAGTTGTAAATTTGGAATCCAATTTGATTTTTACCAGAGAATTTTTCAACAAGTTTTTGAATCTCCAAAGCACCAATGACTTCTTGGATTTTGAATGCAGAAAAATCGCCAAAATATAAAACTGGCGTATCTGGTTCACCTTTTTTATCTGCTGCATCTGTCCAATCTACCGGATAGCCAACTAATTGGTAACCAATTCCACCTTCTGCTTGTGTGAATGGTCGCAACAACGGAAACCCATCATCTGTTTTCATTTTTTCAATAGCAGTCAAAGCAGCTCGATTAATAATAAAACGACCTTTTTTCATTACTTCTGTCACTGGTGTATTTTTAAATTCAATTAATGCATCATACAATTTTTGTCCAGCACCTGCGGCAGTTAAATCTAAAGGTTTCTCAAATGCTACAGCTTTTTTTGCTAATGCACCAGGATTTTCATTTCCCGCGTCATCTCCATTGAACATATAATTGATTTCCTTACGCACATAAGCTTTTTTCAATTCTTCGACAACAATATCTTCAACTGGAACACCAGACATTTTTAGTAATTTCTTAGTTACCGTTGCCAATGCATCGAATTCGGCCGGATCAAGTAAAATTTCATCAAACTGAATAGCTGTTTCAGTAATATCAGTTGAACGTTCTTTCTTGTTAACATTCGCATCTGCTTTTTTCACAAGAATTGGATATTTTACATCACCTGCTGTACGTACCACTGTTCCGTATTTACGCAATAAGTTTTCTTCCTGTGCATATGTGATTACTTCAGAAGCAATTACTTCTGGAACAGTAACTGAACCATTACCAGTTTCAATTCCTAAAGCTCTAGCTTCTGCTTCAGAAATATTTCCAATAACAAAATTAGCAAATGCTTTTCGTAATTGTTGATCTTTTTGTGTCTTGGTCATCTTACTTCTTGCCTCCAATCCTGATTTAACGGAATCTAGCAATCCATCACGTTGTCCTTGTGTGATCATCCCCGAACGATTTTCAGGATCATCTTCTCCGTCTCCACCTTCATCAACACCATCTCCGCTAGGTTCATCGCCAGAACGATTGTCAGGATCATCAGTGCCATTTCCTACGCCACCATCTTTTCCATCTCCTGCATCGCCAGGATCACCATCATCTACCAACGCATCTTTGATTCCATTTAATTCTTCAATGACTGCATCAATTTCTTGTTGCACGCCTTCGATGTCTGCTTCACGCAATTCACCAGATTCGATTTTTCCACGTAACTCTTCCAGTCTTTGCTCTTGACGTGCTTTCAGTTTTTTTAATAATTCTTTATCCATAATCTTTTCCTCCTAAGCTCCTAGTGCTTGATTGATTTTTTTGATTAAATTTTTTCTTTTTTCGACTATTTTTTCTAAGTCTTCCTTGCTTCTTAAAGCTGCTTCGGTATCTTCATACGCTGGTAACGGCACGATAGAAACTTCATACAATTCCACTTCATGAATTGTTCTAAGCATTGGTGTTGAGTTGTAATCCCATGTTTCTTCAGTTGGTATGAATCCAAAACTGCATTGATTGATATCGCCACGTTCCATCGATTTGATTAAATCCCTAGCAATTGTTGTATCTGGAAGATCAACTTCAAATTTCAATCCACGTTCATCTTCTGATAAACGTAGCGTGCCGCTTTTTGTACGTCCTAAAACATTGGACCAATCATGATTGAAAAGACATCGAACATCGGAACTGCTAACAGCTCTTGAAAAAGCACCAGAAGCTATCACTTCGTCTAAGTCTTCCCATAATCTTGTTGGACTATTAAAAACTGCTGCATAACCACTAATCGTTCTTGTTTGTGTTTCTTCGTTAGAACGTGTTGAGAGATCGGTGATGTCAATCGTTCGAATTTCCTTTTTCTTCATTTCCATCACCTCCCTTCAAATTCTGATTATTCGTAGGCAAAGAATCATCCGTTGCATTTTTCTGGCCAATCCTAGATAAGTCATTTGAAATATAGATAGCTTGTGTTTCTGGAGTGTTCTGTTTAGGAAAACCAAGCATTTCTGCCACATTATCTGGACTTGTAATCCCAGTACGTACGATGTTGTATCCAATATTTGTTTTTGTTGAGTAAGGAACAAAATCCAAGATGTTGATTTTCCATTCTACTCGATAGCCAGAATTAGGCATAAAAAAAAGAGCGGTGTAATGTTCGCTCTTGTTTTTCAATATTGGTTTGATTGCTTTGTTGTGCAGATACATCATCGCTTTTTCAATATCTGTCTTCATCAGCGATTGATACGTATCAACATTGATTCCTAGAAATTTTCCTAAGTCTTTTTTGTAAACACCTAAATAGTTCAAAATTGCCGCATCATCAACAGGACTTTTTAATGTCTCGATGGAATATCCTTTTCCCAAAGGAATCATCTTAACAGAATGATCACTCTCATTTTGCGTCCCTTCCAGTTGATCTAATATAGCTTTGACAATTTTTGTTTGGGCGCTATTATTTGGATTGATGTGAGCGTCTAGTTTAAGCATGAACGCAAGTAAACCGCCTTTAGTATATTTATCCGTCAAAACTTTTTCAGCGCTTAGAACGCCTTCCAGAGTGTTTCTTGCAAGATCAATTATTCCAGCACCTTTTAATGAATCAGTTCCGATGTTCTTAATGTGTCGAATCATTTGACCAGGTATTTTTTGTCCATTCATTTCAAACTCTTCTTGCAGTCGCTCATTTATTTTAGTTGTCACACCGTAGGCTAAATGAAGTTGATCTCGGTCAGTCAATGGGAAGGTTTCTCCATTAATTAGTAGTGTGTTCGTCTCAAGTTTCGAAAATTCAAACCCTGTTAAATAATCATTTGGGCTTTGCAATATTTTAAGCAAGAAATGATTTTTTACTTCGTTACCATCTGGGCCAATAACAATCGGTGTAGCCAACGCTACCTGATTAGATATGTCTTGAACTAATTCATAAACATCAGAAGATTCCATGATAGATGAATCAGTCACATATCTTTGACCGTAACGTGTGTAGTGTCCAAAAATATCCTCGATATATCCACGTTTTTCCATAAAAGAATAGACTGCATTCGATAACCGATCACGTAATTTCAATTTTTCTCACCGCCTTTCTATTTATCTATAAATGGAACTTAGATAATCATCTAACTCATCCGAATCAATATCGGTCATTTGATTCATCGTTTCCTTATGACCACACAAAAACGCCACGAACCCATCAATCTTTTTCTTTGATTGACGTTTACTTGGCGCTTTTTGTCCATTGATGTTAGTAATTGCTACAACGTTCAAAGTGCAATATAGGAATAAGGGATTATCAAATTGTATCCGTTTCTCATAAAATAATCTTTCAACATCATCAAATGGCGAATTCAATACTCTAGGAAATTGAGGTACTTCTACACATTCCAATCCTAAATTCTCTAATTTCTCAACAAACTTATCGCTCATTGCTGGATCATAATTTACTTGCTGAATATCGTATAAATTCATGCAATCTTCGATATACTGCAATATTTGATCTTGATCAATCATTTTGCCATCGCAAAACTCAACAAATCCTTTGTCAGCCAAATCACTATAAGGAACATTATCTTCTTTTTCTCGAAACTCTAAATTTTCATTCGGAATAAAATAGAGTTGCTTTACTTTAAGAACCGCTTTACCATCTTCATCCCATGTTGGGAAGTTTAAAGATACACAGGTCAAATCTCGTGTACGTGATAAATCTAAACCGATATAACATGGTTCGCCACTTAAATCACCAAGTTCTTGCGTGGTAACTAAACATGGCTCTACTTGATCCTGTTCAAAGAAATTATCTGCACCATTCACAAATACATCCAAGTGTTTCGTTAGAAATTCAGCTTTGGAATGAGCTGACCGTTGCGCTGTTTTAAATGCCGATTCTAAAGCAGATAAATCGACTGATATTCCCCAGTTAGGATTGCACATTTCCCAGACTTTTCTATCCGTCCAATCATAATTTTTATTTGGCTCATAGATTAGAACAAAGTTTGAATCATTATCATCACGTTTCAACACTTCTTTTGCTTCGCGATATACGCGCATTCCAACAGACGACGAACCTTTCCCAGCAGTTGAAATATTAAACATCAATGGCTGTGGTAAAGATATTTGAGCAGACTTAAAATTGTCATACTGTTCCATTTTCTCTTGCTTATGCAATTCATCATTCAACACAAAATATGGATTTGAACCCTCAATGTTATCAATATTCTTCGTTTGAACAATAAATTTATTCGAGTAAGCCATATCTTTATGAATATAATCATAAGTGATACTAGAAACAGTTCCCTTTGGTCCTTTAAATATTTTTGTTCCTTCAAGTAGAATTGGATTGTTTAAAATGGTAGCCGCAAAAGGCTTAGCAGCATATTGAGCTTGAGCAAAATCAGAGGCACACGCATAACAATCGACTGATAAAGCACCTTCACCGTACATTGCATAACCTAATGAACCTACGGCAATCAATGTTTTACCATTCTTTTTTGGGATTTGAACATAAGCCTCACGAGTAACGCGAACAATTTGGCCTTTTTCATTTTCTTTAACCCAACCATAAATCCAAGAATAAATAAATTTTTCCCAGGATTCTAATAGAAATGGTTTTCCTACCATTTCTCCTTTTGTGTGAACAATAAATGTTTCTACCCAATCCATCATTTCATTCGCCCGATCTACATCAAACCAAATGTCTTTTCTTTTTTTCCACCTATACCAACGATCTATTGCTAAACGAACGGTTTTAGGATACTTCTTAGGTTGCTTTCTTACTTCTTTTGCAAATAAATCAGCATAATTTACACCAGGTTCAATCATTTTTCAGCACCTGCCTTCTTACGCCATTTATTTCTGTGCGCTGCTAGTTCATCTACTGGTTTTACTTCCGGACGTGTAATTTCTTCATCTTTTCTTGCAGTCGAACCTCCAGTAATTTGTCTACCATTTTTTGCTTTGTTCGTTAATCCTAATAAATCCAGAGCTTTCATTTTCTTATCAGCCCAAGTTTCTACTTGTTGCGCTAACGGATGTTTTGATTGATTAGTAGCACCTGATTTATTCGTGAATTTTTGAGTTTCTGGAAAACCTTTTTCTTTCCACAATAAATATTTATGTTGGTATATTTCAAAAATATCCAGATATGATTCAATTAACGGATCAAGAGTGATAGTGTACAAATCAGACTTACGCATTATTTCTAAAATACGAGCTTTTTCAGCACTTACTTTTTCATCAATAATCGCTTTACGTTGCGCTTTAGTCGTCATTTTTGTATACACCCCCCTTTGTTTTTGAAAAATTTGACCTAACGATGCGCTTGACTCCACTCTACCCTATCCCTCCACGACAAAAAAATTTAAAAATGGATAGGGGGGCTTCAATTGAAATACGAAGGAAAAACTTTTTTGTCTTTCGTTTCATTTTCAACAATTGGATGACATTTTGAACATAAAAGCATGAGATTGTTTGGATCAAGCTTAAGCAATTCATTGTCTTTGATTGGTACAATGTGATGGACGTGTGCTCTCTTTCCAAAGATGAACTGACCACACCGCTGACAGTGGCCGCCTTCTCTTTCATAAATAAATTGACGCATATCTTTCCATGCTTGTGTTCGATAGAATGGTTTGTTCTCATGATGATAAATAGACTTTGCTTGTTGCTTCTTCTTGCGTGATTTACTTGATCGCTTGTGTTCGGCACAATAGATTCCCTTGGCTATCTTGTTCGTGCATCCGTCAAATTGACAGTATTTCATTCTGCTTCACGAATAAGATTCAAGATGTCTCCTTTTGCACGGATAGCACCTGGAATATCAATGCCATGTTTCTTAGCATATGCACGTAATTCTTTTGCAGTCATGTTTTCCAGTTCATTCGTTTCTTCAACAGTCTGATCGTTAGTAACTTCGCCTTCACCAAAGTCAGCAGTAGTGTTTCCATCACTGTCTAGTTCTTCACCTGACAAATGAATTTCTTCATCCCCCTTGAACAAGACACCATCGCCAACGATCGCCTTGGCAACTACAGTCTTAACAGATTGTTCGCTTGTATCAAAGTTAGGTTCTTGACCGTTTGGAACCACAACAGTCTTTTTCTTTTCTGAATCCCAATACTCAGTTCCAGTAATTGATGATCTAATTTTTTTCATTACCATTTTGATTCTCTCCTTTGTAATTTGTACTGATTACTTTTGCACCTATTCGTTCATACCACTTAACAGTTTCCTGCAGATTAGGTAAAGTGTGGGATAGTAATGTTATTACTAAAAACTCAAAACCTGTGCCTTCGTTTACTACTTCAACATATGCATAATTACCATTCCAATTATCTCTCAACCCATTAGGACTATTCTCAGCTTCAATTGCTTTTTTATAAACTTGTCCCATACCCGCTGTAACATCAATAGTAAGTGCCGCTTCATGAAAATCATTCATAGATAAAACTCCTTTCAAAATAAAAAGACCACTCGACGAGTGATCTAATACGATAACAAGTGTATTCGGCCATCTTTCTCATCTTTCCACATCTTGGTATTCTCATCAAAGACACCGTTGTTTAAATACATATAACAATCCTTTTTTATAGGATAGTTCAATTCTGAAAATGTTACGGTTTTAACTTTAAATTGATAATCTGTTTGATAAAAAGAAAAACCGACAGGAACACGCTTTTCTAAAATGCCTGCAGCTTTCAAATTATCAATTAAATTAGGATAATTATTTCTGATATACTCGTCACCTTCAATATGTTTACCAATTCCCCATGAAAAAGTAATACCATTTTTGCTATTCTCGTAGATAACTCCTGCCTTGTCTTGCTTGTAAATCAATCTTGGATATGTTACTGCACTTTTAAATAAAACAAAAGGAATATCCTTTTCAAAATAATACTTTTCTATAGGAGCTGACAACGAAAAAGGCGGATTGTCCACAACTGCGACATCTTCATAATCTCCTGCTTTCTTCCATAAATCCATATCACCAGTAAAAACAATAATATGGTCGTGGTATTGTGTCGCAACTATGTATAACGGACTTTTTAAGGTTGTGAAAGGCATGAGTAACGTTTTATGCTTTAGTATACCGCTCGGTTTTACGACTAACTCAAAAAACTTCTCTGCTGTTTCTTTCGTTGTATAGTATTCGTCGTCTCTGTATGTTTTCGCTAATGCCACTTTCTCATCTCCTTTACATGCACAAAAAACTACATCTCAGAGGAGCTCATGAGATGCAGTTATAACGCTATGTGAACACTGGACTAGAATACCGTCTCTAGTCAAGACTTACGCAATGATACAAAGCCTCACGCAGGCAACTTGCCGTGTTCCTAGCAAGTCCAACTTAATGTTAGCGAGATTGCCCATTCCTCTTGCAGTAGCCATAGAATGGTATAAGGGTCTGATTGCCTCCACTACTGCTCAATCTCAATGCGGTTTTGCTAACTGGTAGCTTGGGATCACCGTAAACCCAAAGTCGCTGGCAAGGAATCGAACCTTGCATGAGTACAATAGTTTATTGGTAAGGGACTTTTAGTATCAGACATACGTTCCTAATACATATGTACTCTATCCCTCAATGCGTCTACCCTTTCCGCCACAGCGACATATTGATGAAAATAAATGGTCATAATATAATTTTCTTATCAGCGAGTGGTCCGCTGAAATAAATATATGGAGGTTGATAATTATGCTATTCTATTTTTTTAATAACAACGCTGACAAACACGGTCGACACGAAGTCCATACGGATGCTTGCAAATTCCTACCTGATATTTCGAATAGGACATATATTGGACTAGAAGATAATTGTAAAGATGCTATTGCTAAAGCTAAGAGAATTAATCCTAAAAAGTCCTTTGATGGTTGCTATTATTGCTGTAGACCATGCCACAAAGGTTAATTACCATGAGGAGCAGTCCCATCTGCTTCTCTATTTTTTTGTACAGCTGATCTATACTTTTCTACTGAGTAACACTCAATTACTTTTTCTAAATGATTTTGATAAACTTTTAGAGTCTCTTTCAAACGCTCGTTTTCTTCTAACAAAAATTGTTTTTCTTTTTTCAAATCCATATTAACACCTCCACTTACATAATAAACAGACAGCAACCCGTTGATAAATACGAAGAAATTAACAAGGAGCTTGTCACTTCCTTTTCATTTATTTTTTTGTTTGGTTGCTGTCTATCAAAGCATAATTACAACGATGAGGGAGACTACCTCCCTTC
>ERZ1034962.457-NODE-457-length-19218-cov-13.747639_pt1 | contig 19218 bp, 13 predicted proteins | sample MGYA00520696_ERZ1034962 | MGnify/ENA primary metagenome ERZ1034962 (study PRJEB33766, sample SAMN09781770) | gut metagenome | biome: gut microbiome | host: Homo sapiens | place: Madagascar | study: EMG produced TPA metagenomics assembly of the PRJNA485056 data...
TCGGACATGACCGCGTGATCATCCACGATGGAGAGGAAAGCTTTTTGACACCATAAGAGCGAAAGGAGAAAAACATGTTAAATATCGTACTTCATGAGCCGGAGATGCCGGCAAATACAGGAAATATAGGACGTACCTGTGTGGCAGCAGGAGCAAGACTTCATTTGATCGAGCCTCTGGGTTTTCAGATCAATGAGAAGCAGTTAAAGCGTGCGGGTTTGGACTATTGGGACAAATTAGATGTAACGATCTATGATGATTTTAATGATTTTCTTGAAAAGAATCCGGGCGCAAAGATCTATATGGCAACGACCAAATCCAAACAGAAATATACGGATGTAAACTATGAGGAAGATGCCTATATCATGTTCGGAAAAGAGAGTGCGGGAATCCCGGAGGAAATTCTGTTAGACTATAAGGAAACAGCAGTCAGGATTCCGATGTTCCCGGAGATCCGTTCCCTGAATCTGGCAAATTCTGTAGCAATCGTGTTATATGAGGCACTCAGACAGCAGGGTTTCCCGGAGCTTGAGACGAAGGGACAGCTTCACCATTATGAGTGGTAAAAAGGAGTATTTATGAGTACATACATGGTAGATGGAAAGAAAATGATGAATATCTGTATCCTTGAGATTCTTCGGAAATACACGGATTCCGAACATACAATGGATCAGAAGGATATCATAAAGAAACTGGAAACCGAATATGGAATGAAGGTTGACCGGAAATCTGTCAAGAGCAATCTGATGAATCTGGTGGATTTTGGTTATAATCTGGAATGTACGGAGATTGAACGTGAAAATAAAAACGGAGAGACCGAGATCCTGACAAAGGACTGGTATTACAATCACGAATTTGATGATGCTGAGCTTAGAATGTTGATCGACAGTATCTTATTTTCAAAGACGATACCGAGAAATCAGGCACAGGAGCTGATCGAGAAGATCAAGGGGCTTTCGAATGTGTATTTCAGTGCGAAGGTACAGCATGTGTGCAATCTGCCGGGGTTATCACATACCGATAACCGTCAGACCATGTTAAATGTTGAGATGATCGATGATGCGATCAGTGAGGGCAAGAAGGTTGCATTTCTCTATAACACCTATGGTATCGATAAACAGCTTCATCCAAGAAAGGATACGAAGTATATTGTAAATCCATATCAGATGGTTGCAAATGAGGGCAAATATTATCTGATCTGCAATTATGATAAATATGACAATCTGTCGAATTACCGGATCGACCGTATGACGGAGATTGAGATACTGGATGAAAAGGTCAAGGATAAAAGTCTGGTAAAAGGGATGGAGCATGGACTGAATCTGCCACAGCATATGGCGGAACATCTCTACATGTTCAGTGATTCCGCAGCTACGATTGTATTAAAGGTTCAGAAAGGGAATATGGGTGATATTGTAGACTGGTTTGATAAGAACTTTGAAGTGTTGTCACCAAAATTTGTTCAGAACAATTATCCAGATAACTTTAATCCTGAGGCAGATGCCAATAAGGCATTTATCCGTGTGACCTGCAGCCAGAATGCCATGTTCCACTGGGCGATGCAGTACGGAACCAGCGTGGAAGTCATAGAGCCTGCAGATCTCCGTGAACGCATCCGCAATGCTGTAAATGAGATGGCAGAGAGATATAAATAATGCCTCCTATTAATGGAGACATTATGAGTAAGACATAAAATAAAGCCCCACCCGCTCTTGCCACTATGCTGGGTAGGAGTTGAAACTCGCTACACTTTCTATTCGGTTCGCACGCTGATTTGTCAGCAGTCGCCCAAACTCGCCTTATAAGGCTCAAACAAGGGCTTGATGCTGACAGCTAGTGCAAACCTCATAACGAAAGTTTCACTGATGTTTCAACTCCTACCCAGCATAGTGGCAAGAACGGGTGGGGCTTTGGTTAGTTCTTCTTAATACGGAACTTTCCATTGGAGATATATTGTGTATCGGCTTCTTCCTTCTTCACATGCACGGCTTTGATCGGAACCTGCATTTCCTTCTGCATAGGGAGAGAGAAGATGAATTCACTTCCCTCGCCAACCTTACTGGTGAGGGTAATGTTTTCGCCGTGCGCTTTGATGATCTCTTTTGTGATAGCAAGTCCGAGACCGGTTCCGGTCTTATCCTTTCCGCGGCTCGGATCCGTCTTATAGAAACGGTCGAAAACTTTCTTGATCGATTCCGGTGGAATTCCCACACCCTCATCCTTGACACTGACGTAGACTTTATCGGATTTTTCCGTGACCTGAACCGTGATCTGGCGACCCTCCGGGGTGAACTTGATCGCATTATCAACCAGATTATAGATAACCTGCTGGATTCTTGTTCGATCGGCATAGACAATGGTATTGTCGGTATGGAAGATCGCGTGCAGATAAATGCCTTTGTCCTGGCAACGGCCTTCAAAGGTGTTGATCGTAGGAAGAATGATGCTCTTGATATCAAAATTCGACTTATCAAGCTGAAGGTCAAAGGAATCAAAGTTGTTAAGTTCCAGAAGCCCTTGTGTCAGTTTGGTAAGACGCATAGTTTCGCTCAGAACGATCTGGAGATATTTCTCGTGCTTATCCGGCGGAATCGTTCCGTCGATCATGGCTTCGATATATCCCTTGATGGAGGTCAGAGGGGAACGGAAGTCGTGGGAGATATTAGAGATAAATGATCTTCGGTATTCATTTGACCGGCTCAGTTCGTCTGCCATTTCCTCCATATATCGTGCCAGTTCGCCAAATTCATTATCCGTATGGACATCGATTCTAGCATTAAAATTACCCGCAGCATATTGTTTGGATGTTGCGATAATTTCACGAATCGGTTTTAAGGTGCTATTCGAGATCAGCATAAGGGCGATTAGAGATAATACAACGATGACGAGAAACGGCATGTAAGTGGATGCAAATGTTTTCTGCGCAATATCTTTAATGAACTGCAGGGATAAGTGGATCGATAATAAACCTGCGTATGTATTATCCTGATAAACCGGAGTACTGATACTCAGCGTTTTAGTGTTAAAGCATCCGTTCAAGGTTCCGGTTTTGATCGTTTTGGTAAATAATTCCGTACGCTCATAAAAATCGGTTATGATCAGATCCTTTGCAGCCACACTGTCTTTATTTGAGCAATAAATAATATTATTGTCCGGTGTGGAAAACCAGATTTCAGCATTCATCGTATCGGCATGATCATCCAATCGATCAAAGAAAGTATACTGATCGATCGTATTATTCAGGTAATCATGAATCGTTGTGTCGATGATCAGTTTACTCTCGGTATTCAGATTTTTCTCTGTATTGTTAAGAAGCCTTGACTGAGTCATATGGACAGTGTACAACGCAAGAACACTGAAGATAGCAATGACCAGCAGGACAAAGCCAACAACAATCTTATCAAAAATGGTTTTTTTCATGGTTATTTAACCTCAAATTTGTAACCGATTCCCCATACTGTGAAAATGGACCAGTTATATTTATCGGTCAGTTTTTCACGCAGACGTTTGATGTGCACATCGACGGTTCTGGTGTCGCCGACATATTCGTAGCCCCATAATTTGTCCAGAAGCTGTTCTCTGGTAAATACCTGATTTGGACGGCTTGCAAGGAAATACAGCAGTTCCAGTTCTTTTGGCGGCATTTCCAGATTTTTGCCCTCTAATGTAACTGTATAATTTGAAATATTAACGACCAGATTATCATACTCGACATAGGTGCCGATATGATCGGCATTTGTCGGATTATAGTTCTGGGAGTTATCTGTCCGTGAGTTGCAGCGGCGGAGCAATGCACCGACACGGGCAACCAGTTCGTTAGAATCGAAAGGTTTTACGATGTAATCGTCAGCACCGATCTTAAGACCGAGAACCTTATCGAATACTTCACCTTTTGCAGATAACATGATGATCGGTACATTTGACTGCTTTCTGATTTCGGTACATACCTGATATCCATCCATGCCCGGAAGCATGACATCTAAGAGGATGAGATTTGGCGCAAATTCGACAAATGCTTCCAGGGCAGAAGCTCCGTCTGCGGCAATCTGTGTTTCATAACATTCTTTATTCAGATAAAGGGAGATCAGTTCGGCGATGTTTTCGTCATCGTCAACGATCAATATTTTTTCCTTGTCCATATAGTTCTCCTTGTTGTTGTGTATTTTATAATTCTACGATCGTAACGCCGGCTTCACCCTCACCGTATTCACCCAGACGGAAGGATTTGACGTATGACTGCTTGCGCAGATAGTCGTGGATTCCTTTCCGGAGTGCTCCGGTGCCTTTTCCATGGATGATCCTTACCTTGTGCAGGTGAGCCATCATGGCATCATCGAGATAACGGTCGACTAATGAGGTAGCTTCAGCTACAGTCATGCCGAGTACATTAATCTCCGGCTGAATATTTAAAGCCTTGCCCATTCCACGTTTATTGTTGATCGATACCTGAGCGTTGTTCTGCTTTGGTGTCTCGATGATCACAAGATCAGAAGCAGGAAGCAGAGAGCTTAAGATGCCCATCTGAACTTTGATATTTCCCTTTGAATCAGCAGGAGCAGTAACCGTTCCTGTTGTATCCATGCTGATAACATGCACGGTGTCTCCGGCCTTGAAATCCTTTGCCGTATGATGGGAGGTCATGGATTTGCGTTTTTCCGGTGTCATCTTCCGGTAATCGTCCATCTTGGTACGGAGCTTTTTTCGCTCATTCTCCATCGTACTCGCATCTGCCTTATGAGGATTTGTTGTCCATTTGTTATATTTCTTAATGGCTGAATCCGCCATTTCCTTTGCTTCTTCCAGAATATCAGCCGCTTCTTCTCTTGCATCCGCTAGGATCTGAGCTTTCTTGGCAGAGAGTTCATCATCCTTTGCCTTTGCGCGTTCCTGAAGCTGTCTGGCTTCTTCCTTGAACCGTGCGATCTCCGCTTTGTCGCGTTCAATCTCTTTTCGGCTGTTTTCCAGATCGGACAGCAGTGTTTCAAAATCAACTTTGTTGTTGTCGATATTTGTCTTTGCCCGTTCAATGATATCGTCGGACAAACCTAATTTCTTCGATATTGCAAATGCATTTGATTTGCCGGGAATACCGATAATGAGCCGGTAGGTCGGCATCAGTGTTGCTACATCGAATTCGCAGCTTGCATTCTGAACGCCCGGAGTCGACATGGCAAATAACTTCAGTTCGCTGTAGTGTGTGGTCGCCATGCAGCGGATGTCCTGATCGTTTAAGCTGCTTAAGATCGCGATTGCAAGTGCAGCACCCTCGACCGGATCGGTTCCACCGCCAAGCTCATCGAAAAGGCACAGCGTATTCGGTGTCACATGGTTCATAATATATACGACATTGCTCATGTGGGAGGAGAAGGTCGAGAGACTCTGCTCGATGCTCTGTTCATCTCCGATATCGGCAAATACATCATCAAATACATTCAGTCTGGAACCATCCAGTGCCGGAATGTGAAGCCCGGACTGTCCCATCAGAGTGAACAGACCCAGTGTTTTTAAGGATACGGTCTTACCACCGGTATTTGGACCGGTAATGATCAGCAGATTGTAGTCCTCGCCCAACTTGATGTCGACAGGAACAACGGTATGCTTGTCTAAAAGCGGGTGGCGGCCCTGCTTGATATCCACGATGCCGTCCGTATTAAAGATCGGCTCGGTTCCTTTATAGGATCTTGCAAAATTCGCTCTTGCAAATATAAAGTCCAGATCAGTCAACGTCTCAAAGTCAAATTTTATATTTTCGTATTCAGATGCTGCCTGTGCCGACAGGTTCTCAAGAATCTTTTCGATCTCTGTAAGCTCCTGATTATCCAGCTCTTTTAACTGGTTGTTCAGATTAACTACCGCAAGAGGTTCGATAAATACAGTATTTCCACTGGAAGACTGGTCGTGGATCATACCCGGAAAGCTGTTCTTATATTCTTGTTTTACCGGGATACAGTATCTTCCGTTACGCATCGTGATCAGGTTATCCTGAAACATCGTCTGCTTGCTCTGGTCGGTTACAAGTTTGTTCAACTGGTTATGTAACTTTTCATTTGTCAGTTTTTTGTTTCGTCTGACTGTCTTCAGACCGGACGATGCATCGTCTGCGATCTCGGATTCTGACAGGATACAGCGGTGGATCTCCTGACTTAAATGTTCCAGCGGAACAAGCTCCATGAAGCGGGAGTAGAGGCTGTCATGTGCTTTTTCCTCGTTATCATCGCCGCTGCCATATTGTCTGGCGGATAATGCCATATCAAGGACACTTCCGATATCTAACAGTTCCTTGATGCCAAGTGCTCCCTGAACTTCCAGCCGTTTGATTGAAGCACCGATATCACGGAGTCCGGCAAATGATAGGTTGCCCTGTGTATTCAGCCGGATCAGAGCATCTCTTGTTTCCTGCTGTAAGGTCTGGATCAGTGTCAGATCCCTGCGGGGCTTCAGGCGTTCGCATTTTCGTTTTGCCATCGGGGATGCCGCGTAGGAGGTCAGCATTTCTACTATTTTATTATATTCTAAAAGTCTTAAAGTCCTTAAATTCATATCATTTTCTCCATCTTAAATGCACAAATACGCATACACAATCCATTATAAACAGTTTGCCTGTGGCTGTCCAGTGTGGGTTGATGGCGGGAACCTATATGTTGTTTCCCTGACTTCATCTTACCGCTTGATGAGGTTTTTGTTATTTGTTGTGCCATCTTATTCAGGCCACATACAAACAGTAAGACTTGCAGCGTTTCTATTCGGTTCGCATATTTATGAACCAGCAGTTGCCCAAATTCTCAGACATTTATTTATAGGAAAATTCTTTTATTAATTTCTTCCGGCATATTGATGACTTTTTTTTTTACATAGAAACATATGAATCTATAGCAGGCAGAGTTTTTTTATGGTTAAACTTGTTTTCCTTTCTGATATCCGTTACAATCAAACTTGGAGAGACGGAGGCAATATACAAAGCTAAAATATGCATGTTATTCTGTTCTATCGGGAAAGGAGATGGGACATGGATAACGAAATTGTATATTCCTCCAAGGCTACTGATCAGAAAGCACAGTATGATGCCAGTGCCAAGCGCCTGCTTGGACAGAAGATCATATTGGCGCATATACTGATCAGGGTAGTAGAAGAATTTAAAGGTATGGATGTATGAATATGAAAGAGAACAGTCTGAGTCATATTCATATGGTAAAAGATGATTTACTTGGCGAACAGGATTGGAAAGGCAATCTGGATATCCCTAACATCGTGATGATCGGTCTGGCAAAGGAGATTCCACCAAAGGAAGAACAATATGAACTGCATCGATTACTTGGAACATTATTGTCGCAGACAATGACGGCAGAACAAAAATTGAAGCTTATGAAACAGGAGTATGACATACCGGTAGACAGACGCGGTATAAGAGATGAGGTGAAGATCATGTGTAATCTGAGTGAAGGCGTAGAAGAAATGGGATATGCCAAGGGCGAAGCCGCTGGCAAAGTCATTGGAAGATCTGAAGGAAGATTAGAAGGAAAGTTGGAAGGAAGATCAGAAGAAAGAGCTGATATTATTCTGAAAATGCATAAGAAAGGCTATTCCTTAGAGCAGATCATGGATGTAACCGAAATGAGTGAAGCTGAAATCAAGGCAATTATAGGATAAGAACATAAGCAGAACAGATAACATGTATATTTTAGTGGAAGTCCGGATATGGCAGAAATGCTGTATTTGGACTTTTTTAGTTGAAATATAAATTAATAAGAAAAAATGAGAAAAGACAGGCTAAAAGCTCCGGCAAAATTTCCATGCATAGACTTGCAAAGCAGGACATATAAATAATGGTATAGAGATTGACAAGGGTAAAGATAGAGCCAAAAAATGACATGACATTGTGAAGGGAGCGGTGAGATGAGAGGACAAAGATGGCTGCGTATTCTGGCAGGGGTGTTGACTGTGGTAGTTGGGCTGAGTTTGTTTGCCGGATGCAGTTTTTATAAGGTGAAAGAAGATGGTGAAGCGCTGACTTACGATATCTGTGACGACACCATGCTGCCGGAGGAGTTGTTGAGCGTCATTAACAGCAAAAAAGAAGAACCGTTTAATCTGACATATTCAAACAACACTTACACATATATTGTGATCTGCAGCGGCAGGCAGAATCGGGATGATGTTGGCGTGGTTGTAGATAAGATGTATATGGATGAAAATGCTATTTACATCGAATCGGTTCTTAGGCAGACGGCGACACCATCAGATGCAGTAAGTAAGGATACGGTATCGTATCCATATATAGTTCTTCGGATCGCACGGACAACGACACCGGTTGTATTTAAAAATTAGAAAATAGTATGGGGGTATCATATGGAACTTGTAAAAAATAAACTCAGTACAACGATTTTAAAGACTTCTAAGTATTCGCAGTTTACGATCAATGATGATTTTAATGTACCAGATGCAAAAGACGATATGGAACGGATCATTGCAAGTACAGGAAATGTCCTTTTAGATGATGTAGAGACATTGGAAAATAAGGTGCGGATATCAGGAACAGTTGTATTTAAAGTCCTGTATCAGACAGTTGGTGAAGATGTTCGGTTTGAAACCTATGAGGGTGATGTTCCATTTGAGGAATCCATCAATATGGATGGCATACTTGCCGGTGATAAGGTCGATGTCAGCTGCGTGCTGGAAGATCTGTACATAACCATGATCAATTCAAGAAAATTTGAAGTTCGCGGGCTGGTTGGCATGAAACTGTGGGCTATGGATTCCGTAGAACTGTCCGGGGCAACCGGACTGTTAAATGGATCGGGAATCGAATGCAGGAATGAGCAGATTCCATTTACAAATAATGTGGCATCTGTAAAAGATATATTGAAGGTAAAAGAAGATTTCGAGATCGCTGCCAATAAACCAAACATCGGACGGGTGCTTTGGAGCCGGGTGTCCTTCTATGGCATCGAGACAAAGGTTGTAGATGGGGGAATAAATATTAAAGGACAGATGGACCTGTTTGTAATCTATCTGGCGGAGGAGCCCGGCGTACCGATGCAGTATCTGAATGAGAGCCGGGAATTTGCAGGAATGATCCCTTGCGAAGAAGCAAATGAAGGCATGATCCTGGATGACCGCATCACGATGGGAAAAGGAGAAGTCGGTGTGCGTGCCGACAATGACGGAGAGGACCGCGTGCTTCAGGTTGAATATAATCTCCATACAGATATGAAGATTTATGAAGATATGGAGCTTTCTATCATCGGGGATATGTTCTCTCCGTCGGCAAATGTAGAAACAATCTGTGAACAGTTTCCATTTGAGAATCTTCAGATAAAAAATAATGCCAAGACAAAGGTCGTACATAAAGAGCGGATCAAGAGCAGCTTCCCGAAGATACTGCAGATCGTATATGCAACCGGAACAGTTGAGATCGATGAGGTAAAAGCAGGAGAGGACAGCATTGATATATCAGGTGCGGTAAAAGCTGAAATACTCTATGTATCAGCGGAGGATAGCAAGCCGTTACAGCAGATTGAAACGGCGATACCATTCAATTATCAAGTGGAATCCGTACCATTTGTCAATCAGGATTCAATCCGTATCAATCCATCAGTTGACCAGATTACAGCCCAGATGTTGAATTCTGATGAGGTGGAGATCAAGGCGGTGATCAATATGAATGTTACGGTATTTGCACCGGGTTCTGTGGACGTCATTACCGATATGAATATCCTACCGATCGATTGGAATAAGAAGGCAGCTATGCCGGGTATGGTTGGATATGTTGTAAAAGAAGGCGACAGTATCTGGTCCATTGCCAAAGAATATTTCTCCAGCCTGGATTCCATCCGAACCATCAACCATCTGGAAAGCGACGAGGTAACACCGGGTGAAAAACTATTGATCGTAAAATGTTAGCAATATAAAAATCCCCGCCTGTCTCCGGCACGATGGTGGATAGTGTTTTCAACATCAGTGGAACTTTCGTTATGAGATTCATGCTAACTGTCAGCATCAAGCCCATGTCTGAGCCTGATAAGGCGAGTTTGGGCGACTGCTGACAAATAGTTGCATGAAGCGAATAGAAAGTGCAACGAGTTGAAACACTACCCACCATCGTGCCGGAGACGGGCGGGGGTTTTATATATGTAACAGTAGTATTATTTGCCTGTACCCGGATTTACAGAGGATATATACAGGGTATATTGTCCCTTGTTGCTGGTCAGGTAATAGGTCTTGCCAGCTTCACAGTTATAGCTGATACAGAAATCAAATCTGTTTTCTGTTAACTTATGAAGTGTATTATCATTGGATGCGAGCTGGGTCATATTTTCATCATACAGGTATCCGCGAGGATCGTAAGGAAATTCGGAAACAGAGTAGAAATAATAGGTTCCGGTTTTGGTTGGAACGAATTTGTATCGCTGACCAGTGATGGTCTCTACTGCTTTTCCTTCCGTGACAGCAGCGATCTTACTCTTAATTGTAGCTGTCAGGGTTGTTGTCTTGCTGGTTACAGTTGCATGTATAACTGCAATTTCGTCATATTCATCCGATGATGAAATGAGATCGTAGGTTCCCGGTGACAGAAATACATGGTCACGAAGTCCCAGGGAATCGGAATTTTCTGTATCTGTCCATTTACCCAGCCGGTTCATATCATAGCCGTTCTTGTCCGGGCGGATCGTTATTTTTCGTGTATCAGATACAAGTGTCTTATCCGTTACACTGTGTGTAAATGTCTGTGAATACAGGTATGTACGATCATCACCGGTGCATAACTCTATATTATATGTTCCGGGCAGAATGGAAACATAATATTTACCATCTTTGTCGTTGTTAGAGTAGGCATCTCCACTTACCATGTACGCATATCCAGTGTCAACATTATAAAAAGTGATAAATGTCAATCCGTCGTAGTAGGTCATAATGGAACCGTCTTTGGATTTGACATAACCGGATACCGATATTTTCCTTACTATATGGATCGGACAAATTATCGTTGTACTGATCTGTGGATTCTTTGCATCTGATACTTTTACACGGATATTGTAAGTTCCTTCTTTGGTCAGATTTCCATAGACAAGTCCATTGTTTTTATCTATAAATAATTCGTATTGATTATCAACCAGTGCATATGTATATGTACCGGAACCTCCACACGTATAATATATATTACATGAAACCTGTGTCTCTGTCGTTGTACTGGAGTTAGGAATAGTATAATAATTTTTCTTTTCGTTGTAGGATGCTATGATCACAGAATCACTGTAGATGTTCCAGGTGATCTTCATGGTAGTTACACAGCCTTTTTCATCTGTTGCGATAACTGTTGATACCGTTGTTCCGGTTTTGGTCGGAGTTCCGGTAAAGTAAATCGTGTTATAATTGGTGGTATCTTTTGTGTAGGTAATACCTGCAGGCAGATCCTTTACAGTATAATTGTAGTAACCATAGCCAAATTTGAATTCCATCTTTTTCCCGATCGGGACATTCTGCTTGCAATTATATGTCTCAGAAAGTGTCACTTTATAAGCACCAAAAGAGCTGTTGGTTTCAGTTGTTGCTGTTCCGGTTCCATACAGACCGGTGACCGTGATCCGGACATTCATATTGAAATCCAACAGAGGTTTTTTGCTGAATTTAAGGATATATGTTTTGTTGTCAGTCGTTGTTACACTTTCGATCTGAACATTGACCGGAAATGTTCCATTTAAGACAGTTCCTGCTTTCGCAGAGAAATTGGATGCAGACAGCTTCTGTGCAGATGATAATACCACCATTGCTGTCTGTGGATCAGGCATGGATACAGAAGCTATCTTTGTCGGATTTACTACCGTTACCTTGCAGCTTGCCTTTTTGCCGGAGCCATCGGCTGCCGTCGCTGTGATAGTTGCTGTTCCTGCCTTTATTCCAGTGATCTTTCCGGATGAGCTGACCTTTACAACAGTTGGTTTGGAGCTTTTCCAGATCAGTTTTTTATTGCTTGGTTTTGCAGGTGTGATCTTTGCTTTGAGCGTTGAGTTCTTTCCTTTGACCAACAGCAGGCTGGTCTTATTCAGCTTTACCTTTGTCACCGGTTTACCTACAGTAACATGGATAACCTTTTTGACCTTTGGATCTGATTTCAGGGAAACGGTGATATTTGCCTTTCCCTTTTTAATTGCCTTAATTTTTCCGTTTTTTGCTACCGTTACAACCTTCTTGTTGCTTGTGGTATATTTCAGTTTTGTTTTTGAGACATTTGTTTTGATGGTAAATGTCTTCCCTTTTTTAAGCGTGAGAGTATTCGACGGCAGGTTTTTTACCGTGATACTCTTGGCTTTGGCAGTTGTTGCAGCATTTGCAGGAATACTGATACTTGAAAATGTCATGGCAAAGACAAGTACAACCGCTATAAATGCCATTAAATGTTTATATTTTTTCATAGATTCCTCCAATATATCAATATGCATTTTATTTGGTACCCAGATCTGTAGATGATACATACAGGGAACATGAACCGCCTCTGACGATCACATAATAGGTCTTACCGGCTTCACATTCGTAACTGAGATAGAAATCGAGTTCGTTATCTGTCAGATTGTGGCGAAGATACTGGCTTTTGGTAAGCTCTTCCATATTTGCATCATACAGAACTGCCGTAGGACTTTTATCTGTAGAAATGGAATAGAAATAATAGGTTCCGGTTTTCTTCGGAACAAATTTGTATCGTTGTCCTTTGATTGCCTGTACGCCTTTTCCTTCTGTGAGATCAACGGGCTTATTATGAACGATTGCAGTCAGAGATGTTGTTTTGCTGGTTACAGTTGCATTTATTGTTGCAACAAAATCCGACATACCAGGGTAAATAATACCATTTGCACTGAGTTTATAGGTTCCCGGTGCCAGAAATACATAATCTCCCGTACCATAGTTATCATCATTTCCATATTCATCTGTCCATGAGCTAAGCTGATCTATATCATTGTTGTTGATATTTAGTCTGACCTTTATTTTCCTTGTATCAGATACAAGGGTTTTGTTGGTTATGTTTTTGGTGAGCTTTAGGGAATATACATATGTAATATCCGATCCGACTTCTATCTCTATATCGTATGTTCCAGCCGGAGCGTTAATGGAATATTCGCCCTGTAAACCGGAGCGGGTACTGTAGGCCTCACCTGTTACTTTATCTATAAGGGCTATGTGCGCCCAGTATATAACAGAGCCGTCTTTTGATTTGACCGTGCCGGATAAAGACAGACTATTATTTGATACATGGGTCACAGAAGTGGTTGTCAGGCTGATCTGTGGATTATTTGCATCTGTAATTTTTACATTGACGCGATAAGTTCCTGCCTTGTTCAGTGTGCCCTCAATGAGTCCTTTTGAATTAATAGTTAAACCGTATGAATTACCAACGATCGCATAAGTATATTGACCTGAGCCGCCGGCAGGACCGGATATATAGTTTGAAATCTTTACAGTCGGGGAAGTAAGAAGGTTATAATAGGTTTCTTTATATGCCGCTGCGATCACGGAATCATTGTAAATATTCCAGGTGATCTTCATGGTAGTTATATTGCCTTTTTCATCCTTCGCCGTAACTGTTGATATTGTTGTTCCTGTTTTGGTCGGAGTTCCGGAAAAATGAATACTATAATGGAGCACATCGTCTTTGGTATATGTAATACCTGCTGGAAGATTTGCCACCGTATAAGTATAATAGCCGCCGTCGCTGTCGAACTTCAGGGTCTTGTATGTTTTCACATTTTGTTTGCAGTTATATGTCGTAAAGTCCTCTTTTTTCTTCGGTGTATAAGGACTGCTTACCTCTCTTGATACGGTTCCGGTTTCGTACAGACCGGTGACAGTGATGCGGACTTTCATTTTATCGTCCAGCAGAGTATTTTTGCCTAATTTCAGTGTGTAGGTTTTATTATCTTTTGTTGTCACACTTTCGATCTGAACCTTGATCGGAAATCTTCCATTTATAACAGTGCCTGCTTTTGCCGAAAAATTGGATGCGGAAAGCTTCTGCGCAGATGACAGTACCACCTTTGCTGTCTGTGGATCAGACATGGATATGGAAGTTACATTTGTCGGATTTACAACAGTTACCTTGCAGGCAGCTTTTTTTCCGGAACCATCGGCTGCTGTCACTGTGATGGTTGCTGTTCCGGTCTTTATTCCTGTGATCTTTCCCGTTGTGCTGACCTTTGCAACACTTGGCTTGGAGCTTTTCCAGATCAGTTTTTTGTTGCTTGGTTTTGCCGGGGTGACTGTTGCTTTGAGCGTTGAGGATTTTCCTTTAATTAATATCAGGCTGGTCTTATTCAGCTTAACCTTTGCCACCGGTTTGCCTACGGTAACATGGATAACCTTTTTGACCTTTGGATTTGACTTCAGGGAAATGGTGATATTTGCCTTTCCCTTTTTGATCGCCTTAATTTTTCCGTTTTTTGTTACTGTTACAACCTTCTTGTTGCTTGTAGCATATTTCAGCTTCTTTTTTGAGACATTTGTTTTGATGGTAAATGTCTTCCCCTTCTTAAGTGTAAGAGTATTTGACGGAAGATTTTTTACCGTGATGCTCTTGGCTTTTGCAGTTGCTGCAGCGTCTGCCTGAATGCTGACATTTGAAAATGTCATGGCAAAGACAAGTATAACCGCTACAAAAGCCATAAAATGTTTACACTTCTTCATAGACTCCTCCTGTTTCCTTATTAATAATGCTTTGCCTATTAGTTTATCAGATTATCTTGCTGCGTGCCAGCTATTTGGATATCCATTTTGGCAACCAGTGGTTGCACTTCCAGAATTTACAGTGGTTTGGGGAGTATGTGCGGTATGTGATGCAGGCGGCATTCTATATTTGCCAGTAAATCTTTCTTGGCAAATGTCATAGGCAGGTGTTATCATCTACAACAAAGTTAGTTAACAGGTAAAGATAAAAATACCGATACATTGCCTGAAAGCCTGATAAATACTGGGGTGCAACCCATGGTTGCCCAAATGGATACCTAAATTGCTGGTATATAGAGGAAGAATCTGATAGGTTGGTGGAGGAACAAATCTGGAGGAAAGAAATATGGTAGAAGATTGGAAAGAATCGATAGGAGAGAGACTGCTTGCGCTTCGAATGCAGAAGGGGATGACGCAGGAAGAACTGGCAGAGTATCTGAAGGTGAGCAGACAGTCGGTATCAAAATGGGAGTTAAATAAGACACTTCCGGATGTCGATAAGATGGTACAGCTTGCAGATCTGTATGGGGTGAGCATGGATCATCTGGTGCGGGGACTGGAGTCCGAACCGGCTGAAGCAGGTGCAGAGCAGGAAGAAGCAGAAACATCTGTAATTGAAAAAGAGGAGGAGCAGGTTGCTGTTTCTGAGAAGATACAGACAACCAGCACAGACCTGACCATACACCGGATGCTTTTTCTACTGGCTATGGCAGTCAGTGGAATCGTATGTCTGTTATGTATCGGGTTCAGTGTCATGATGATAAGAAGAAATGTTATCTCATTGAAGGGTAAGCAGCAGGATACAGCGAGTGTGGATCGGATCGTTGAACAGTATACACTTGCAGATGTGACTATATGGGATGAGGATACAAACTATCATACAAAGCGGGTATGGCTTGATACAAAGGGTGTAAAAGAAGGGGATTATGTCAGCTATCTGTATGAAGATGCTCATACGGCTTCACCAAGATTTCAGTATGACAGCAAGACAATTCTGTTTCCGGTGTTCATATCCATTCTTTTCCTGATCTTTACGATCATTTTCTGGGTTGGGTTCCATAACTATAAGGAAAAACAGGAATAAGGAGTTTATCTATGGGAAACAACAAGAATAGTAAGGGACCAATTATTGCTTTGATTATTGTGGCGGTATTGTTTTTGGCAGCAACAGTTGTTTTTGGGGTAATGCTGTATAAGAGTAAACAGGATGACAGCAGCAACAACAAAAAGATCAAGGTAAATAATGAATTTCGCAACGATATAGTAGTTGATACTGAAGAAAACAGTTCTGAACTGGATACGGAGGACGAGACGGATACGGAAGAAGATATAGAAGATACTGAAGAAGACACCTCTGATATATTTGGTGAAGAACTGGATGATGAAGAGGATATAGATGCAGACCGGCCGGATATGACATTTGTAAAAGATGGATATCAGTTTACTGTCCCGGGAATCTACGACATGGTATATGCAGATTCTATAGGTGTGGTCATCTATGTGACAGATGTCTTTCAGATGAAGATAGCAGTCGTAGATGGTTCATACGATACAGTGATGGAGAATCCTGACGAGTTGTCACAGGCTTTGGTTGATGTAGGCGGCACAGTGACACAGGAGGTTCAGGAAATGGAACTTCTTGGAACCCGTTATGCATATTATAAGGGTGAAATGAGCGGAGATTCGATGTTTGTTGTTTATACGGCTGCACCGGAGGAGGGGTACCGGATCGGTGGTCAGATCGTGCTGGAGACATCAGAACTGACAGACGAGGAAATATTATACATATTCGCAGCGATTTCCGTTACTGCAGAGAAGACGGATCTGCCGGATTCTACACAGGATGATGTTGAAGCCCAGCTTCAGAACAGATCAAAGTCCGCCAGTTATGGGGAGACCAAGGAAAAGAGCACGATCCAGCTAGGATCCATTTCCGTTACGCATAAGGTTCCGGATGGTTTCTATGCAAATGAAGGCTACGATGATACGGATTATGTAGTAGAGTGCTTTTATTCTGTTGATCCAAGAGTGGATGTAAACTGTGTTTTATACAGTAAGGAATGGTATGGCAGCGTAGAGGATTATATTGATGCAAACAGACATCTGGATAGTTCCGAAGTTGAGACGATGGATATAGAGGGGTTGTCGGTGTCATATATCGTTGAGAAATACAGCAGTGGAGACAAAGAATATCAGCATATATATGCAGGTGCAGATATGGGAGATGAACTTTATTGTGTGGATGCCTATGTAAGTGATGAGAAAATGAATCTATCGATGGAGACGATTCGAGATTTTTTTATCCTGATGTAGGAGTAGGAAGCCTGTATCCGGCTCTATGGCTGGTGGAAGGTGGTTTAAAACGCGTTCCACTTTCTGATCGGTTCGCACGATTATCTTTGTCGTCAGTCATAGAGCTGGAAATGGGTGGGTGTGCTTAAAGAATAACGCCTGCTGGTTGTACCTAAGGAATATCGTATATTCCATGGATACAGCCAGCAGGCGTTTTTGCTTTATGTGTTATTGTTATAAAATAGTTTATTTATTGAGGGCGGCAAGCTGTGCTTTTAAAGCTGCAATCTCAGAAATCATTGCGTTCTTCTCAGAAAGAACAGCCGCAATTTCAGCGTCTTTTTCGGATATCACTAAAGTCATCTCGTTTTCTTTCTCGTTCAAAGCCGTAATTGCGTCATCTCGTTCCTTTTGTAGTTCATCGATCATATAGTGAACCGTATTCTCATCTAACATTCGAAGTGCTTCTGAAAACATGGTGATCACCTCCTCCGGATCATACATATATTCAGACATATCCTTACAGATGGCTTCCATCCAGGGATAGTCAGATACCAGTGCAGCAAGGTCGTCAACCGACTGGGCAGTCAGTAATGACAGCCATGCATTTAGTTCATTGATATCTTTAGCATACTTACTTTCTTTAAATACGTCAAGGGCAACCACATAGAATTCCTGTAAAAGCTTCAGTTCGATTCCGGTATCAAAAACAGTTCTGCCGTGGTGCAGGTAGATATCGGATAATGCATCAGTCAGACATGCATCCGGACCTTTTTCATATATCACGATCGTGTAAACAGTCTTCAGATCCTTGTAGGTAAAGGCGTTTCCTTTTAAGCCTTTTACCCTTGTATATTGACGCAGCATGAGATCGGAGGAGTAGCAGGACATACGTTCTCCCGGAAAAGCGTATGGAATCTTCTGGATCTCGACATTTGCGATCGAGCCATCTTCCAACTGGACAAGGATATCCAGAAGCAGGAGCGAGGTGGACGGCAGCATGCTGTCTTCATTTGACAGGATGCACTGAACTGTTACCTTTGTGCCGATGATACTGCTGATCAGACTGGATAGCCGTTCCGGATAGATGTCCGGGTTGAACAGCTTCTTGAAAAATGGATCGTAGGTTAAAGGCAGAGTTTTCGTACCCTCCATAAATCCAAGAAAGCGGTTCTTCCATTCTGGCGACATGTTCTGATATGCAAAGTAACTTCGCGGATGCTTGCGAAGTTCCGCGAGACATTCCTGCTTCGTGCGGGAAGGAAAGAGCTGGTGGATGTCTACCGGTTTAGTGGTGTTCCTTTCATTGGATACCGATTGTTTGTTAAGGTGGTTATCATTGTTTTTGTTATACATAAGTTTCATTCCTCGTTATTTTCCGGCGCCTGTTTTGTCGACAAAGGGAGCATAGCATAAAAATAACAAGAAAAATTGTAAATGTAATAAATGGTATGTCTGGATGTAACAAATAGCACTTTGAGGACAGATTCAGCTAATTATTTTTGATAAATTTCTATGCATGTATTGACGACTGTTTTTTTTTTTTATAATGTTTATGCCGTTTTTTCAGCATGGTTATATCATGCTCAAAAGGGAAAATAGCGGAACAAGAGTTTGAAGAAAATCAATGTGAGGTGAGGGGAAAAAGAAGACGTAAGCAGGCAGTAGAAAAGATACGATAGAGATTGGAAAGAAAAGGAAGGATGAAGGCATATGGAAATGATAAGACAAAAGATAAAAAGCCTGATTTATGCAGGTATAGGTCTGGTACTTTGTGTATTGCTGTGCGGTGGAATGAGTATGACTGCACAGGCGGAAGAAAGGACAGATGATGGTTTCTACTATGAAGAAAACAAGGATGGCGGAATAACCATTACAGGATATACAGGCGATGAAACAGAGCTTGTGATTCCGGGAGAGATTGATGGTAAAGGAGTGACGAGCATAGGGGATAATGCGTTTCGGGATTGCAGCAGCCTGACAAGTATCAAGATTCCAGCAGGAGTGACGAGCATAGGGGATTTTGCATTTGAGTATTGCTATGGTTTGACAAGTATAGAAATTCCAGCAGGAGTGACAAGCATAGGGGTGAGTGCATTTGAGCATTGCAGCGGTCTGACAAGTATAGAAATTTCAGCAGGAGTGACGAGCATAGGGGATTTTGCATTTGAGGAATGCTATGGTTTGACAAGTATAGAAATTCCAGCAGGAGTGACG
>ERZ1034962.458-NODE-458-length-19198-cov-18.736980_pt1 | contig 19198 bp, 19 predicted proteins | sample MGYA00520696_ERZ1034962 | MGnify/ENA primary metagenome ERZ1034962 (study PRJEB33766, sample SAMN09781770) | gut metagenome | biome: gut microbiome | host: Homo sapiens | place: Madagascar | study: EMG produced TPA metagenomics assembly of the PRJNA485056 data...
AAGATATTGTCGGCACCCACGAATTTGAAGAACCCAGCGAACACGCCGGTATGTCCCAGATGGAAGATGACCAAGTTCAGATTCTGCTGGACATGCCCACCTTCGATACCTTCAACGAGTTGTGCCGGTGGGCTTATGAACAAGGATGCTGGGCGACGTTCAAAAGCAACTATGCCATGTGGCGTGACCAGTTCTTAGAGCGGCAACGCCTGCGCGACATGGCCCAGTCCGCTGACGAACGTCAAGCGGTCAACGCCCGCCTGGCCGAGCTGGGCAACAATCAGAAAGTCATTGATTCGGATGGTTTCGGCATTATGCCCGACGATTTGAAGGGAAACTCCTAATGAGAATCACACAAAAAACCTTGTACGATTACGGCGAACTTCTGCCGGAGATTTGCCAGGCATCTAAGGATGAAAACCTTGAATTTCTTCTGCTGCTGATTGCCGCGAAAACAGATATTGAACAAGCATACGCCAGTCAGTGCAATAACTATTCCGTGCTGGTCACCTGCTACGATGAAGGCCAGCCGGACGAATACGCGATTGTCCCGCATGACTACACGTTGTAACGCTTACCCCCAAACAGCAAGCGATTACATACAAAAATTTTGAGGAAAGGAGACGCAACCATGAACACTGTTATGCTTGCCGCTGGTGCGGAGGCTGGTGCAGAGGTTGCAAAGAGCGCTATGGAAACCGTTATCGCCGCTATGGCCGATGTGTTCACCCTGTCCGGCACCGTTGTTACCGAGATCACTAAGCAGCCCATCCTGTTGTTCTGTCTCGCCGCTGGTCTGGTTCCTGTGGGTATCGGCATCTTCGCTCGCCTGAAGAACGCCGCCCGCGGCTGATTCAGACAAGCCCCTGCGGGGCGGGTAAAACCCGCCCCGCTATTTTTGTTTCTATTCGAAAGAGAGTTTATATATGAGTGATAACACGTTGCACCGTTACAGATTTCTTTCGGGGTTTTGTTTTGATTTGGTTGACCTTGACCTTTATTGTTATCCGTGGTTACCTTGCCATCCTAAGCGGGTTCGTGTAGCGCTTGTGTCCATTCGCAAGAAAAAAGCCGCCATCACTGGCGGCTGTTGATGTCAAAACGCTCTTGCAACCAATAAATGATGTTTGCAAAATTAGCATCAATTATTTTTATTGCCATTCCTATGATAATTGCTCCTGTTATAACTGCGTATAAGTTTAGATGTATTATCATTGCCACGATAAGATATAGCACCCAAATAATTGCTTTGTCTTTTGTATCCATATATATCGTCCTTTCGACCTTTTCTATATTTTACAACTTCTTGTAGGTGATGTCAATGAAAAAGCGATTACTTTCCTTACTTCTTGTTTTGGTAGTGGTGTTTTCGTTTTCCCTTTCTGCCTTTGCTACGGATACCGGCATTGATATTATTGATGACCCGCTATCATATTATTTTGAAAATCAGATGCTAGGCGTGCAAAAGGGTACTGGTGTTACTCTTGTTTGTCCTAAATGTGATTATAAGGTTGTTTATACTGGTGGCACATTAGTTACTTGCCCCTATGACGGTGAGGCTTTAGTACTTGCTGACCTTGCAGGTGTTCATGCCGAAAAAGTCCCCTCCGGCATCGGCCGCAAAGACCTTCCCGGCTACATCGACAATTCCGGCACGGCCCACGTCAGCAAAGAGGGAAAGCTCAAATTTGTGGCTCATCCTTGCTGGCTTGATGTTGGTGAACAAGAATCGAATAAATTTACTTTAACTGACCCCTATAAGCCTTACCGCGTAGAGGAAGAAGATGAAGATTACGGCCTATATGTCTATGACTGGCTTGGATATAATAACGGTATTAGCCATTTTTCACTTTATACACAGCCGTTGTCAGATGATATGGGTTATGGAAATTTTGATTTTTACTGGATTATTGATAGTGGCTTTGTTCCCGGAACATACTATGTCGCTGCCGACCAGCCTACTGTGAAAAATTACTATTCTAAGTATGGTGCAGAGCCTCAAATTCTTAAAACAAAAGCTGGAGAATATAACCTTCCGAATGATAGCTATTGGGGTCTTGGCAACTTAGGCTTGTCTGACTATAACGCTGTATGCCATGAAAGACGTTGGTTTTATGCTGAAAACGCTAAGAGTACTTCAATCGACATTTATCTTTATCCCTTCCTCGTCACCTGTGACCCGACAGAAAACCCCGTGGAAGAAAAGAAAGAAGTCACGATAGAGGACAATAAATTCACTGGTAACATTTATGTAGATAATAGCACTAATATCACGTACATCTATCCCAAGTACACCACAGTAAATGTAAACAATGAGACCGTGATTGAGGTTGCCGACCATCCGTTGATTTATAATCCCGAATCGAAAACCTACTATGTCTATGACCAGACCACCAATAACTACTATTACATAAACTACGAAGCAGACCCCACGCCGACGCCCAGTCCTGCACCTACCGTGACACCCGCGCCGACACCTGCTCCGACAGAAGTACCTACGCCCAGCCCTGCTCCGACAGAAGAACCTTCTCCCAGTCCTGCGCCCGGAAACGAGCATTGCGACCATACCGGCATTATTGCAGTTCTTGAAGAAATTCGGGATAAAATGGTTGTCGGCTTTACAGATATTACGGCAAATATACATACCGATATGGTAGATTTCAAAGCAGCGGTTGTTGCTGGTTTCACCGATATTACTACAAATATTACGGCAGTGGTGGCAGATTTCAAGGCCGCTGTCGTTGCTGGTTTCGCTGACATTTCCGCAAACTTCCAACTGGCAATAGATAACTTGAATATCAACATTCAGAACTTCTTTAACAAGAAAATGGAAGATTTGCCCGAGCCGACGCCAACTCCCAGCCCGACGCCGGAGCCTTCCAATCCGACACCCAGTCCGTCCCCGTCTCCTGCACCGCTTGACCCCATTCTTCCCGAAACGCAAAATCTAATTATTCCGAAGATGAACAGCAACACCTTCACCGATGAACACGGCACATGGATTGCTTCTGGTTCTTCAAAATACAGTGATGTGTTCGACTTCTTCCATGCTTTTGACCGTTCGACTTCCGATTTTTGGGAAACAAATGCAAGTCCTTCTTACCTGCAAATTGAGATTCCCGACCCCCAAAATTATTACGTTGACGGTTATATTATGCGGATTTCTAAATTCACTAACCGTTACGCTAAAGAATGGACGCTTCAAGGCTCTGACGATGGCAAAACATGGGACGATTTGGATACACAAAAAGACCAAAATCTCTCGGATTTGGAAGAACACAAGTATCCCCTTACCCTGCGCAAGGCGTACAAATATTACCGCTTGAATATGTTGAACTACGCAAGCTCCATGTGTTCCCTTAGCCACTTCAATCTTCTGGGCTATGATGCGAAAGATGTTGTAACTCCTACACCTGCACCGACTGACCCGCCCTCGCCTAGTCCTGCACCTGACCCCGGCAAGCCCGACAGTGGAGATAAAACCAACAACTTCTGGACTATCATCTTCCCCAATGGCGGCGGCTCCGAGGACGGTAAAAAAGGTATCTTCTGGGCGCTGGTCTCACTGATTCTTGCACTTATCGCGTTCTTTGCAAATTTGGCCGTGGGTGTCGGCTACCTGTTCCCGTTCCTCCCGGATGGTGTGGTCATGACGATTAACACCTGCCTGATTGTCATCTTCCTGTTCACCATCATCAAATTTATTATGAGGTCAAAGTAATGTGGAAAAAAATTTGTATTACGGTCTGCGCCGTATTCTGCGCCGCGCTCGCCGTCGTGCCCTGCGCCTTTGCAGACGACAGCTCCGCCGATTCTTCCGCAAGCTCGGAAGAATCCTCACTTCTGGGAGATGCCGCAGAATTGCAGGGTTCTGTCTCGGACAATTTCTCGGACGGTGTTGACAGTCTTGCCGATACGCTGAAAAGCACGCCCGGCGAATTGCACTATAACGTGAAAGACCAGTTTCCCAAATTTATTAAACAGTCCATCGAATGGGTTCCCTTGCCGTACTGGTGGGCGTTTGAGTTCGCAATTGTTCTCGGTTTCGTCAATGCGCTGTACCGGCGCATGTCGTAGGAGGTGCAAGCATGGAATCATTTCTTGAAGTTATGAATGTCATCCTGAACGGCTTCAACCTGCCGTTCACTGTGTACGGCTTTACGCTTTCGTGGTATGACATTTGGTTGTGGTCTATCGTCGGCGCAATCGCCGCCGCGTTTATCGGGAGGATGCTGTCATGAGTGATAATTTCAATAAATTCTGCGGCGTTCTCATTCTGCTGTTGCTCGGTCTTTCCACTCTCTTCACGCTCCGGGCCAGCGCCGAGGAATACACCCTGCCCGCCGAGGACAGCACCCAGACCGTGACCGATTCCGAGGAAACGCACGAGGTTGTGCAAGTTCAGGGCGTGCAGACCTATGACCCGACTTTGTATGAAAAGCTGGACACCCTGCAAGAATCCCTCAATGCATTGATTGATATAATGACCCCTGCCGAGACCGGCACGGAAGATGCACAGTCTGGTGAACTGGCGCAGGATTACACGGCCCAGCTGGAGACAATCTCCGGCCAGCTTGTAGACCTGCGGACGGCTGCAGAAATGGCTACTGCCGAGACGGCCCAGCCCGCCGCATTCGAGAAAGCGTTCTCCGATTATAGTGTATCCGAGGTGCTGCTGCTGGTGCTGGCCGCCGTGGTTGTGGGTGCAATCGTTATTGGCTTGGTTCGTGGCTTTTAAGCGAAAGCGGCAAGCGCGTTCGGGGCGCGGGGGCTATTGCCCCCGCCCCGCGCGCGCGTCGCCGCAAAAGTGAGGTGTAAAAATGGTATCTCTGTTCTATGACCTGCTGGCGTTCTTCGGTATCTCTGCCGACGCGCCGCAAAACCTTTCCGAGTTCTTCCCGTGGTTTCTGGCTATCCTCGTAGCGGTGGCCCTGTTCCTGTTCGTGTTCGGCATCATCAAGGACTTCACCCACACATTTGCCCGCGGGGGTCGCTTCTGATGAACGGATATATGGTGCTCCTTCTGGTTGCCGTGCTCATTACGCTGGGAGTCTCCCGCATTGCACGGCAAATAACGTTCCATCCCTTCCAAACCGGCTTCAACGCTATCAAAGACCTGTACTATTATCAGCTTCACCGGGGCTGGCATAACTGCCCGGTGGGTGCGCTGGATATTTACTGCGGCTATTTCGGCTCTGGCAAAACTCTGTCTCTGGTACATAAGGTCGTCGGCCTGTATAACCGCTACAATGACAAAGTGGTATGGTGCCCGCGGCGTAAAAAGTTTGTGGTGCAGAAAATCAATATCCTGTCCAACGTTGACCTCTGTGTACCGTACACAAAGTTAGAAAGTCTCGCGCAGGTCGTCAAGGCCAGCAAGACCACGCAGGCTATAGACGATGAGGAAGAAACGCTGACAGTAACTATTGTGGCCATGGATGAACTTTCCGTTCAGATGAACTCGCGCAGTTTCAAGGACAACTTCAACGCCTACTTCCTCAATACGCTGCTGTGCTGCCGGCACTATCACATCAGCTTTTACGGCTCTGCACAGCGTTTCCAGCATGTTGACAAGCTGCTCCGGGATGTTACCCATACCGTCATTCAGTGTAATAAGATCTGGCGTTTTCAGCTCTGGGCCAGCTATGACGCATGGGAGATGGAGAACGCCACAAATGCCGAGATGATACGCCCGCTCCGCCGCGGCCTGTGGTTCGTGCGAGACCGCGATTATAACGCCTACGACACGTTGGCCGTGGTGGACAACCTGCAAAAGAAATTTGAGGAAGGCGACATTCTCCCCGAAGCGGAAATTATCAGCAATCAAGCCCCGGCCGGGCCGCTGGGTCTGGAAGTGGTAAGCAAGCCTACGAAAAAGGCCCAGCGCCGGATGTCGGGACAAATCAAGAGGTAAAGGATATGAAACAAGTATGCCGGATGGACAAAACGAATAAGCGGCCCTACTGCTTGTGCAAGCCGTGTTCGTACCGGCTGGACGGTAGTTGCTCCGGGCCTGTGGTGGCCGTGAAGGATTATTACTCCTTCTACACCTGCCCGCAGGATGCCGACCCGGGCGAGCACGTCAACTGCGGTCAGTATGCAGAGTGTGCCTATTGTCGAGACCGAAACAACATTCCTCACGACTAGCCAAGAGCGCGACCCGATGCGGGCCGCGCTTTTTGTGTAAAAATGAGCCCCCAAAATTGTGCAGTATGGTGATTGATACCGTCGCTGTAGAAATGCTATAATGAGAAAAAGGCGGTGGTTATTATGGGCGGCAAAAAATCGAGAGAATCGCAAATCCGCGCCAGCGTCAAATATAATAAGGCGCATGACTATTTCGGGATTCGCCCCGATAAAGAGACCGGCGCGGCCATTCGGCAGGCGGCAGCGGCAGCAGGCCAGAGCGTGCAGCGGTATATTCTGGACGCCGTACAATCGCGCATGGAATATGACGCATGGAAAAATGCCCGCGACTTTCCGGGCGAGGTCGGCCCACCCAATTTATAAAAGTGGGCCGGATTGGCGGGTATGGGGCGCCTAGCCCCATATTGGCAGCGCCTGCGCGGCGCTCACCTTCCCACGCCCGCAACTGAAATCGCGCAAAGGCAAGAGTAGGAACTTCCCGGAGCCCGGAATTTTCCTCTTATTGGCCCAAGCGCCAGACCGCCAGTCTTGCCCGGCCAGCAACGTGAAACGGCGCAAGAGTGCGAGAGCTTTTCCCGGCGTCAGTTTGTCCAACTGCTGCACGTTGGTGGAATGTGTAAAACTTGACCGGTACGAAGTCCCAGGCCCCGCCCTGGGACATTAAAAGATTCCTTAGACGCGCAAGCCCGCGCACGCGGGCACTGTGCATTTTTGAAAAGCCGAACCCCAATTTATAAAGGTTCGGCGTCTGAGCGGCACAAGCGCCGCAGGCACCTTCTTATTTGCAAGCCAGCGTGGGCTGTGTGCAGCTGGCGCGTAGCGTCTGCGGAACGCGGCAGAAGCGGACGAGACAACAAAGTAAAAAATAAAAACTGCCGTTGCGGCCCCCAAGGGACGCGGCGGCAGTTTTTGCGCGAGGTGTGACCATGTACGAACAGCAACGCAAAAAAGGCCGACCATTGACCGGTACAGAACGCAGCTTGATAGAACACCTGTACAAGCTCGGTTTCACGCAGACCGCGATTGCAAAAGAGGTCGGCGTCTGGCCGTCCACCATCTGCCGCGAGCTCCGTCGCGGCATGGTGGACCAGTTGAACGGCGACACATGGGAATATTATCGCATCTACTCCCCGCAAAAGGCACAGAGCCGCGCTGACTATATGAAAAGTGCCCACGGCCCTGACCTGAAAATTGGTAATCGTGCGGACTATCTGGCCGCGCTGGAAGCGCACATCTTGACAGGCTCCAGTCCGCAGGATGCAATAGCAAAGATTGGCAATGACTACGGTGTGACCATCAGCAAGACCACATGCTACCGCTACATACAAATGAAGCTGTTTCCCAGCCTGCGCTATAAGCACCTGCCGCAGGGTCACCCAAAGAAAGGCAAGGGCACCGTATCCCATGCCAACGTGTCCCACCCAAAACACCGCAGTATTGAACACCGCGCAAAGAGTATTCGAAACCGAGAAGAAGTCGGACATTGGGAACTGGATAGTGTCATAGGCAAGGCCGAAGGAACCGGCGAGAGTTGCCTTGTAATGACTGACCGCAAAACTAGAGGTGAAATCATCATCAAGGCCCGGAGTAAAACTGCCGCCGATACAGTCCATGCCCTGCAATGGCTTAAATGTCAGATTGGCCGCGATTGGAAGTTGATATTCCACACCATCACGAACGACAACGGCTCCGAGTTTGCCGACCAAGACGGTATAGACGCGCTGGGCGTGACAACATTCTATTGCCATCCGCAAAGCCCCCACGAGCGCGGTACAAATGAGGTCACAAACAAATTGGTGCGCCGCAAACTGCCTAAAGGTAAAAGCATGGCAAAAGTAACACAGAAACAGGCTACCGAGGTGCAGCATTGGGTGAACCACTATACCCGGCCCATGTTCGGCGGTAAATCTGCCGCCGATATTCTAAAAGAGGAATTAGACAAACTGCCCCTATACAACCGCGAAAAGGTATACCGCTTCTTTGACCTGCTCTAGCAGCGGGCCACAATATGCCCCACCAGCCCGCCGCGATGCGACGGGCTAAAGGTGTTGCAAAAAGCAGAAAATCCCGGTGCAGATTTGCGCAAGCAAATTCCGCACCGGGATTTTTCACCACAAAAGCAACAATTATCTATTGACACCTTTGTGTAAATCGTCTAATTTTGTCACAAACTCTTGACAGTAGCGCTTTATGTAAATACAATTTGTATAAGACTGTCGAAAAATACGAAAAGTAAAGCAAAAATCAATGCTTCAGCGGCTTTTTCAGCATGCCCAGCAGCAGGGCCGTGGTCAGAGTGCCGACAGCCAGCGCAATCAGAAAGCCCAGTGGGTTTTCCATGACCGGCAGCAAAAACAACCCGCCGTGCGGCGCGGGACACCCGCAGCCCAGCAAAATCGTTATGAACCCGGCCAGTGCACTGCCTGCGATGCAGGCGAGGCTGACCCGCAGCGGATCGCGCAGTGCAAACGGCAGCGCCCCCTCGGTCACGAAGGTCGCGCCCATCAGCAGGGTCTGCGGCGCAGAGCAGCGCTCGGTGCTGGTGAATCGCGTCGGGAACAGCAGGCAGGCCAGCCCAATGCCCAGCGGCGGAATCATGCCGCCCGCCATGACAGCGGCCATCAGGTCATACTGCTGGTCTACCAGTGCCAGCGTGCCGCTGACGTAGGCGGCCTTGTTGATCGGCCCGCCGTAGTCGGTAGCCATCATGCCGCCCAGCAGCGTGCCCAGCACCAGACGGCTGCCGCCCTGCATCCCATCCAGCTGGATGGAAAGCCAGGCATTGAAACGCCCGAGCGGTGGATTGATGGCCATGACCATCAGGGCACCGACAAACAGCAGACTCAACAGCGGGACCAGCAGCCCGGTTTTGATGTGATCCAGCTCCTGCGGAATGCGGCGGAACAGGTAATTCAGAAGCCGCACAGCCAGACCGGCAGCAAAGCCCGCGACAATGGCCCCCCAGAACCCGCTGGAGATCCAGCCCAACCGGGGGGCGGTGGTTGTGCCGAGCTGTGCCAGGTAGCCGCCCATCAGGCCGGGCATAAAGCCGGGGCGGTCCGCAATGCTGTAAGCGATGAACGCAGCCAGCACGGGGTACATCATCCTGAACGCAGCGTTGCCGACGTTCGTCATCATGGTGGTGATGTCGCTGCGGCCAAAAAGGTGCTGCAGCAGCAGGGAAAGCGCCAGCATCACGCCGCCCGCCACAACAAACGGCAGCATGTGGGAGATGCCGCTCATCAGGTGGCCGTAGTATTCGCGGCCCAGCTCCTTCCAGTCGCTGGTGCGGAAGGCGTGCCCGCCGCGGTAGACGGGAGCCTTGCCGGAAACGGCCTTTTCCAGCAGTCTGTCCGCGTCGCGCACGGCATCCCCCGCCGAGGTATAGACCAGCCGCTTGCCAACGAACCGCGCCAGCGGGATCGAGCGATCCACCGCCACGATCACGCACTCTGCGGCCTGGATCTCATCATCGGTCAGTTCGTCGTTGACACCGGCAGCGCCGTTCGTCTCGACCTTGAGCGTCAGGCCGCGGGCCTGCGCGGCCTGCTGGAGCGCCTCCGCCGCCAGGTAGGTGTGCGCGATGCCGGTGGGGCAGGCCGTCACAGCCAGCAGCTGATAGCCGGGATTGGCGGCGCCCGGCGCTGCGTCAGACGGGGCAGACGGCGGCTCCTGCGCGTCCTGCTCCTCCCGCGCGGAGATGGCGCGGCAGAATGCCTCGGGGGTCTCACTCTCCCGCAGGCGGGCGCAGAAATCGGTGTCCAGAAAGAGCGTCGCCAGCTCGGCCAGCACCTGTACGTGCAGGTCGTTGGCTTCGGCGGGGGCGGCGATCATCACCAGCAGGTCCAGCGGCTTGCCGTCCGGTGTGTCGCAGGGCAGCGGCGGGTCCAGCGTCAGCGCAGCCAGCTGCAGCTGCCTGACGGCGGTGCTTTTGGCGTGCGGGATGGCCAGGCCGTTGCCCACACAGACGCCGCCCAGCGCCAGCCGGGCGCGGACGTCCGCCGCAAACACAGCGGTGTCAGTCAGATTGTCAGTCCCGTCCAGCAGTGTAACCATCTGCTGCACTGCACCGGTGAGCGAGTCTGCCCGTTGGCGCAGTGCGACGCAGTCAGGCCGCAGGTAGTTGGCGATGCGCATGGTTTGAGCCTCCGTTTGGTGCCGCTGTGCTCCGGCAGCTGTCGATGCAGCGCGGCTTTTGCAGCGCAGTATTACTAAAAAAGCGGTTCCGCCGCAACGGAACCGCTATGAATGCTGTAAAAATTAGTTGAGCAGGGTCTTCTCGGTCTCGGGATCGAACAGGTGGATCTTGTTAGTATCCAAAGCAACGGTGATCTTGTCGCCGCGGCGAGACTTGGAGGTGGGAGCAACGCGAGCCATCAGGTTCTGGCCCTGGTAGGTCAGGTACAGATAGATCTCAGCGCCCATCAGCTCGGAAACCTCAACCTCAGCGCTCAGGTGGCTGTTGGGATGCTTTTCCAGGAACTCCTCGTCGTCCTTGATGTCCTCGGGACGGATGCCGACCTTCAGGGTCTTGCCGACGTAAGCGTCCAGCTTGCCGTCAGCGGTCTTCTCCTTGGGCAGCGGAACCTCGGTGCCGGACAGATCAACGACGAACTGATCGCCGGCCTTCTTCAGGGTGCCGTCCAGGAAGTTCATCTGCGGGCTGCCGATAAAGCCGGCAACGAAGATGTTGCAGGGATAATCGTACAGGTTCTGCGGGGTATCGACCTGCTGGATCATGCCGTCCTTCATAACGACGATACGATCGCCCATGGTCATAGCCTCGGTCTGGTCGTGGGTAACGTAGATGAAGGTGGTAGCCAGCTTCTTGTGCAGCTTGATGATCTCGGTACGCATGCTGGTACGCAGCTTGGCATCCAGGTTGGACAGAGGCTCGTCGAGCAGGAAGACCGCCGGGTTACGGACCATTGCACGGCCCAGGGCAACACGCTGACGCTGACCACCGGACAGAGCCTTCGGCTTACGGTCAAGCAGGTGCTCGATCTCCAGGATCTTGGCAGCCTCACGGACGCGCTTGTCGATCTCGTCCTTGGGCATCTTGCGCAGCTCCAGACCGAAGGCCATGTTCTTGTAAACGGTCATGTGCGGGTACAGAGCGTAGTTCTGGAAGACCATCGCGATGTCGCGGTCCTTCGGGGGAACGTCGTTGATCAGACGGTCACCGATGTACATCTCGCCGCCGGAGATCTCCTCCAGACCGGCGATCATACGCAGGGTGGTGGACTTACCGCAGCCGGAAGGACCGACGAAAACGATAAATTCCTTATCAGCGATCTCCAGGCTGAAATCAGGAACAGCAACAACGTTGCCGGGGTAAACTTTCTTAACGTGACGGCAGCTAATGGAAGCCATAATGCTCATCCTCCAAATGTATTCAGTGGTTTCAGCCCGTGTAGAGGGGGCTGTTTCTGTTGACATGATTATAATAACAGGTTATAATCTATTTGAAAATAGCATTTTATTGATATAGAGGTGTCGAAATTGATATTTGACCCGGAAATTTACTGCACCGCTGCCGAAACGGCGGAATTGGACGGCACAGCGCCGCTGGCTCTGGCCGGAGACGGCCTGTGGGTGGGGGTGCTTTCCCGCGGGGCGTGCCTGCTGGACGGCGTTGACCGCCCGGGCCAAAGCGGCGATATTCTGCTGGGCCCTGCCCCCCTGGTACTGACGCCGCAGAGCGACTGCCACCTGCTGGCCGTGCGGTTGACCGGCCACTGCGCGGACGCCTACCTGTTGCAACTGGGGGCGGCGCGCTGGGCGGACGGCGCTGCCTGCCCCGGCGCGGCGGAGCTGATCGCACAGCTGTGCGGCGCGCAGACGGCCCCCATGGCCTACGCGCTGCTCTGCGCCGCAGCCAAGGCCGACGAGACCGCCCGTCCCCTGCCGCCGCTTGTGGCCGAGGCCGTGGCGGCCATCCGCCAGAATTATATGGCGCTCTACGGCGTCGAGGAGCTGAGCGAGCAGCTCGGCGTGACAAAAAGCCATCTGGTGCGCGTCTTTAAGCAGGAGATGGGGGTGCCGCCGGGCAAGTACATGACGAATGTGCGCATCGAGGCAGTCAAGACGCTGCTGCTGACCGATGAGTACAATCTGGACATGATCGCGGGTCTGACGGGGTTTTCCGGGGCCAATTATCTGTGCCGCGTCTTTAAGCGGGAGGTGGGCCTCTCCCCCGCGGCCTGGCGCACCGCCGCCGCACCCCTGCCCGCCGTACCCAAGCTCCCGCCGAGAAGTCAGGAGATGTATGTGTAAAAGAAAGGCTTCCCCCTCGGGGGAAGCTGTCAGCGGCTCCGCCCGCTGACTGATGAGGGGCAACCTTGCCATTGTGACCCGTTTACGGGCAGCTGTGGCAGACCCGTCCCTCATCCGGCCTCGGTCGGGGCCTCGGCCACCTTCCCCCGAGGGGGAAGGCATACAAAACAAATGCCCGATACGGCTCGTCACCGCATCGGGCATTCTTAACTTTATGCAATTTTATTCCGCAGTCTTATACCCGTCCGGGTTGTGGCTCTGCCAGTTCCAGCTGTGGGCGCACATTTCCTCAATGCCGTACTGGGCCTCCCAGCCGAGCTCACGCTTGGCCTTGGAGGGATCGCACCAGCACTCGGCGATGTCGCCGGGGCGGCGCGGGTCGATGACATAGGGGATTTCCTTGCCGCAGGCCTTGCTGAAGGCGTTGATGACGTCCAGCACGCTGTAGCCGTGGCCGGTGCCCAGATTGCAGATGAACAGGCCGGGCTTCTGCTCCAGCTTTTTGATGGCAGCAACATGGCCGCGGGCCAGGTCGACAACATGGATGTAGTCGCGCACGCCGGTGCCGTCGGGGGTCGGGTAGTCATTGCCAAAGACGTGGACCTTCTCCAGCTTGCCGACAGCGACCTTGGCGATGTAGGGCACGAGGTTGTTGGGGATGCCGTTGGGGTCCTCGCCGATCAGGCCGGACGGATGCGCACCGATGGGGTTGAAGTAACGCAGCAGCGCAACGTTCAGCTCGGGGTCGGCGTGGCAGCAGTCGGTCAGGATGCGCTCGGTGAACACCTTCGTGGTGCCGTAGGGGTTCGTGGTGCCGCCGACGGGGAAATCCTCGCGGATGGGCACGCTGGCGGGGTCGCCGTAGACCGTGGCGGAGGAGGAGAAGATGATGTTGTGGCAGTTGTGGCGGCGCATGACATCCAGAATGTTCAGCGTGCAGGCCAGATTGTTGGAGTAGTACTCGATGGGCTTGGAAACGCTCTCGCCGACGGCCTTGTAGGCGGCGAACTGGATGACACAGTCAATGTCCTCGTTCTCGGCAAAGATCTTCTCCACGGCGTCCTTGTCGGTCATGTCGGCCTCGACAAAACGGAAGTCCTTGCCGGCGATCTTCTTGACGCGGGCCAGGGCCTCGGGGCAGGAGTTGTAGTAGTTATCGGCTACAACGATGTCGTACCCTGCGGCCAGAAGTTCCACACAGGTGTGGCTGCCGATGTAGCCGGCGCCACCGCTAACCAGAATTGCCATAACAGTCGTCTCCTTATGTTATATGATATTGTTGCGTGCGAACCGGGCGGCTCGCCTCTCTTTGCTTGTATTCTACTCTTTCTGCGGAGTTTCTGCAATAGGAGTTTTTGATTCTGATTTGCCTTTTTGTTGCCTGTTTTGCCGCCGGGCGGGCAGCCCCTGCTGAATGCGGCGGTAGGCGGACGGCGTGTGCCCCGTGGCAGCGCGGAATTTCTGGCTGAAATACGCGCCGGAGCAGTAGCCCATCTGCGCGGCGACCTCGCCGGGGGATGCCCCGCGGGCCAGCAGCTGGGCCGCGTATTCGATGCGCATGGCGGAAAATTCCTCCATGGCCGTGCGATGGAGCCGCGCACGGAACGCCTGCTGCAGCTGGGGCCGCGTGCAGCCCAGCGCCGTGCAGATGTCGTCGATCTTCAGTTCATGCGCAAGATTTTCGGCGAAATAGGCGCGGGCGTCCTCGACCAGCGCGTTCTGGCGGCGCTCCCGCCGGACGCGGGCCACGGGGCGCTTGGTGCGGCGGCAGCGGCGGGCCAGCAAAATCAGCAGATTTTCCAGATGGATGATGAACTGCTGCATCGCGCCGAAGGGCAGCTCCTCCTTTAAGACAGGCCGTCCGCCCGGCACGGGGGCGGCGTCGAACAGCTCGTTGGCGGCATTTGCCAGCCAGTTCAGGTCATGCTGCTCGGCAGGCTCCGTGTGCAGCATCGCGCCGCGGAAACGGTCCATGGCCGCGCCGGTGCAGTAAAAGTCGATGCGCAGCGTCTCGGGCGGGACCTCGCCGACGGTGGTCATAGCAAAGACCTCCCCCGGCTGGTGGAACAGCAGTCCGCCTGCCCGCAGCAGCACGTGGCGGGCATCGCAGCGTTCCTCAATGGTGCCGCTGCGCACAAAGATCAGCTGCCAGGCCTGCGTCTCGCTGGGCGGGAATGAGTCGTCCGCGCGCCACTCCGACGTATGTGCCGCCGGGATCGCTTCGACCCGCAGCGGAAAGGTATCGTTCAGCATGGGTGTGACCTCCCTTCTGGGGCGAGTGCCCGAAGGCGTGTAGGGAGGGGTCTTGACCCCTCCGCGGGGCGTCGAGGACGCCGCCCCCTACAAAACCTGGCGCAAACTTGCTGTAGCTTGTAGGGGAGGCATTTATGCCTCCCGTGCACTGGGCGGCTGGCGCAAAGCTCCCGGGAGGGATAAATCCCTCCCCTACAACAATTTACACCGCTACCGCGCCCGGCCAGCTCTCGCCGGCCTCCGCGCTCCCCGCTTCCCCGTCGGCTCCGTAAGAGAAAACGCCGGGGGTCATGTCGGCCAGCAGGGGGAACTGCGCAAGCTCGGGGCAGGTGTCGGCCAGCCCCAGACAGTAGGCCGTCAGCGGACTGATCTCCTTTGTGATGGCGTCAAACCGGCTTGAGCCGTCGTCCTCGTAGGTGCTCAGCATAATATCGCCGGGGTAGGTGTCAGCCACATAGCTGACAAGTGCCTCGTCGACGTAGGGGTCGCTGCTGCCCTCATACAGGTCGGGCGCACCGAACAGATGCAGGATCTCGTGGGCGTAGGTCGCCGGGGATTCCGCCTCGCCGTCGGTGTAGGCGTCGGTTTTGTACAGGCAGCTGTATTCATAATAAAAGCTGTCGCCGTCGTCGGCGTAGTGAGCCATCGTGAAGGATGTCCCGCTGATGGGCAGGAAGAACAAAAACGCGATGTGCCGGGCCCCGTAGGCAGCCAGACGGCTGTCGGCGGCCAGCGACGCGCACAGCGTATCCATCTCGTCGAGAAAAGCGGAGCTTTCCTCGGAATTTTCGCCGCCCTGCATGGCAGACTGCACAAGATAACTGCGTGTCAGCGTTGAATCGCTGCCGTCCGCGCTGCGATCACAGATCAGATTCACCGCGGCCTCGTAGCCCGCGGCCTGCTCGGTGATCCAGTCCACGGCCAGTTGGGTGCGCTGCACGGCGGCAGCACGGCTCTCGGCGTCCCAGGTATGCCCGTGGGCGGCGTCGTTCAAAAACACGTTGACGAGCACGGTGGCATTGGTCAGCAGTGCGGCGCTGCCGTAGGCCTTCTGCTCCTCGGTAAAGGTGGGCACCGGCTCCGGCGTCGGGGTGGCGGCGGGGCTTTCGGCCCGGGGCAGCTCCGCGGGATAACGCTGCACCGTGACGCGGGCCGAGCAGCTGCACAGCAGCGCCGCGGCCAGCACCAGGGCAGCCAGTTTTCTGTACATGGTGCGCCCCTTAAATTTCCAGCACGGCACTGCCGTCGTGGTCGGCCAGCTCCAGCGTGACCTCGCGGCCATCCAGGCGGCCATCGACAAGCGCGTCGGAGACGGGATCCTCAATGGTCTTGCGGATCGTGCGGCGCAGCTCACGCGCACCGTATTTGGTGGAGCTTTCGGCTACGATGTCCGCCAGCGCGGGCTGCGTGTAGTGCAGCGTGATGCCGTGCGCGGCCAGGCCGGGCTTGTACTCGTCGAGCATGAGCGCGGCGATCTTCTCAAGGTCTTCCCCGCTCAGCGGCTTGAACGTAATGATCTCGTCCACACGGCCGATGAACTCGGGGCGCAGGAACTCCTGCAGCGCCTTCATGCTGCGGTCCGCGCTGGCGACCTCGGCCTTTTTGCCGAAGCCCGTCGCGCCGCTCTGGTCGGTGGAGCCCGCGTTGGAGGTCATGCAGATGACCGTGTTCGAGAAGTCCACCGTGCGGCCCTGCGCGTCGTTGATCTTGCCCTCGTCCAGAATCTGCAGCAGGATATTCATAACGTCAGGATGTGCTTTTTCAATCTCGTCGAACAGCACGACGCTGTAGGGATGGCGGCGGACCTTCTCGGTCAGCTGCCCGGCCTCGTCGTAGCCGACATAGCCCGGGGGCGAGCCGATGAGGCGGGACACCGCGTACTTTTCCATGTACTCGCTCATGTCGATGGAGATGAGCGGGTCAACGGTGTCGAACAGCTGGCTGGCCAGCTGCTTGACCAGCTCGGTCTTGCCGACGCCGGTGGGGCCGACGAAGATAAAGCTGGCCGGGCGGTGACGGCCGGACAGGTCGGCGCGGGCGCGCTTGATGGCCCCGGCCACGGCGTGGACAGCCTCGTCCTGGCCGATGATGTGCGCCTTGAGGGCATCCTCCAGCCCCTGCAGGCGGCCATACTCGGTCTCTTTGATCTTCACAGCAGGCACACCGGTCCAAAGCTCAATGACCTGTGCGACGTCGTCCATGGTCACTTCAATTTCCGCGACCTTCAGCTGCAGGGCGGGCAGCTTTTCGCGCTGCTTCGCCAGATCGGTCTTGACTGCGGCCAGTGCCTCGTAGTCGATGGCAGCGTCCTGGCCGTTCTGCGGCTCGGGATTCTCCAGTTCGTGCTCGCGGGTCTCCAAATCGGCCACGGTGCGCTGGGTCTCCATGAGCTCTGTAATTTCAGGATGGCGCAGGTTGCAGCAGGCGCAGGATTCATCCAGCAGGTCAATGGCCTTGTCCGGCAGGAAACGGTCCGTGATGTAGCGTTCCGACAGCTTGACGATGCTCGTCACAATGGGGTCGGACACACGGACGAAGTGGTGCTTTTCATAGTAGACGCGGATGCCCTTGATGACCTCGATGGTGTCCAGCAGCGACGGTTCCTCGACCTTGACGGGTTGGAAACGACGCTCCAACGCGGAATCCTTCTCGATATACTTGCGATACTCGGCAAACGTCGTTGCGCCGATGACCTGCATCTGCCCGCGGGACAGCGCGGGCTTCATGATGTTGGCGGCGTTCATAGAGCCGTCGGAGTCGCCCGCGCCGACGATGGAGTGGATCTCATCAATAAACAGGATGATGTTGCCCGCAGCCTTGACCTCGCTGATGAGGCCCTTGACACGCTGCTCAAACTGGCCGCGGAACTGGGTGCCTGCGACGAGGGACGTCATGTCGAGCAGGTAAATTTCCTTGTCCTGCAGACGCGCGGGGACCTTGCCCTCGGCAATGCGCTGGGCGATACCCTCGGCAATCGCAGTCTTGCCGACACCGGCCTCGCCGATCAGGCAGGGGTTGTTCTTCTGGCGGCGGCACAAAATCTGGATCGTGCGGTAAATTTCGCGGTCACGGCCAATGATGCGGTCCGTCTTGCCGTCGCGGGCCTTCTGGGTCAGGTTCTCGCAGTAGGTCTCAAGGAACTTGCGGCGGGGAGCCTTTTCCTTCTTGCCGTTTTTGGGCTTGGCGTCGTCCTTATTCTGGCGCGCACCAAAGCCAAACGGGAACACGGGGCTGCCGCCCGGGACAAAATCGTCCTGCGGGGCGGGCTCGTCACCGGCGTCGGTGTCGTCGCCGTTCATCATGGGGGCCAGCATGCCGGAGTCGGAGGCCTCCTGCAAAAAGCTGGACATCCGCTCCTCCATGTTTTCCAGATCCTGGTCGGACATGCCGAACTGTTTCATCAGATCATCCACAGGCTGGATGTGCATGGCACGGGCGCAGGTCAGGCAGTAGCCCTCCTGCACGGTCTTGCCGTTTTCAAGCCGCTGCACAAACACGACAGCGGGGCGTTTTTGGCATTTAACACAAAGCATTTACTTCACCTCTATGAAAAGTGCCCGATAAGAGGCACGTGGGATTGCGATAAATTGTTGTAGGGGGCGGATAGGGAATCCGCCCCTACGCAGGGCGGACAGTCCCCTGCCCGCCGCACCGCAGCTACACTACTATTATTAAACAAACCCTGCCAAATTGCAAGTTTTGGCGGGGCTTGTTCAGAATTTGTTTAATAATGGAGCAAAAACGGGTTGAACGCACCAAAAAGGCTGTACCCGACGCTGCGCTGCAAAACGCCGGTGGTCAGCCAGTCAATCTGGCCGGTGGTGATGCTGGCGGCGAACCAGAGCAGCAGCGCCAGCAGCCAGCAGTCGAACGCGCCGGTCACAAGGCCCAGCACCAGACCCAGCAGCCGGTTGGCGCCGCCCACCAGCGGGATAAGATTGACGCCGCGCAGCAGTCGCACCAGCAGGGCGAACACCCAGCGCACGATCATGCAGAGCAGCACAAACAGCAACGCTTGCACCAGCGGCAGGAAAAGCGGCTCCAGCAGGGCGTTGATCTTTTCGGGCAGATGGTCCCCGGCAGTCTGCAGACCCGCGGCCAGTGCGGCACGGATGGATTCCGGCAGAAAGTCCAGCCCCTGCACCGCAGCGGCAATGTCGCCGCCCGACTGTGCGACGGCCTGCTCGACCCGGGTGGAGACGGAGTCGCTGAAAAAGCTAAGGTAGACTTCCGGGGCCAGCGTGCGGCTGCCCCAGGAGGCAATGCCGACGCCCAGCACCGCGCCGATCAGCTCGGTCAGCCCGGCGAGAAAGCCCTTCTGCCAGCTTTTGACAGCGGCAAAGGAAAATACGGCCAGAAAAATAAAATCATAGACAAGTGCGGGAGAAAAAGACATAGATGGGTACTTCTTTCTGTTGAATTACTTGCGGGTCGAAAGGCTTCCCTCGAGGGGGAAGCTGTCAGCGACCCCGCCCGCTGACTGATGAGGGCGAACCTTGCCATTATTGCCCGCAAATTGGTT
>ERZ1034962.459-NODE-459-length-19173-cov-27.850717_pt1 | contig 19173 bp, 22 predicted proteins | sample MGYA00520696_ERZ1034962 | MGnify/ENA primary metagenome ERZ1034962 (study PRJEB33766, sample SAMN09781770) | gut metagenome | biome: gut microbiome | host: Homo sapiens | place: Madagascar | study: EMG produced TPA metagenomics assembly of the PRJNA485056 data...
AAAAAAGAAAAGCGCCCACACGGAAAAATCCGCATGAGCGCTTAACTGTTAAGGGCTTCACATGGAAGCGAGATTAAAATATCACGTTTTGATTTGCAGAGCAAGCCTTTCGATAAAACTAGCGCGAATAAGACAAAATCCCCCGCTTTGCCTACAAAGTACCCCGCGTGGAATGTAGGGTTTCGACAAAGCATGGGATTTTTCATGCCGCCGAAACGGCAAAGTCTAAAATCAAGAGCGGAACCGCCCGCAGGCAACGCCACTCTCTACAAAAGCCACAGCCTTTCAAGTTATAAATCATATGGAACATAGTGCAAAGACGCATACACGGATAAAGCTGCGCTTAAAACCGTGCTATGCCAAAACGGAAGGATGACTTTTAGAGCGCTTGACGACGCACCAAAAATAACTAGAGCAAACAAGACACGAGATAAAAAGCGATATATTTTATTTGCCATAATCTTATACAAAAGCGTCTCCCGCATGGTACGCACTGTGAGTAGGCGAGCGGGAGACTAAACTTCGTAAGCTGTGCGCTCGTGCCGGCAGAAGTCTTAGGCCGGACCACACCAACAACTCATTAGGCGAATTGTCTGTAAGTATTATACCACAATCCGTCCAAAAAGAAAAGCCAGCGGGTAAACGTTCTTCCGCTGGCTCTCTGTACACATTTCTCCGAAGTGTGTGTACTCTACTTCGGACGGTATAGACATTATATCACACATTCAGCATTTTATCAATACCTTTTAGCCGGTAGCCTATCGCCGTCCGGCTGTAATGTGTCTGTGCTGCAATGTCCGGCAGCGGAAGCCGCTCAACGTACCGCAAAAGAGCTATCTTTCGGTCAACCCTCCCAAGCGGCGCGCTCTTGATGGCGGCGGTCATCTGCTGTCGGTCAAGTCCTTGCAGGCACAGTGGCAGCACCACGCGAGCCGCCGCCACAGGCAGCACCGAGCCAGAAGGGCTGCGGCAGCTGTCCGGCGTTGCGCACCATATTGCCAATCACGGCGAAACGGTGACAAAACGTCACCATTTTGCCAACTTCGGCAGAATGGTATGTTTTCGTGAGGCCACGAAGACGTGCGTGTGTGGCGTACATCTCGGTGACGTCACCGAGATGGCGGTATGTAGTGCTTGCCATGATATCCTCCTTACAGTGTAATTTCTTCAGCGTCTGCCGCATCCTCAGCATCCAGTGCATCGTAGTACGCCTGCGCCAGAGCCTCAACCTCTGCGATTTCATCTGCGGTCAGCAGTCCGTTGTCGTAGTGCATGTATGATTTATCCAGCCAGAAAGCGACGTCGCGTCCTGCTGCAATTTCCCGCTTGATGGAGCGCAGGGTCAGGTCGTGCCTGGCCTTGGATTTAATTGCCATATGTACCTCCTTAGGTCATGGACGCGACCGCGTCCTCAAGGTCAGTAATGCGTTTGATGGGGTCAGCCCTGCCGGTGACGGCCACGCTGTCCGCATCGGTTAAGACGGTGTTGATGCCGCTCAGAGCGGGGATGGGCTGTGCGCCGGTTGCGGTGAATGGCGTTGGAGTTGCCAGCTTGTAAGCGACTTGGACAGGGGTTCCGGCGGCGTACTGGGCGGCAAGGTAGGCTTTCCAATCAGCAACGTCTTTATCCGCATACACCTCGTCGTAAATTCTAAAATATTTATGATTATCAGCTTCAATACTTATTCCGGTTTTGGCTGTGTAAGTATCGTTAGCGGAGCGCGTCACATATTTGTTGCACACGATTTGGCCCTTCTGGTCTGGCGTAGTCGGCGTTTGAATATCTTTTACACGTAAGCAAAATCCGGATTTTCCGCTTATGTTTGTCGTCTCCGGAGTCCACGTTTCTGTCCCGTCCAGCGTCACCAGCTTCCACGTCTCCTGTCCATCTCCCGTCACCGCATCCACCTCGCCGCCGTAGATGGTGCGGGGCAGAGTGAGGGTGGAGGTTTGGCCGATGTAGGGGGTGTAGGTTGTTGCAGTCGTGCCTTTCTCTATCTGCGGTTTTGCCGAAGCATTATCCAGTGTGCCAGCTGCGGCAAAAAACAAATTGGCTTTTTGTATGTCACTCTCTACTGTAAACGTATATGGCTGTCCAATAATTTGCGCGGCAATCGTAGTAGCCTTATCTGCATCCCTATTGATAATTGATATACGAAAATGCGGCATTGCGCTAATCGTGTATGTACCAGCAGGAAGCGAAAAATAATCAGAGTTGTAGTATGAAGTCCCATCTGCCGTTCCAGTTGCTGTTACAGTGCCATCGGGGGCTATTGTCCACGTTAATCCACTGTTCAAGGTTTTTTCTGGCATCCATGCAGGATTAAACAGGTTCTTCCCGCACCTTGTCACTGTGACGCTGTCACGTCCCTTGATGGGACGAATGTTTTCCGGGCTAGGTTCTCCACTGCCTTCCTGCGTTGGCTCCCAGCTGGCCACCACCCCCAGCGGATAATTTGCCACCGGGTAGCACTGCACCGGGTTGCCGGTCTCCTCCAGCGGCGGGCAGAGCATATCCACGATGTGCTTGCTGCTCCACGGGGCAGAGTCGGTCACGGTGGTATCGTCGATTTGTGGGGCACCTTTGCCGTCTGCACCTGCTGGGCCAACGTCACCTTTAGGGCCTTGCGGGCCGATATCACCTTTTTCGCCCTGCGGCCCCTGTTCACCACGAGGACCAGTCTTGCCCTGCGGGCCAGTGGCTCCGGTAGCACCCGTGGGGCCTTGAGGGCCTGTCTCACCCTGTGGGCCGCCCGGGCCGATGGGGCCAGTGTCGCCCTTGTCGCCCTTTTCACCCTTAAAATCGCCGCTTGCGATGCCATCCTTCAGCTCTTGCAGGCTGCCAGCGGCCTGCTTGGCGCTCTGGTCTGCATTGCCCGCACTGGTGGCGGCTTCACTGGCGGCCGTCTGGGCGGCTTCTGTAGAATCCTCCACCTGCTTGAGGGCCTTGTCCCGGGCTGCGTCTACAGCCTGCGTGGCGGTGGTCTGCTTGTCACCGATGGCTTTCAGGGCATCCTCTTTGGCGGTAATGGTGTCAGAGAGAGCCTGCCCGGCCTTTTGGGCAGATGCTCCAGCCTGGTGTGCTGCCGTCTGTGCATCGGTCTTAGCCTGCTCTGCGGTGGTGGCATCGGTGTGCACGGCATCCACCAGCTGCTGCCATGCAGGTGTGCCAGGCTCCGGCTCTGTGCCGTCCTCCGTGCCGCTGTTGGCGCTGACACGGTAGTGCAGGTCTGCGCTGGTGACGGTCTTGGTGCCGTCGCTGCCCTCAAAGGTCACGCACCCATTGCCGGGCTGGGCGGTCACGCTGGCGGGCACATCGGCACAGCCGTCCACTACCAGCGTGCTGGCCGGGTCGTCACCGCCCGGTACATGCCAGAAAGCCCGGATAGTCAAGCCTTCCCACTCGCCAGTGGCTGTGACGGCAAGTCGGTACACGCCCCGGTTCTTGGTGTAGCCAAAGCGCACCAGCTGCTCATAGCCCGGCACTTTGACGACGCCATTGGATGCGAGAGATACGCTTTGCTCAATCATGCTTTACTCCTTGTTGATGGTAGGCTTCTTGTCCGCCAGCGCCTTTTTCATCATGCCGACGGCTTTTTCAATGACGGCATCCAGCACTTCGTCGGTGATGATGGGCTTCAGCCAGTCCGGCAGTGCGCCGCGCAGTGCGGCAAAGACCTGTGCTTTTTTCTTGGCGCCCTGGCCGCTGCCCATGATGCTGTCCTCGGCCTTGCACACGAGGTCATAGGCCAAATCTTTGACAAGCTGCTTATAGCCCATGCGGATAGCGCCGACAGCCAAAGCCACAAAACCGACGATAATAAGAACGATTGCGACGGGGGCGGGGATAAAGTTAAGCATTGCTTCCATGATTTGTTACTCCTTTCAGCAGGTAGTTGTTAATATCGGATTTGCTTTTTTGCATACCTTCGCGGTTGTTGCCGGACAGCTGCGAATCCAAAAGATTTTGTACGCCAACGAGTACGAGACGCATTTCTTCATCGAGGCCGTCAAATCGGCGTAGGTCTCTTGCAAGGGCCTGTGTGTGCTGAAGCTGTCCCTGTTCCAGCACACCAAGTCTTTTGTCGAACGCATCCATTCGCTTGTTCTGGGCGTCGTCGGGGGCCTGTGCCTTTTTGAGGTACTTGTGGATGATGTCCAGCACCTTATCCACCGTGATAGCTCCGGCGCACACGCTGCCCAGGATGCTAAGCATCCAAACGAGAGCTTGTTTTTCGGTCATTTGCCCTCCCGGAGACGGGTCAGGCCCTTCTTGCAGATGATCTTCGGGTAGTTGCGTGTGGTCACGTTGAGGTCAACGTTGCCGGAGATGCCCGGAACGCTGCCCTTGCTGGTGTGCTGATGAGAGCCATACACAAAGGTGACGTCAGGTGTTTTGCCGGTGTAGTCTGCCAGCCATACATCGTAGGGGGCAAGGGATGCACCGCCCATGTACAGGCGTGTCTTGGCAAAGCTGGTGTAGGTGTACAGCTGGGCATAAAAGCCCATGTCCTCCACCTTTTTCAGGGCGTAGGCTGTCAGGTCGGTCAAAGCCTGCTTGCCCAGCACCTTGAACTTGTTGTCCTCCACGTCCACTGCTACCGGCAGCTCCAGCGTCTTGCCTCGCAGGGCGTCAGCCAGCAGGGCAAGCTCTGCATCTACCATCGTGTGGGTAATGGCGTAGGTGTAGTAATACACGCCCACGGCCAGACCCGCCGCCTTTGCGTTTTTGTAGTTGGCCTCAAAGGTGGGGTCGATATACAGACCGTCCAGCCTCTTAGAGAACCTGCGGTTTGTGCTGACGGTCTTGAGCATGACGCCCTGATAGCCCGCCGCCTTGATTTTCTGCCAGCCATCCGGCGTGATGTCCCCCTGATACCGGCTCACGTCAATGTAGCGGTAAGGCGGTGCTCCTGTCCACTCGGTTACAGATGCCATTGCGTCCTCCTGTTCTGCCTGTTCTTCTGCCAGCGCAGCAAAGAACCGGCTCAAAAAGTTAAAAAGTGCGGTCAAAAACGCATTCATGGTCAGCTTCCTTTACTCGCTGGTCTTTTCGGATTTCTTTTCCTTCTCCGCCAGCAGCTCGATCAGCTCCTTGTACTCGGCCTCGGTGATGCGGCCAATGGCGTAGAACACGTCCAGCTTGTCCGCAAGGCCAGCGGTCTGGCCGCGCTCGATCAAGCGTTTACAGATACGATACAACATAGTTTTTACCTCCTTATGTGGTGGTGTCAGTGGTAGTGTCGTCGGTCAGCCCCAGTTCCAGCATGGCGACGCGGTATTCCTGATCTACCGCCAGGGCGTCCGTGTCGGCCTGCGCGGCCTGCGTCTCGGTAAGCAGCTCTGCAATGGTGGGGTAGTGGTAGCCGGAGAGATAAAACGTCACAACGCCGTTATAGTTTGAGTTGGTGTAGGGTCCATTTACGTGCAATGTGCCCTCCGCCCGGAAGGTGAGGTATAAATTTACTGAGTCCACAGAGTCTTCTGTCGCCTTATAGGTATACGTCCAGGAGCCGCCCCGGGCCAGTTGTATTTCGGAGCTTGCACCTGCGTGCAGGGTCAGGTAATCCACTCCGTCGGGGATGGAGATCTCGTGGCTCATCCACTTTTTAGGGGTGGATGCGGCCTGGCTCCACACCAGCCGCGCCTCCGACTTTACCGCCACGGCGGCAGCGATCTTGTCGTTGAGCGTCTTGCCGCTGAGGGTGCCGTCCGGGGCGATGTCCAGGTAGTCCCCCACCTTCACGCCGCCCAGCTGGTCCGCTGTGGCGGGGCGAAGGGGCATGTACTGCTCAAGCAGCTTTTTGACTTGAGCTTGTGTCAGGTAGTCAGACAGGTCTGCTTTTTGCACACTGTCTTTCCATGTGTTCGTGTCGCTGTCCCACGTCCAAATGGTATCTGTGGTTCCGACGACTGCCCACCAGCCATTTTCGCCCACAGGGACGGCGGCTTTCAGGGCTTCCGGCGTGGCATACCACCCCTGTGCACCGATGGTGATGGTGCGGACCTGCTCAAAGTACTCTTTGGTGCCCTGCAAATTTTTTGCCGATTCGGTTTCAGACGTTTTCGCGTTACTTTCACTGGTTGCAGCAGCAGCCGCACTAGATGCAGCATTGTCCGAGTATTCTTTTAAGTCAGCCTTAACTTCATTTGCGGCATTGGTGGCCGCCTGTTCTGCCTTTGCTCTTTCGGATGTGGCGGTTTGTGCCGCAGTAACGGCTTCTTCCTTTGCGTTGATTGCCCCGGCAACGGTACTCAGCTCATTTAAAGTGGATGCGTTGATTGGTGTGCCGTCTTTTATGGGCTCATCGTTTCTGACGAGCGTTACAACTTCGGACGACCCGTCCTCACGGACTAACGTCCATCTGCCAGGATATTTTGATATGCGGTCCTCAAAAACCATATTGTCCCTCCCCAGTCATATATTCGCCAGAAAAAGTGACGTATGTTTTGGCAACCGATTCTATGTTTGCCAAAATGCTTTCAATTTGATTCATTGTTTCAAACGAAAGTCTGTTCATGGAAGTAGGCGTTGTTGCCATTTGCGCACTACCGGAGTTTTTCATTCGGATAGATTCGATGTTTGACAGCCATCTGGAAGCATCCGATGTGGTAAGATATCCGTTTACGCCCCAGTCCGTCTTTATATCCACGTTTGCACCGAGAAGTGAAGCAAGCTCGGATATGCCAGCTTCTATCCTTGAAAAATCCCTGTAGTCAATAGCTCCTTTCATACCGGAAATCCACTCTGCCTTTTCCTCGTCCGTCCAGGTCCCATTTGTAGCCTTGCTATAAATGAGTTTTAAGTGATCAATATCACCCTGGCTTCTGTCTGTAATCCAGACCGACATAATACCTCCTTAAAGCAAGATTTTTTTGGCGTTCCCAACTTTTGTGGTAGAAGGGAGCGTGAAAGCGGGGCTAAATTTGTTGGAACTCCACGCATTGTACTGCTCTGTGAAGAAAAAGGCATTACCTTTATTGCTCGTTCCGAGACTGTATGTTCCAACTAGTTGACCCAGCACTTGATTGCCGGAAAAATCTCGTAGCGCAGGAGAACGTGACCATCTGCGGATAATGTGATAGAGGGTGTCATCATACGATTGGACAAAAACTTTTCGAGTTTGCTTTGGCAATACAGAACCCTCTTTTTTGAAAAATGGGTTACTCCCATTTACATAAACATCTGCGTTTTTATCTTCTGGGTCAAACATTTCATAAATAGAAGGAAGAAAGACGCTACGGGACAGCGTTCTAATTTCGGTATTGCTACCGCCTACCGTGTAGTAGAAAGAGGTAGACCCCATTGCGGACTTGACGGCATCGCTAAATCTGTTTTTGTAATCTCCGTTCAGCAGCTTGTCGATGGAGCTTCCGTCGTATGTGTTGACGTGTGTCTGGTTCCACACTGTTTCAGCAAGAGGCTCTTTTCTGATAAGAAACGTTCTTCCGGGACCATTTAAGTCAGGCTCATACCCATGTTTTGCGACGACAAATTCTACATCGGCCCCGCTTTCCTGAATGTAAACAGACGATCCTTCCGGCATATCCGACAAGGATGGAGCCTGGCTGATAACAGTGCATCTTGCGGACACAGAAGATACGGAAGCTGTGATTACAGCGTCTCCGCTAGAAACAAAGGAAACATCACAAACGGAAACGCCTCCTTTGTTGGAAACGACGGATAGAGAAACAACATCAGGAGGGGAAACCTCCCATCCGATTGCCGGAGAATTCTCTGACGATGGTACAAGCGTTGCGATCAGCCGAACAGTCTCTTCAGGAGCAACGAAAGCGGAATTTCTGTCAAGTCTAAGAGCGCTTACACTTTCCACCATATACCCTTCCATCGTCCCTTTAAAACAGCCGTTAAAGGTATACTTTGCATCAGTCACCAGAACATTTGATGCATACCCAAACTGATGATTTGCTCTGACAAAAGATAGTGCATCAATGTGCGGACTTGCACGAAATTCCAAGTTTACCTTTCTTCTATTAGAAAGAAGTGCGTATGTTTCAGTTAACGCATTTTTCGCATTAGAAGATACGGATTTTGAAATAAGCGGATTGCTTATGCTTTGAGTTGCACCGTTTCCGCTAGCTCCAGCTGGATAAAGAATGGATTCATTTCCGACCTTGCACGATACGTTCTTTATTTTCGTGGAAAACGTTATTTCAGGGTACTTAAAGCTATTCAAGAGCGATATTTCCTCGATGTCGGACCTCGTGACCGGAAAAATCGGAACACGTTCAACGTGAATAACTCCGTCTCTGGATTGGTAAAGAGCCATTCCAGCTGCATTTGCAGCAAGCTGAAGAACGTCTGCGTTTTTGTAGGAAGAAGCGTCGGAGGAGATGTCGCACGAGTAGTCCTTTAATTCTTCCGAGATTTCGTAAGACACACCGGAAACATCCAAAAGTTCTAATGCATCGAAGCACATTTGATAAAGAGTTCCACTTGTGTGTCCGGTATAATTAGAATCCTGGAGGAAAGAAAAGGCGTCCCTGGCGTCAAACGAAGCTGTTATACCATTTGCCGGGATTGTCCAACCGGAAAGAAAGAATTTTCCTCCGTCAATCCATTCGATGGAATTCCCCAAGTCCATGCCATACTGAACCGTAATCTCTTGACGTTCGTAAAGGTACTGGTAAAGCCCACCCGGATTTACAGGATTCCAACGCTGTTCGGAATTGTCGATAGAAAACGAAACGGAATCCTTAGAAAGCTGGCCAGAAATCGGGTCACGTTTTGATTCGTGGATGTAGGAAAGCAAGTCTGCCTTGCTAAATCGAATACGTTGGCCAAATTCTACTTGCTCTACCCTAGCTCTACGCTCTGGGATGCACCATTCCAAAATTTCCAGATTGATAGAATCATATCCAGAAACCTCAAAATCAACAGAAGATTCAACCGAGCGGTTATCGTTGATTTGTTTTGAAGCAACGATCTCGCTACCGTTATAGGCCGTCAATTTAAAAGACTTCGCAAACTCATTTAAAACGGATGACCATACGATTGTGACCCCTGGAATTTTTTCGGCGTGTGTTTTGCTAAAAGAGAAAGTGATGATGGGATGATTTGCGTCGGAAACGCAATCCATGCTTACATAACCAGCATTCTCATACGGTTCAGAATCCGGGACCAAAACCTTGCTCCCATCGAGAACCCACAAATTGGGTTCTCCTGTGGCATAACTGGCCGGAGAAGAAGCATCCAGGTCGGTGACTGATGAAGTGCTACTGAATGAGACCTGATTAACAGAACTAGCGATTGCATCTGTTTGTGCCTTATCGTCAGAAACGTGGTAAGTGATACGAACAAACATTTCCGGAACAAGTGTGTTGTTGTATTGTTCAAGCCACTTGTCGGAAGGCTGAAAGTTCATAAATAATCACCTCTCTTAAACTTCAACCAGGCTAAGGGCCGCTCCAACCCATCCCATGACGTTTCCGTTGGACGGAGATCGCCTCCACATCCCTGCGGTTCTATCGGAAACGTACATTTGCCTTGTCGTGTAGCTTGCAGTCGCCTGGTTATAAAACCGAACGGTGCAGTAAAAGTTTGTGGTAAACGGCCCGATGATGTTTGCCCACTGCTTTGCGGTGAGATAATTCCATTTTAGGGAAATCTTTGCAACATCAGGCCGCACCACAGACCCAACGACTTTGCCTTGTACGTTTCGTCCAGAATCGACTATAGTGCTTGTTGTGGCATCGTAGGAAGAAGGCTCCGGTATTTCTCTGCCATTTATCGTGACGAGAGATTGCATAAAACGTAGACCTCCTTAGTAGCTGTAAACTTCGTTTCCCATAATCTGCATTCCACGTTCTGACTGCCGCTTTTCCACAGATGCAGTGATTTGCTTGCCGTCAAGGTAAATCTTAAGCTCTTTCCCTCCGGTAAGTTCGTCTCCGTACCGCTGGAAAATGTCAAGGAATGCGTTATAGCAGCCGTCATGGACAGCACTGCGAAGTTCAGCGGAGCTTGTTCCACTAACGGAAGAGCTTGGGTAATAGCTGCCGACAGATGTATTGGAGCCATTGGCAGAATCGTAATCGCTCGTGCCAGGATAGCTTGAATAGTTATTGTCCACGGATGGTCTAGAACTCGTGCCGTATTTCCCAACAAGCGTTCCAACGATTCCGGCGATAGCAGCTGCAATCGCAACGCCTCCAGCAATCATGATGACGCCAGTCGGAATGCCGAGAGAAGTCAATACACTACCGATTGTCTGCAAGATACCCATAAACGCAGCACCAATCTGACCGATAAGCCCGGCAATTCCAGCAATGATAGACGGGAACTGGCTCAAAACGCCAGAAGAAAGGCCAATACTGATTGCCCTGCCGGATGCCGAGATCGGCCCGATCAAAGCGGAAAAAGACGTTGCAATCTTGCTGCCGAGGCCTACAACCTGCGTGGAAATTTCTCCGAATTTTGAAGTGATTCCAGCTAAGATGTTGTTTCCGACGAGTTTTGCAGAAGAAAATACTTTGGAACTAACGGTTTTAAGAGCACTGGTGAGATTGGAAATCAAGTCAGAAGCGTAAGACTTGACCTGTTTTCGGTTTTCTTCCCCCATTGCCTTCCAGATGATGGCTGCTGTGTTTTCGGCGACTGTTTGGATATCGCCTTTCTTGACCGCATCGATCATGCCCTTAATCGTGCCAATGAAGTCGCTTTTGAGGCCGTTGTCGATTTCATTCCACTTTGCGTCAAACGTATTGACCATGTTATCAACAAAGCCGTTTGCAACGTCTGCTCCATAATCAATCATCTCGTTGCCCTTTTTCTGAGCAACGTTTGCCAGATTGGTCATAGCTTGTTCAACGTAAGGAAGTTCTGCAGTGATACCGTTTGCAAGGCCCTGGACGATGTAGATACCAAACTGTTCAAAAACTTTGGAAGGGGAGTGAATTTCAGTATCGGTTGTGAACTTGTCAATGATAGCTTTTGCAAGTCCGCCAACAGTTTTCTTTGCATTCTCAATTCCTTTGTTGATACCATCAATCAAGCCCTGAATGATGTTTTTGCCATAGTCTAGGAATTTCTTTGGAAGAGCTTTTAAAGTGTCAACAAGGCTGTTCCAAGCCTTGTCCCAGTTTTCTTTAAATCCAGCCCATTTCTGGCTCCACCACTTGCCAACGCCGACAAACCACTGCTTTAAGCCTGCGCTCGCTTGGTCAAGTGCCTGAATTGGATGTTGAACAAACCCAGGCAAACTTTCCCATGCAGTCTGAAAATTAGTGCTGAACCCTTGCCACTTTTCATTCCACCACTCGCCAACGCCGACAAACCAGTTTTTCAAGCTCTCGCTTGCCTTGTCGAGAGATTCTGCAATTTTGTCCCAGTTTTGATAAATCGCAAGTCCAGCATCGGTCAGACCACCAACAATCAAACCAATCAGCACACCGATACCTGTACCGATAGGGCCTCCAAGAGAGCCGATAATTGCACCAATGCCTGCGCCAGCCATCGTCGAACCAAGCGGAATCAAAATTCCGTTTAACGTGTTTAAGCCATTCTTGACAGCATCGTAAACGCCCGTTACAAACATAGGTATGCCGGTTACTACTCCGCCAACTGCTGCTCCAATAATCGCGCCAGCAGTAGAGCCGCCAGCTGCTTTAATGGCCGCTCCAACAGCAGTATTACCAAAGCCGGTCACGATAAACTGAGCAATTCCTTTGCCAAGAATGGCTGCGCCTGTAGTTCCAATCAAAGCGCCAAGAACAATTTCGGCAAAATTCTTTCCATTTACGCCATTTTCAATCGCATCTTTAATGCCTGTAATCTCAAGGACGATGCCCACTGTAAAAACGCCAAGACCCAAAACAATGGATTTCAGTGCGTTCATTTTGTGGATAGCGTCCACAATATCCGTAATAAGATTTGCGAGCTTCCAAGCAGCAAGGGCGGTTGCTACAGTCGCTATAAGAGGAAGCATAGCCTTGATTTTCTGCTTGATAGCATCAATCTGCTTTGCAAACTCTTCGTTGTACTGCTTGAACATATCGTAGCCGGACAGGTCTACATCGCCCAAGATGTTGCCAGCGGATGCACCGCCGCCAGAGCCGGAGCTTCCTTGCGTAGGGTCAATGATGTTGAGTTCATCAAAACCCATCGTGTAGTCCTTGAGGGCTTTGGCAGCTTTTTTTGTCGAATCTGCCGTGTCATCCATTGCGTCACCAATACCGCCAACACTGTCAGCACTTTTGGCGAAGTCGGTGAGCACGACTTTTACGCCCATCAGCTTTGCTACCCACTGAACGAACTCCCGGATAAGTTCAACTGCCGCAATCAGAGGAGGGAGAATGGATTTCAAAGCAGGGTAAAGCAAAGAACCAATATCTCGCGCAAGACCAGACAGCTGCGCTTTCAGAACACGAATCATATTCGCAGGACTGGAGAGCGTTCGAGCAAAATCGCCCTGTGCATCGGTGGTCTGCTTCAAAATTGCAATGTATCTCAAGGTAGCTTTATCTGCCTGAGAAAGCGTGGAAACCTGCCTATTAAAGCCAAGCTCAAGAAGTTCTTGCTGAAGTCTTGCTTGAGAAATATCAACGCCAAGCTGAAGCATTGGCTCAAGTTCGCCAGCCATAGCCGAACGAATCTTCGTAAACGCTTCCGAAATAGGGATGTTTTTCAGCGAAGAAAGGTCATAGCCTAGCTGGGTAAGACTTTTTGACAAAGTATACGCTTGCTCTTTTGCAAGTCCGAAACTCTTTGTCATACTATAAATGTTTGCCATAGCGTTCATGGCTTCTGACGGGTCGATTCCAAGCAATTGTTCCATCTTATCAATGAAACCGCTCGCTTCGTTTGTCATATCACCCATTGATACGCCAAACATATTAGCCGCTTCGTAGAAGTCATTGAACTTCCCAACAGCGTTGCCAAGATAATCAGCAATAGCTTTCAGAGAAACCAGCTTTGCCATATTCCGCATAAAGCCGTTCATCTGATTGGACAAGCTGAGATAGCTCTTGCGCTGCTTTTCGTTGGCAGCGGTCACGCGGTTAGTCTGTGTCACAACCTTGCTCAACTGCGGGGGGAGCTTTGCAAAGGCGTTGCCAACCTTGTCAAGCTGAGATGCAAGGGGAGTGAGGGCAGTAGAAATCTTCTGGCAGGAGCTTGCAAAAGAATCAAGGTCAGTCGCTTTCAGCTTGTCGGTCAGATCAGGAACCTTTCCGATTGCATTGAAAGCACTGCCAAGAGCTTTAAGGTTCGATGCGTCCAGAATGGACAGCGGAGCCAAAGCGTTAGTAAGCTGAGTAATGCTTCCAGACATGGAGTAAAAGTCTACGCCGTTCAAGCCAGACACAGCTGCAGGAATCTTCTTGATGGCGTTCACGACCGTGTTGATGCTCTTTGTGCTTGCAGTCGCATTGACGTTGGAAAGCCCATTTAGAAAGCTGGTGATTTTGTCCAACCCGGACATTCCAGCGGATGCCTGTTTCAGCGTTGCAATGGAACCAGCCAGCTTGTCAAGGCTGTTCACAACCTTTGTGACGTTGCCTTTTGTCCGCAAATTAGAAATGGCGGTAGCGAGCTTGTCGATATTAAGCTCTGCGCCCTGCGATTCCGCAGAAATCTCTACGGATAAGCTCGTAATATCAACATCAGCCATCGCTACCACCATCACTTTCCATCATAGAGAACATCATTCTCTTGATTCGCTCCTGCGCCTCAACTGCGCGTTGGTATTCATACTCGTCTTTCTCCTTTTGAGTAAGGGGAAGCGGTCTATCCATGTACTTGATGGGCTTAGACCCTTTCTTTCGGAACATATTGCCAACCGTAGAGGAAAGCGCAGATGCCATGTAAAAGCCGTTTCTCCATGCTTCCGTGTTGGCTCTGCGTTCCCGCAGCTCCTCTGCGTCACGGTAGACCTTTGCCAGCCAGACATCGCCGTGCCAGAACTGATCATAGGTCATGCCGATGGAGATGTAATAGGCTTCTACATCGTGGAACAGCTTGGAAAAGGAGAACGGTTCTTCCTCTCCGTCTGTTTCCTGAGATTGTGCAATTACACAATCTCCCACGTTGCGTTTTTTGCGGTCTTGTCCTCAGTGTCAGTTGCCAACAGAGACTTGGAAGCGTCCATGAACATCTCAAGCAGAATACCCATCAGGTCTTCCTTCTCCTCGATGTGCTGGAACATCTCGTCCACAACTTTGCGCTTGATGCCCTTGTTCCGTGCGATGAAAGCGCCGTAGAACAGGGCACGGGAGTTGGACAGCAGGTTGGTCATCTGGGTGTACTGACCAATCTGAAAACCTGCACGTTCGGTGGCTTCCACGCTGTCACGGGTGAAAGTCAGTTCATAAGTGTTCTTGCCATCGGGGGAATGAAAGTTGATAACCTTAGCAGCCATAATAAATGCTCTCCTTTATAAATAGGGGCAGAACTAAATCCGTTGTTCAGTTCTGCCCGGTTTGATTGATTCGATTTTTGCGGTTTAGCCGCCATTGACAGTCAGGGTCTCGCTGAACTCAGGCTTCTTGGTGAAGATGCAATTGATGGTCATTTCCACAACTTCGTCCACACCAAAGCCGGACAGACCAACCTGATGCATACCCTGCCAAGTGAAGCCGGAGCCGTCCTGCATCTTCAGGGCGTAATACTTCACGGCGTTGCTTTCAGAAGTCTCATCATAGCCAGCTTCCTTGACCTTCTTGTAGTCAGTCTTGTTGTAGTTGGCGGTGAAAGACTTGGTATCAGACTGGATAATGCCAAAGATGTTGACCTGCATAGGGTCAGACAGAGTGGTGGCATCCAGAAGGTTCGGCTCGGAGATCAGGTCGGGCACATCCTTGATGTCGCACAGCTTCGTCAGAACGGTTGCACTGTCGCCACAATACAGGGTGGTATTCAGACCGGAGATAGCAGTACTCATAGAATGTTTACCTCCTTAGTTTCGGTAAATCATTCCGTCCTCTCCGATTGTTGCCCCGTAGCTGCAATCAATCCGATAGACGGAATTGTTGTACAGCCCATTCAACGGGGCAAACGATTTGCGATAAAATTTCATTGGTTCGAGAATAGAATCTACGATGCCAACAATGGAACGCGCTTCGGCGATGCGTCCCGTTTCCTTGTTGGAGTAGACACGCACTCGCAAGGACACGGCAGCGTACTTGCTGTGCCCGGCAGAATCAATGTGTACAGGAAGATTGCTGTTTTCCTCTATCTGCACACAAGGAAACTTTTTGACGTTGCTGTCGTTAATTTCACCAGTAACGAAAATGCCAGGAATCTGCTTTCGCAGTTCCGTAGCAACAGCCGTGAAGATAGAATTGAAATAATCGATCAACTACTCCAAACCTCCCTCCACGTTGCTTCGACTTGAGAAGCCATTTCTTCAACAGCTCCCCACATAGCCATAGCTGGCTCGTTACCATCGGTGTAATTCAACTGACCTTTTCCATCAACTTGCTTGACAGGCGTGCCAGCATTGCCAGATTCTCCGTAGTAGTACCACCTGCGGTTTGCGCCTTGTCCTTTGCCGTAGGAGCCATGCGCACCAACACCAGGCGGTAGTTCGCCACCATAGCCGTTGTGGTGTGCACCAGTACCAAACTCGATAAAAGCAACTGCCTTGCCCTCTGCAACGATGGTGCAAGTCTTGTTTTTCTGGTTGATGTGGCATTTCACGTCATTGGAGCCAGCGTATTCGGCATTCTCAAAGCGTATTTTTGCAACTTCAAGGCCTAGCCAAGAAAGACGAAAAGCAAGTGCTCTAGCCTTTCTGTTCAGGGTGGTCTTGTACTCCTGTATCTGACGTTCCGCATCACGAAGTCCGGCATCGCTCAACCTCACTTTAATTTTCACTTGCAGCCACCTCTTTCAGCGCATACTTCGTGTCTGTAATATGCTCTGCGACCTTGACCACAATGTAATTGAAGGGCTTTGAAACATCTGTCTGAAACCAGACGTGTGTGCCCTCATAAAGCGGCGTGTTGCGCTTTTTGCTGGACGAACTGACAACGTAGCTGTAATCCGTGAACGTGCCAAAAGGGTTCGCTTCCGCAGAACCAGTAGGCGGGCTGACGTTCAGCATCAGCTTTGCGGGTTCACTCCACGATTCGTATGCGGATTCGCCAGTCTCGTTTCCCCACTCATCAACGACAGGCGTTTTCTCGCCAACCGGGTTTGAATACCACAGTGGGCGTTTGTCCAGCGGGCTTCCATTGAACATCAGCCGATAACACCTACTCTCGGAACTACTTCATTCAGCAGGGACTGCGCCACATCGGAGCTTTCCCACACGCGAGTAATGCCGTTGTTGGTGTAGCTCGTCTGTCCGTTTGCGCCGATATGGTTGTACAGTTCCGCTGCAATGCGTATCTGCAATGACTGATACTGCGAGGGCAACTCGTCCGGTCTGTTACCGAACGGATAGCCCTGCGCAAATATCTTGTCTTTGGCGAAATCAAGCAGCAGGTCGAAGAGTGGGTAGTCCTCGTCCGTGACTTCACGGTCAAGTGCCGGAGCAATGTACTGCCCCAGTTTGACTGCCGCTTCGGAATACTGGTCTCCCATGCTGCTTTCCTCCTTTCGCCTTAGTAAGCCTTGATGCAGTACACAGCGTCCATGCGCTCAAAGGACGGCAGGACGATTTCAGAAGCGTAGACGTTGGCGTTGACCGGGTGAACGGTCAGCTCGGTGGTGATGGCAACGCCAGTGTTCACGATGGACACCGATGCGCCAGACTGACCGGACAGCAGGTCGGCTTCTTCAGGAGTGGTGCCGTACCAAGTGCTGCCCAGAGCGCCGGACGGAGCAACCACCACCATGCCGTCAGGCAAATACTTTTCGCTTGCGCTGTACTGGTCTGCCTTGAACATCTTGTCGTACAGATGGATGGTCAGCCCGGTTGCAGATTCGATAATCTGCCGTGCTTCGCTGTCCAGCAGAACGGCGTTCGCCTTTGCGGTGACAGTCATGAACCGGTTCTTCACCTCGTCCGCAGCGATCATGTTGCGGAAGGTGGCAGTGTTCATGTACACTTCGGTCACGACCTCGCCAACGCTTGCCAGAACAGCGTCCTTTGCGGCGTTCAGGTCAGCAATGGGGGTGGCAGTTGCGGCAGACCATTTGGACTTGGCAACACCACTGATATCCTTGAAGTTGGTAGACTTCCAACCGCCGTCCGGGTCGTAGTTGTAGGTGTAGTTCACGCCGTTTGCCTTGATGGTAATACCGGGAACGCCATTGGCAGGAGCCAGCAGCTGCCAGATCATCCGCTCAGGCACGATGCGAGCACCAGTGATAAGCTGTGCGGTGTCATCGTACAGACGGTTCATCACGTCACGGGCATAGGGGTCGTTGCTGTCCAGAACACGCAGGATTTCCTGACGGTCTTTCTCGCCCAGATGGTAGCCCTCACGGAAGAACGGCATCTCGGTTTCATCGAACTTGAAGCCCTCACGGGTACGGAACGTGGCCTTTGCGTCAAATGCGCTGGGCATCAGGGACACGCCAACGCCCTTGTGACCACGCAGCCACTTCAGGTCGAGACCGGCCTTCTTCTTGGTGGGGAACAGTGCGTCAGATGCGAAAGGCATCGCATTGGTAGGGTCGTTCGTCCAATAGGCGGCAATCGCAGCCGGGGCAAAGACTTCCTTAAGATTCAGTGCCATGTTGTTTTACCTCCTATTAAGCGTTCACGCTGATGTTGTCACGGCAGAAGATGCCAGGAACGGCAGTCTTGAGAGCAGTGATTGCATCAGAATCGTAGGTGAAGCCAGAGCTTGCCGCTGCTTTCTTGGTGTCGATAACGCCACGAATCAGCAGGGAAGCATTGGGGTTTTCTGCCGGGTCAACGTCATACAGCAGAATGCCGTCTGCGGTGGCAGAGGTTGCCTTCTTGCCAGCTTTGGTCATGGGATAGCCAGCCTTAACCGCAGTGGTTTCAGTCACGGTAAAGGGGATGGCAGTGTAGTCATTGGAAGCAAGAATGGTATCGTTGATTCCGTTGACCGTGTTTCGGGTAAACTTCATGTTTTCCTCCTTGTTAATGGAAAGCACTCATTGCGTCACTCGATGCCTTAGAAGAATTTGCGTTCTGCTGTGCAAGGCTCTTGGCAAACGCCACGCCCTCACTATCAGAGCCACCCTTACCATCCGCACCCGGAGGCGTGGGCATATCCTTCAGCAGAGAAGCCTTGTATGCGGTGTCATGGGCGGTCATAAACTCCGACTGGAACTTAAATACCTTGTCCATGTCACCGTCAGCCAGTGCAGATGCAGCCTTGTTGGCGAGTTCAGCGTCATAACCCTGTGCAACGAACTTCTCACGGTAAGATGCAAGGGTCTTTTCCTTGACGAGGTTCTCTTTGTCGGCAGTCAGGGCTTCAATCTGTTTCTGCATCTCTGCCAGCTTATCAGCCTGTTCCTGTGCGGCGTTCTCGTCATCGGTACGCTTTGCTTTGAGCTGCTTCTTGTACTCGGCAGCTTCGCCATTGGCTTTCGTCACGGCGTTACGCAGCTTCTCAACCTCTGCGCTAGGGTCTGCAACCTTTTCAAGCGCAGAAATGATTTCATCGGCGGTCATGCCCTCTTTGTAGGCATCACCAAGCAACACATTGAGTTTCATATCGTTAATTTCCTCCTGCGTTTTTTTACCGTTGCTTCCCTGCAACGCTGCGAAATTTGTATCCCGGCTTCCCTGCCGGAATATATCAGCCCGCTAATGCGGATTGATTTTGATTGAATTGATCAAAAACATTGAACTCATTTTGCGTTCATTAACAAAAACGGGGTGTTTTTGTTAATGAGTTCGACTTTTTGAACGTCAAATGTTCAATTCGTTTCGATTTTGTTAGCGTCAACAAAATCGCCAGACTGTTCATCAGCTGATGGTTTGTCGGTACAGACAATTTGTTCTGTCGCCTGTTCCTGCGGCTTCGGTGCTTTCCCGTCCTTGCCCAGCTTGCCGGAAGCAATCAGGAAGGGCTTGCTCATTTCATAAGCAGCCTGAGGGTCAGGGAACAGACCGGGCGTGGTGAACGCCAACTGCGGGTCAATGCTCTGACTGAGCATCTGCGCAAAAATCTGAACCTTACTCTGCTGGTTGTCGTACTGACGGCGGGGCAGTTTGATGTTGATGTCACTTGCCATCAGCTTAGAACCAGCCGTGTCACGCAGGATTTTCAGCATCACAGACA
>ERZ1034962.460-NODE-460-length-19169-cov-20.399445_pt1 | contig 19169 bp, 22 predicted proteins | sample MGYA00520696_ERZ1034962 | MGnify/ENA primary metagenome ERZ1034962 (study PRJEB33766, sample SAMN09781770) | gut metagenome | biome: gut microbiome | host: Homo sapiens | place: Madagascar | study: EMG produced TPA metagenomics assembly of the PRJNA485056 data...
TGAACCGTTACCGGGTTATGATAGGGTAGAGTACGCTAGAGTAGGGGGATGGGGAATTATTGTCTCCAAGGCAGACCAGTTTAAGCCCGGAGATAAGTGCGTTTATTTTGAGGTTGACTCTAAGGTAAACGCAGATGACCCTCGGTTTGCTTTTATGGCAAAGCGTGACTATAAAGTTAAGTGCATTAAGATGTGCAAGGTATACTCTCAGGGTTTGATTATGCCTGTGAGTGTATTTGACGAATTAAAGGATGCAAATGTCGGTGACGATGTTACTGATATTCTGAAGGTTCGCTATTCTGTCGAAGAGGATAATGCTCGCAAGTCGGATGTGGTCGAAAAGAAATTGACCTTCTTTGAGCGTATCAAGAATTTCTTTACCGGCAAGAAGGTAACTAATCCTCGTAAGTTCCCTACTAAGTTTGAATACGTAAAGAAGTCGGACGAAGAGCGTGTTGAGAATATGCCGTTTATTCTGAAGGATAAAGAGCCTTGGATTAAGACGCAGAAGATTGATGGCACTTCCTCTACTTATATCATGGAGAAGAAGCCGTTTGGTCGTTGGGAGTATTACGTATGTTCTCGTAATGTGCGTCAGCTTGACCGCAATCAGTTCACTTGGCACAACAAGGGTGGTAAGTCCGAATCTAATGTTTACTGGGATATGAATGACAAGTATCATATTGACGAGTTCTTAAAGCGTTACATTAAGGATAATAACTTGAAGTATGCGGCATTGCAGGGCGAAACTGCTGGCCCTAATCTTCAGGGTAATCCTCACAAGTATGGTGAAGTACGTTTCTTTGGTTACAATTTAATTCGTTCTGACGTTGGGCGTATCAATTCTTTGGATGCAAAGAAGATTTGTAATGCAAATGGAATTGATTGGGTTCCTATCGCAGATGAGCATTATATCTTACCTGATGATATGGAAACTTTGAAGTTGGATGCTGATGGTGAGTGTATTGTTGGCACTGGTTTGCGTGAGGGCTGGGTTTATCGTAGTCTTGATGGTCAGCGTTCTTTTAAGAACGTCAGCCGTAAGTATATGATGAAGCATGACGAGTAATCTAAAATAAGGAGAAATGCCGATACTGTCTTTAATACGAAGATAAGTCGGCATTATTTATTAAATGGCATATCATACATACGAACAGCTTGTTGATATTATTGATAGTGGCAAAATTTTGTATTTTGTCGATAAAGATTGTAACATCACAGAGTTTTGTTTTAATGGTCAGTACAGGATAGTAACTTACAATATTTCAAAGACCATACTTGATAAAACACTGACCGACGAAGAGTTTACTGAGCGTTTCACATATTATTTAAGACATTATAAAGGCGGTATTAAGAAATGAATAACGAGAAATGTATGAAATGTAACGCAGACGCTAATGTAGTCGCTATTGATATTTTACCGCTGAAATACGGTAGTCGATTTGATGGATGGGGAACGAGACTGTTCCTTTGCAAGAACTGTCTCGAAAATAGTCCATTTAAGTTTATTGTTGCTGTGGAAAATAAAGAACTTGCCGATAATAGTGATGCAGTTGAAGAAGATTTACTTGAATACAAAGATGAAGATGCAATGTTTGAATATGTTGAATCGCTATCCTTGGAAAGTCAGGAAAAGTTTTTTAATAGTAATGCCTATGGTGAGTTCTATACTAAATTGACACCAGAAGCGTGGTTAAAGGCAGAAAGGATGAGATTAAATGGGTAAGTATCATAGAATTTTGGCGAGATTGAAAAGTAGAAAGGACTATATCGAGCTAAATAGAAAGTGCAAGGTTGCATTTGTTGGTTTATTTGGTAGTCAGAATTATGGTCTTGACGATAGTAATTCCGATATTGATTGTGTTATTGTTACCATGCCATCACTTGATGATTTAATCGGTGGTAAACCAGATGTAAAGACGTTGACGCAAGTGGAGTTCTCGTCTGATTCCTCTGATGATGGTCAGGTAAAGTTGATGGATATTCGTGATTTCGCAAAACAGCTGTCAAAGGGTAGTTTTGTTAATCTCGAATCGTTATTTTCTGATTACGTCATTGTGGACGATTCTTTTCGAGATTTTTATAATGTCAGAAAAGAGATTTATGATAGATACTTGTGGAACTATCAGAACGCTGTATATGGGGCAATTCGTAATATTCTAAACGATTATGACAGAAACTCTTGTGCTAATGGCGAGGAAGAAAGACAGTCAAAACGGATGTACGAAGCGTTGCGCTTAAAGAATCTTTACGGCCAGCTCATGAATGAAAGTAGTGTACAGTTAAATTCACGCCCAGAATTTTATATTGCTGGCCTGTCTGAGAGATGCTTTATTGGCAATGTTAAGAGTGGCGTTCTTGATAGCGCACAGTTCTTTGATGAAGTAAAAAATATTGAACCGCCAGTAAAAGATGAGCCGAATCCGCCTAACTGGTTTAATGTTATCTCATTTGCCAATGGTGTTGTAAAAAAGTATATTCTGTACCGTGATTTTGACCAAAATTGTGACAAAGCGGAGGCGTAAAATTGTGCATATTTTTTGATAAAACCGCTTGACAAACTGTGCCTTTAGGTGTATAATAATGATAGAAACGGAGGGATAAAGTGAAGTGCAAGACAGTTGATGATGTTCTAAAAGCATCGTCTGTTGATGATGTATTCACGAACGACCCTGTAATCTTAAAAGCAGAGTATCGTGAATATCTGAAAGCGTTTCATCCAGACTTTCATAATGGAGAAATGACGTACCAAGAAGTAACGTCAAAGATTGTGATGCTTTATGAAAAAGCTACAGACCTTATCGCTAAAGGTAAATGGGATGAAACCAACAAGGTTCGGTTGCTTAAACCAAACGGCAAAACGCTCGTTGTTTCGTATCTAAAAGAATATAACTTTGAACTTGGCAAGATGTATTTGTGTAATAATCACGTTGTATACGTAATTGCTAGACAGCATAAAAAGTATTACGACAATTACATCAATTCAACAAAATTCTCGTGTCCTAGAGATATGATGCAGAGTATTGATTACGCATTACCACATATTGTTCAGAATTTTGAAAATAACGATGAATGCGTAATTATTATCAAACGTGAATACGGCTGTGTTCCTCTGTCTGAGGTGTGGAGTAACTTTAACGGTAGGATTCCTATTAAGCATACGGCTTGGATGATTTCACGTCTGCTTAATCTTGCGTGTTTCTTGTCGTACAATAATATCGTTCATAACGGAATTGATATTAACAGTTGCTTTGTTGATATTGCGCGACATGGAATTATGCTGTATGGTGGTTGGTGGTACACACGTCCTGTTGACACTAAGATGATTGGCGTTAGCAGTGAGGTTTATGATGTAATGCCGCCATCTGCAAAACGTAATAAGAAATCTAAGAAAAGCACTGATATGGAGTGCGTCAAAATGCTTGGCATTAAGTTGCTTGGATGCACTTCAAAGATTTCCGATGCAACAGTTCCTAGCCAGATTATGACGTGGCTGAGAACTGGGTCTGGTGAATACCCTCCTACAGAAATGAAAAGATGGGAAATGTCGCTTGAAGCCGCATTTGGAAAACGCACATTTACTAAGATGAATCCCGAAATGGGTAAAATTAAATTGTAATTATAAAGGAGAACTTTAACATGGGATATTCGCATTGGGACGCATCTAGCTGGGACACTTATTCTACTCGTCATGTCAACAATAAGACGAGTGTTTCTGGCAGTGGTTCGTCCAGTTTGTATCAGTCTACAGCTATGCCTGATGACATGAATCCGAAGAACATTACTGTTCGTGAATCTCGTGATAGCAATGATAATCCGAACAGTACGCCTATTATCATTGCGTTGGATGTTACTGGTTCTATGTCGCCTGTTCTGCGTTCTGTTATTACGAACCTTAATACTCTGATGCAGGAGATTTACAATCGTGGCTCTATTACCGACCCGCAGGTTTGCTTTATGGCTGTTGGTGATGCTGACTATGACCTCGCACCGCTTCAGGTAAGTCAGTTTGAGAGCGACATTCGCATCGCAGAGGCTTTGCAGAAGGTGTGGTACGAAGGAAGGGGTGGTGGCAATAGTCAGGAGTCTTATACGCTTCCTTGGTATTTTGCAACCAATTATGTTAGTGCGGATGCAATCGAAAAGCGCCACAAGAAGGGTATCTTGATTACTATGGGTGACGAGCCGTGTCCTGATAAACTCACTCGCAAGCAGATTCAGAAGGTGTTTGGAACTACTATCGAAGAGGATAGCATTAGTTCCGAAGAATTGCTGAATGCAGTTAGTCGTGATTGGGATGTTTTTCATCTGATTATTGAGCAGGGCAACTATTATTCTAATCGTTATCGTTATCACGATACAAGCCTTGTCGATAACAGCTTTGGCGAACTTCTGGGCGAACGTGCAATCCATGTGTCAGACTATAACAAGATTGCCGAAATCGTTGTTTCCATTCTGGAAGCACTTGCTGGCAAGGACATTGACGCTATCTGCGATAGCTGGGATGGCTCTACTGGTATTGTTGTTCGCAAGGCCATTGAGGGGCTGGCAACAACTGGAAATAACACTGCCACCGCAGTCAATGGCTTGGTTGAGTTCTAAAATCTAACGATTTAGCGTGGAGAAATCCACGCTTTTTATTTTACAAAAGCCCTTGACTTTTCCTAGGGTCTATGATATAATAATGGTGTCAAAGATACTTGACGGGAGGGTTTATATGGACATTAAGATTGTGATTGGCGCACAGTATGGTGACGAGGGAAAGGGTAGAACTGTTGATTATTTTACTCGTGAATGCAAGAACGGCGATATGGCTGTGGTGCTTACAAATGGTGGAGCACAGCGAGGGCATACTGTTGTAAAAGGCAATAAGAGGCATATCTTTCATCATTTCGGTTCTGGAACTATGAACGGCGCTGATACTATTATCAGTGAAATTTTTCAGGTAAATCCTATGGTATTTTCTACGGAGTGGGATGAACTACGTGAACTTGGTTTTACTCCGAATGTATATGTCGATGAAAACTGTTTCGTTGCTACGCCTTGGGATGCTTTAATTAACCAGTGTTGGGAAAGTGCGCTTGGTGATGGTCGTTTTGGTTCTTGTGGTCTTGGTGTCTATGAAGCCATTATCCGTAGTAAAGAGTCAAAGTATGCAATTACTGTAAAAGAAATCCAGAAGGCAAATGAAGAAAATAATTGGATTCCGATTGCAGAAAAGCTGGATATTATCTGCATGGATTACGTTCCTGCGCGTTTGCATGAGGTTCTCGATGGTCGTAGCATCCCGGAGCAGTTTGTTGGTAACTTTGAGAAAGATTATGTTTTATCTTTTTTGAGTGATTTGGCTTTCTTTATTAAGCACATTACTGTAAAGAAGTTTACCAAAACAGAGCTTAGTGCAAAATATAAGCGACTTGTGTTTGAAAATGCGCAGGGTCTTGCAATCTCGCAGAAATACTACGAGTATGGTGAAAATACGACTCCGACATATACTGGACTTGGTTCTGCGGTAGAGGTTATGGATAGCCTTGGTGTATGCAGTAATGGAGATTATGATGTTGAGCTATGTTACGTAACACGTTGGTATATGACACGACACGGCGCTGGTATTCTTCCGGGTGAAACCGATGTGAATAATCTAAGTGAAAAGATTGTTGATGATACCAATATTCATAATGAGTGGCAGGGTTCTATTAGATACGCTCCGCTTGATGTTGATAGGCTTATTGGCAGAATTATGCGCGATTTGTACGACTTCGAAGGACTTGGGAACAAGTCGTTTCATCTTACATTTGCGATAAATGGTATTGACCAACTTAGTCAGCACAGACGTATTCCATATATTTTAGATGGAAGAAACGGTGAGACTGGTGTTTTGGCTTTGTCCGAAATTATTTGGAGAAGTATCGTTCCGTTTACAAACCTCGCAGTTACGTGCAGTGGTGCAGATTTCTATTGGCCAAACTTTTATTACGGTCATTCAGATGATGCTGATGACACCCGGAAATGTGATATTTATTAAGGAGGTATAAATATGCAGGAATTTGTTATGTTGGTTGGACTTCCGGCAAGTGGAAAATCCACTGTTGCAAACGAATACATGGGCAAGGGCTATCTTGTGTTTAGCTCTGATGCAATCCGTCAGGAACTTTTTGGTGACGAGAATGACCAGACTGACAATAATCTGGTGTTCAATACTCTGCACAATCGTATTCGTTCTGCAATGAAGGATGGGTTTAGTGTTGTGTACGATGCTACCAATATCAACGCAAAGCGGCGTGAGAACTTCTTGCGTGAGGTAGGCAAGCTGGGTTGCCATAAACATTGCGTCTTTATGGCTACTCCGTATTTTGTTTGTATCATGCGCAATCAGAAGCGCGAACGTAAAGTCCCTATGTCTGCTATGGAGCGTATGCGTGGAAGTATTGATATTCCGTATTACTTTGAAGGATGGGATGAAATTACTGTTCGACGCGCATCTATTTGTTGCCCGTATGAACCGTTTGACCTTGTTGATAGCCTTTTGAACTATAATCAGGAAAATCCGCATCATGAGTTTACTCTTGGTGCGCACATGAAAGAAGCATGGCGCTATGCAGTAAATGAGAAATACAATATGTATGTCCAGTGGGCCTCCTTGGTTCACGATATTGGTAAACCGGCAACTAAGACGTTTACTAAGATGAACGGAACGACTGATGGAAATGCGCACTATTACGGCCACCAGAATGTTGGCGCGTATGATTCCTTGTTTTTAGATTACCCGAAGGAAGTTACCGATGAAGATAAACTGCACATTGCAGTTCTTATCAACTATCACATGATTCCTTACACTTTTGGGAAGGGTAATACCGGAAAGGACAAAATGCGTGAGCGTCTTGGCGAAGAAATCTATAACGAGGTTATGCAAGTGCATAACTGTGACGTGAACGCTCATTAAAGAAATAACCGCCGAATGGCGGTTAAATACATATAAAAGAGGTTGAAATATGGCATTAACTTTCTATGATACCAATGCCTTGCTAAGTCTGCGCGAAAGCGCTTTTACCGAGAAATTTGCGTGTTCTCATAAGACGCTTGAGGAAATTGAGAGCATTAAGACATCTGGCAAGAAAGACGATGAAACTAGGTATCGCGCAAGGAAAGTAGCACACGCTTTTCAGAATGGAAACAATTATATCGTTTGCAACTACCCTTATGACAGAATTGTTAAAGAATTGGCCGCACGAGGACTTGAGGTAACGCCGGATGCAATTATTACAACAGAAGCATATCTGTTAAATTCTGAAACAGATGATGTCGTTTTTGTTACAGATGATGTAAATTGCTATAACATTGCGAAAAACATCTTTGGTCTAAAGACAGAGACGCTAAATAGCATTAAAGAAGATATTTATGAGGGATATATTAAGATTAGCGGCACAACTGACGAAATAAATGAGCAGATGGACGTTATTGATATGTCGAAGTTGTATGCCAATGAATATATTGTAATTGACGATAAGTCGATTGGCAAAACGAAAGAAATGCGTTTTGATGGTAAGAAATTCGTTGAATTGAAGCTACCTCCGTCTGGATTTATTAAAGGTAAGAACAGCTTGCAGAGATGCGCGCTCGATGCTTTAAATAACAAGGATATTGACATTGTTGCAATTCTAGGTACGTATGGGTCTGGTAAGTCCTTCTTGTCTATGCAGATGGGATTGTATGGTGTAAATGAGAAAGGCTATCAGTCCAAAATTCTCGGTGTGCGTGAAGCGCGTGGCGAAGGTAGTGCAGTTGGTTACTTGCCCGGAGAGTTTGAGCAAAAAGTTGGTGATTTCTTTAAGCCTTTGGAGCAACAGCTAAAAGGCGGTGAGTTCGAGTTGCAGAGTCTAAAGCAGCGTGGTGTACTTGATGTTCAGATTCCTTATTATCTAAAAGGAACTACTTACGATAGCACCATTATGGTTGTTGACGAAGCAGAGGATTTGACGGAATCACAGTTGCGTTTGGTTGGCACACGGCTTGGTCAAAACTCAAGAATTTTCTTTTCTGGTGACTATAAGCAGTCACTAATCAATAAGACTATTAGCAATCCGCTTGTTAAGATGTGTGACGAATTTAAGGGTAGTCCTAATTTTGCTTGTGTATTTCTTGACACCGATGTTCGTAGTGAAGCATCTAAGATGTTTGCTACTTTGTTTAAACAGTAATTGAATTATGTATTTGCCTAATCATTTTGAAGCTCGTGATAAGAGCGTCTTAAAGGATAAGGCCAGATACAAAGAAGACTTTGGCGACATGTATAGTCTATTGCTGGGTCTTCTTTCTACATCTGGCATTCACCCGAAGCATTCTTTAGATTATAATAAGATAACATTAGAGTTTGACGTAGATAACCGTATGTTACAGATTATGATTTCTGATTTGTATGGCATGTATACATACGCAAACTATAACTCTGTAAGTGACATAGTTACGTTAAATCTAGCTAGTTGGACTACCTATGGTAAAATTTACCAGTTAGCCAACGCTATCTACGAATCATACTTTAGATTGAAGAAAAATTCAAAAACCCCTTGACTTTTCTGTGGAAATATGGTATTATATAGATGTTCCAAGAAGTCTTGAATGAAAGGAGAATTAAAAATGATTGTTAAGGTTGATGAAGCAAAGAAAGCAGATGGAATTGCGTACACCGAAACGTGGTATCTCGATAACATTTCATCCGTGAAGTTCTATACACTTCCGACGGATGGCGAGGCCAATATGCCCATTATGGAGGTATACAAGCGTAGCAATAACACTATTGGCGGTGTTGAGCCGCTCAAGTATGCTATGGGTGAGAATGAGCAGAAGGTTACTCTTATGAGCGATACCGGGTATATCATCGAGAAGTTTAGATATGAAGCTGTTTCTGCTGGTCATGTTGTTCGCGATGGGAACGGGAATCCGATTATGAAATTCAAGTAAAAGTTTTCTAAAAACCCCTTGACAAAGTTACATTTTTATGGTAAAATATTGATGTTCAAGGAGGTGCGAGAACCATAAGGAAAAACGGCTTTTTGACCACTTTGATGAATTTTGGAGTTAGTGAAAAAGATGCAACCGATTTTGCTAACGAGGTCATCAACAGAGGTGGCAAGATGAGTTATGAAGGTGCTTATCATATTTGGGAAACCGAAATGATTAAGGCTGGAATCGCATCTACAAAAGATAAGATGGTTGCAAAAGATACAATCAGCAATAAATTATTTGGATAAAAGGAGTATCTAATTATGGCAAATTTTGCAAATGCAGTTCGTGAATCTGCACGAATGACTACTACCGCAAACGGAGCAAAGTGCTACAATACAACTGGTAGCAAGATGCTTGACCTGTTCTCTACCGCTGGTGGTATGCGCACTCGAATCAACGATGTTCGTGATGCGTTCTCTGCGGCATGGAACGAGAATCCTGAGCTGGCAATTAAGCTGGCTTTCTATTGTCGTGATGTGAGAGGTGGACAGGGTGAACGTGACGTTGCACGTGAGATGCTTCACTGGGTTGCAGAATATCATCCTTCCACTATGCGTAAGAATTTGAAGTTCTTGCCTGAGTATGGTCGTTGGGACGATATTTATGTCTTTGTCGGCACTAAGGTTGAGAATGATGTATGGCAGATGGTTCGTGAACAGTTCACCGAGGACATCAAGAATGTCAATTCTGGTAAGTCCTGTTCTCTGATGGCTAAGTGGTTGAAGTCCGTAAACACTTCTTCAAAGAAGTCTGTTGAGCTTGGCCGACTGACCGCTCGTAAGCTGGGGCTGTCTTATATGCAGTATCAGAAAACTCTGGCTAAACTGCGTAAGTACATTAACGTAACTGAGGTTAATATGTCTGCAAACAAGTGGACTGATATTAACTACGAGGCTGTTCCTTCTAAGGCTATGACTAACTATCGTAGCGCATTCGCCCGTCACGACCACGATGGATTCACTGACTACATCAACGCTGTTAAGGCCGGAGAAAAAACTATTAAGTCTAACACTCTGTACCCTTATGACCTTGTGCATCAGTACATGGGTGGTGGCGGCATGGTTTCTTATCGTTCTGGTTACTACAACTGCGGTGGTTTGGCAGACAAGGAAGATGCTGTTGTTGAAGCACAGTGGAAAGCATTGCCTAACTACATTGACGGAAACAATAACGTGATGGTTATGGCAGATACGTCTGGCTCTATGTGTGGTCAGCCTATCGAGTCCGCTCTTGGCCTTGCAATGTACTTTGCAGAGCGTAATAGCGGCCCTTATAAGAATCTGTTTATGACCTTTAGTTCCAATCCTTGCTATATCACTCTGGATGAACAGAGTATGCTCGGCAATCTGAAGAAGGCCGCAAAAGCTGACTGGATGGGTTCTACTAACCTTGAAGCTGCTTTTGCTAAGATTCTCAAGACTGCTACTGACAATCATCTGACCGATGATGAGTTGCCCAAGGCACTTGTTATCATCTCGGATATGCAGTTTAACAAGTCGTTGATTCAGGGTGACAACTACTTTGATTCTATGAAGAATATGTATGCCGCACACGGTTACACTCTTCCTCATGTTGTGTTCTGGTGTGTAAATGCTTGGGCTGGTTCCACTCACCACAATAACTATAACGACTACGTTACTACGTTTAGCGGTAATGCCGCAAGCACTTTCCGTGACGTTCTCGGAACTATCGGTTATAATGCTTATGAGGCTATGTTGAAGGTTTTGAATGGTGAGCGTTACGCACAGATTCATGCCTAATGTTTGACTAAACGGTGGCAACACCGCCACCGTTAATTTTTAATCTAAAGGAGAAAATATGGTTAATCTTTTAGCATTTGTTCCTGTTGTCGCAATTATTGCTGTAATTGCACTGATTGCTGTTGTTTTTAAGTCTTGTTATAAGAAAGCCCCGCCCAATAAGGCGATGGTCATTACTGGGCCGTCTGGTAGCAAGACTGTTCATGGTAAGGCTTGTTTTGTCATTCCGCTGATTCAGCGTGTTGATTATATGTCTTTGGAGAATATTCAGGTAGACTTTACGTCGCGTGATGAGATTCCTACCAAGGACGCTATCAATATCAATGTTGATGCAGTTGCTAATATGGCTATTGATACTGACCCGGAGCGCATGGCGATTGCCGCATCTAAGTTTCTTGGATATTCTATCGAAGACATTCAGAAGATTGTCCAGCCTATTCTGGAAGGTAACATCCGCGAAATCATCTCTCAGACTACTCTGAAAGAGTTGATTCAGGGCGACAAGAAACAGTTTGCCGAAAAGGTTATGGAGAATGTAGCACCTAACCTTGCAGACCTCGGTTTGAAGCTGACTACGTTTAACATCCAGAACTTCAAGGATAGAAACGGCGTGATTGAGAATCTGGGTATTGAGAATACTGTCCAGATTTCCAAGGACGCTAAGAAAGCACAGGCACAGGCAAAGGCAGAAATTGCTATTGCAGAAGCAGAAAGCGCACGTTCCGCAAATGAAGCGCAGGTCGTTGCTGATGCTGAAATTGCTCAGAAGCAGAACGAACTGGCTATTAAGAAAGCACAGTTGAAGAAGGTCGCAGAAGTCGAACAGGCTCGTGCCGATGCCGCACGTGGAATTGAGGCCGAGGAACAGCGTAAGGCACAGGAAATTGCGACCGCAAATGCAAACCTTGCTCGTCAGGAAAAGGAAATTGAACTGAAGGAGCGCGAGGTTTCCATCAAGGAAAAGTCTCTGGAAGCAGAGGTCAAAAAGACCGCAGAAGCAAAGCGTTACGCAGACCAGCAGGCCGCAGACGCACATCTGTATACTGTTCAGCGTCAGTCTGAGGCTTCGCTGTTTGACCGTCAGAAGAAGGCAGAAGCAGAGAAGGTCGAAGCCACCCAGAGGGCAGAAGCCGAAAAGATTACCTCTGAGGCAAAGCGTATTGCCGCAGAAAACGAAGCTGCTGGTATTAAAGCAAAGGGTGTTGCAGAAGCAGAAGCTATCCGTGCAAAGGCACTGGCAGAGGCAGAGGGTACTCTGAAAAAGGCAGAAGCTATGCGTGAGTACGGCGATGCCGCAACTATGGACATGAAGCTGGCCGTTGCCAAGGCTTATATTGACAAGTTGCCTGAGATTGCCGCCGCAGTTGCCGCACCTATGGCAAATATTGGCAATATTACCATGTATGGTGAGGGCAACACTGCAAAGCTGACTGGCGATGTTACCAAGACCATGAAGCAGATTACCGATGGCTTTACTGATGCCACTGGCTTCAATCCTATGATGCTGTTGTCTGGTGTTCTGGGTGGTAAACTGGCCGCATCCAACAACGGCTCTACCGTAAACGTCCATGTTGACGGTGACAATCAGTAATTATTCTCTTTTAGATTCTTGCAGGGCGTAAGCCCTGCTTTTATATGGGGTATTAGTCTAACTGGATAAAACATCACTCTCCTAAAGTGAATTTCTCCGTTCGAGTCGGGGATTCCCCACCAAATTTTTTTTCAAAACCACTTGACAAATCGCAAAAAGTATGATAGAATATAAGTGTTCCGAGGGAACAGAAAGAAGGTATATTACATGAAATATGAGACTGTAAAAATGCACGAGTCTATTCCTATGACACCGAAACGTCTTTATGAGTGGGCTGTTGTAAACGGTGTTGAAGATTGTCAGATGTATTTCCCGGCAGACGAGCTTGAATCCGATGTTTACTTAACAATGGATTGTATGTGTAAAGAACATCGTGATTTTGATAAGAATAAGGAAATGGTAGTTAATATTTGTAGGTGATTATACGATGGTTTTTGTCTATGAACTGAAATACGTTGATAAACGCAAATTAGTTCCAGTTACAGAGAGTCCGAAGACGAGGACAATCGCTACGGTAATTAACAAAGTTACTTGGAGCGATGTTAAGCGTTTGTATAATCGCTTGAAGCGAAGTGGCAATATGCCACAGATGGAACATCTAAAAGACGGGAGCTACCGTATTATGTATATGGCACTGCCTAATGGGTTGAAGTTTGACCCATTCTATAAAGGCGGAACATATTACAGGGGAAGGAGCGTATTTGAACGTGATGACACTTGATGATAGAATGAAAATTTATTATGAAGGTGCATATCGTGTTTATCTGACACGGCGTATGCCTGTCATTATCCGAATTGACTCTCGTGCTGGGCATACCTTTACAAAGAGCCTGAAAAAGCCGTTTGATTCTGTATTTACTGCGGCTATGCAGGACACAATGAAGTATCTGTGTGAAAACATTCAGGGCTGTGTTATCGGCTATACACAGTCTGACGAGATTACGCTGTGTTTTGTCGATTATGATAAGCTGGAAACCGATGCTTGGTTTGGTTACAATCTAAACAAGATTGTAAGCCTTACTGCATCAATGGCTACGTTGGCATTTAATAAGTATTTTGAACGTAATGCCAATAGAACCCTCACTAAGATGGCATTGTCCTCTGGTGTGAATAAGTTTGAAATTGACGCTTATTCTGCTACGTTGGCAAAGTGTAAAGAAAAGGGCTTGTGTTTCGATTCTCGCGCCTTTAATATCCCAAAAGAGGAAGTTTGTAACTGTTTCTTGTGGAGACAGCTTGACGCTTCTCGAAACAGTATTCAGGCGGTCGGTCAGGCAAACTTCTCGCATACTGTTCTGAATGGCAAGAGTACGTCTGAAATTCAGGATATGTTGATGACCGAAAAGGGTATCAACTGGAACGACCTTGCGACTGAGTTAAAGCGTGGTTCTTGCTGTGTACGAGATGGTAATGGCTGGTCTATTGACCGCGAGATTCCTAAGTTTACCGGCGAAGGTCGTGACTATATTGATAAGCTGGTTTTTGTTGGAGAATAAAATGCCTAAATATAGTTTTGATTTTAGGTACGCATACGGAAGTTGGACATTATGTAATTTGCGTTATGAGCATTATGACATTGATGCCACTTCTGAAAAGGAAGCATTTAAAATCGCAGAAAAACAGTTCAATGAGACGCATAAATCTGCAATATGTGACCTCTATCGTGATAGTGATGGATGGCATAAACTTCTTTGGTGAGTATGAATATTAACATTCCGTTTTCTTGCGGTGATGTTGTGTACGCTGTAAGACCTAAAAATATGTATAACAATGAATCTTATATTTATAAGGGTATTGTTATTTATATTAAGGTTGAGATTGACCGTGACAATAAAGCTAAAATTATGGCGCACGTCCGTGACCTCAATGAAGCTTTAAGTGTATCTAACATCATCTATCAGAACAGTGACAGTATCTACGCCACTCTGGATGAAGCTAAGTCAGCTAATCCAGATGTTCTGACAAAAATTTAAAAAATTTTTCCAAAACCCCTTGACAAATGACGAAAAATTTGATATAATAAGGGTGTCAAGAGGAACAAAAGTTCCTCAAATATACGTTGGTAGTTTAACGGTAAAACAATGGCCTCCAAAGCCAGAAGATGATGGGTTCAAATCCCTCCCGGCGTGTTTATATGCGCTTGTAGCTCAATAGGATAGAGCAATCGCCTTCTAAGCGATAGGTTGCCGGTTCAAGCCCAGTCAAGCGTACCACAGACGCATACAGCAATCCATAAATTTTAATGGTTTAAAAAGAATGCTTAAAACAATCTTTTACGGTTCGATTCCGTTCTGCGTCTAATTTTTAGTTATTCTTTATCTTTTTCTGAACCTGATAGACACGAACAGCTATTCATTTCTATTTCCACCATCATCGGGAGTATAGCTCAGTTGGTAGAGCGCCGCACTACAAATGCGGAGGTCGTGGGTTCGAGTCCCATTTAATAGTGTCTAATATGCCCGGTTAGTCAAGTTGGCTAAGACGAGTGACTCTCAATCACTAGGCGGCAGTTCAATCCTGCCACCGGGTACTTTATGGTCGAGTAGCTCAGTTGGTTAGAGCAGTAGACTGAAAATCTACGTGTCGCCCGTTCGATTCGGGCCTCGACCACCATTTTAGCTGATAACCCAAATGATATTCCAAGGAGTCCGGGAATTGTTGGATAGGCTAACAATGACTGCTGGAAAGACAGCAATTTATATGCGGCAGTAGTTCAACTGGATAGAACAATCGGCTACGAACCGATAGGTTGCGAGTTCGAGTCTTGTCTGCCGTACCAGAGAAATGAGTCTTAAATTACGTTGCACAAAGGATTAGCCTTTAAGGGATTGCTGTGAACAGTGGTGCTGATTATCGGTGATGATGCCAACTCGCGAGGGTGCGTAAGCCGACATTTATATGTGCGTGTATCCGAATTGGCATAGGAGCTGCTTTGAGATGGCAGTGTCGAAAGACATTGTGGGTTCAATTCCCACCATGCACACCAGAATACAGTATGGTTTCAATGGTAAAACATCGCCCAAATAAGAATGTGTCTATACAGACATAAGCCGCAATTATTTTTCTTAAAAGCCAAGGCGAAGATGTCGGTTCGACCCCGACTGCTGTATTTATTATGCGAGATTAACTCAACTGGGAGAGTGCCACCCTTACAAGGTGGAAGTTACAAGTTCGAGCCTTGTATTTCGCACTATACGACAGTTTATAAGCAAAACAAGTTCTGTCGGTGATAAGACAAAAGACTTAATTTGCGGTTGAGTGACCTTAAACTCACCACTATGGCTGTGTAGCTCAATAGGCTAGAGCGCGTAAAATCTATCTATTTTAGATAGTAACAGCTACACATTTTTCCATTATAAGGACGAGGTTTATGGTTCGAGTCCATACGCAGCCACCAGAAATCTAAAAAGAAGGGAAATGAATCCGATGCAGTAGATTGATAATAATAATCCTATGGTTTTCTTTCAAATGTTGGGTGAAGTTGCTGGTGATAACATTATGAGCAAGATTTCCCGACTAAAGATTGGTGAAGAAAACGGAATTGTTACTTTATATCTAAGAGATGAGCGTGAACCGTTCAACGATAGTGAACTTAGACAGCTAAAATACATCTTAGAAAGATGGTATGATATAATTTCTTTTAGGCGTGAAGATAGGCTTACTATGTTAGATATGAAGGTAAGAAAATAACCCTCCTTTATTTTTATATATAAAAAGACACATCCAGCAAACTTTTATTAAATTTTGAGTAGCTTTATTGTTCAATCTTTAATGTGTCTTTTAGATTTGCCAGTGTAGTTCAGTTGGTAGAACGCGGGTTTTGTAATCCCGATGCCGAAAGGGTTCTCGCAGGTTCAAGTCCTGTCACTGGCTCCATGCCACTTTAATTCAGTAGATAGAATGATGCGTTCGTACCGCATACGTCGTAGGTTTGATTCCTACAGGTGGCTCCAATCGCACCTATGCTGTGGTAGAATAGGTATAGGCGAGTATTTTAACTACCGTGTCCATAGAGTTAATGGACTTGGGAGGTACTGACAAGACAGAAGAGCAAGTACCATGCACGTGGGCGGGTATTCGTGCTTTCATTTGCGCTCGTAGCTCAGTTGGTTAGAGCAATCGCCTTTTAAGCGATGAGTCGGGAGTTCAAGTCTCTTCGGGCGCACCAAGCGGTAAGTAGTTTTCGAGTTGCAACTATTGTAGCTGGTATGCGTAAAAAATATAGTAAATGCGTGATATGACAGTATGCCGCGTTTGTGTCAAGGAACAAGCACATTGCGGATAAACCGATGACTGCTGGAAAGATAGCGTTTTATGTTTCCATAGCTCAGTTGGTTAGAGCGCAATCCTGATAAGATTGAGGTCGAATGTTCAATTCATTCTGGAAACACCACTTATTTATGAGGTAACAAGATGAAAAATATATTGAGTTATCAAAACTGGGCTATGTTCACCGGAAAGGAAATCCTTGATTGGGCCAATTATCAGGTAAACAATAGCACATCTAAAAAGAAGTATGCGGCAAGGATTTTGAAGTATTATAAAGATACTTTAAATCCTACTAGGAGATATTATGTATTTAGCAGATACGAGACTGCTGGATGTAACGATGTTCGTACCATGCCGTTGATTGTGAGGGATAGCGTGTATAATACCAATTATAAATGCGTAAAACAACTTACTGTCTACTATGGTACTGAAAATGAGCCTAAATCGTATATCATTAAAAGAGGTACGGTATGGCACTTAGTTTGGTGTGGCGGTGAAAATTCTTCAAAAGAATTGTCCGGTAAAGATATAACATTGTCACTTCCAGATAGTTACGTTGAAAAGTATTTCAAGAAAGTCTAAATAAATTTTAGACTGTTTGTGGTAGTACCCAAGAGGTTGAAGGGGCTTGCTTGGAAAGCAAGTAGGCGGCGTAAGCCGTGCAGGGGTTCAAATCCCTTCTACCACGCCACGACCGTAAAGATGAACAAAATAGAGCATACGGTGTTATAAAACCGTCCCGGAGTGATTGTGCCACAAGGGGATTCAACGGAGTATATGCTCGATGTGTGGTTCGCAAAACCTAAATTGCAATATGCGTCATGTGCCAGACGGCTAGGCGAGAGACTGCAAATCTCTTTTAGATTGGTTCGACTCCAATATGACGCTCCAATAAGTAAGAATTAAAGCGGACTGGTAAAGGGATGCCTTTAGGAGTAGACCGAACTGTTGTAATAGATGTACACTATTACACTTTGCGGTACTCTGATTAGTGGTTTTGATGCCGACGACAGGTGTTCGCGCCACCCCATCATTTATCCTCAAGCTGGCTTGAGAAACGATACTCGGAAGGGTATCACGCCCCACCGTGGGAGAAAGCGGTAGTCCGGGTCGGGACTAGAGAATACGACCACGCGATATTTGGTGGATGGGAACGAGTGAGTACGATTCGTTCCCAATTTTTATTATTATAAATAGGAGATGGTTGCATGAAGAAACTGCTAGGAGCTATCATTGCTTTGCTTACAACATTTGCGATAATTTGCGCTGTGGCAGTTCCGTCAAAAGCGGCAGATTTTAGTGACAAGTTTGAATTATATGAATCGTGGAATAACAATCTAAAAGTATATACAAGAGAAGTGAGCGAGGAACTTGATGTTCCGTATTCTGCGTTAGTTGCTATTATCTATCACGAGTCAAGATTTAAGAGCGATGTTGGGACAAATTATATTGGTCTAATGCAAGTTGGATATAGTTCTGATATTCTCAATTTTCTTTCTAATAGTGGTCTGAAAACATCTAAGAAAGGATTATACAATCCTGAGACGAATATTAAAGCTGGCGCATTGATTCTTAGATACGCAATGGACAAAGCTACGAATATGGAAGATGCGTTCTATATTTACACTTGTGGCGAAGCGGCTGTAAAAAAGCGAAAAGCAAACGGCCAGAAGAAAAATAAAGCAACTGTTGAAATCACAGAGCTTTATTACGAGTATTCGGAGTATTTTGCTGAATAGGGAAAAGCGGAGTATAAACAATTTCTGTTAGATGAACTAAATAGTGTTAATGCAGAACTTGACGAAACGAACGGATTACTTCAGTCTTGTGAAGTGTATCAATCTGACTATTACAACCAACAGTTGTTGTTTATCAAACAAAAGCTAGAATATATCAATTCTGAGCTGAAAAATTTAGAATAATCCCTTGACTTCTCGTGTCTGGGCTGGTACACTGTCTTTGTAGACGGTTGCCAGTCCAGATTTTTCTTTAAGAAAATTTTCTAAAAGCCCTTGACTTTGGCTGGGAACCGTGTTATAATATAGACAGTCGAAAGGCAAAAATAAAAAACAAAAGAATCAAAGGAGAAACATTTTATGAAGCTGAAGGTTTATGAGAATCACAACCGCGTTATCGCTATGGGTCACGAGTTCGGCAAGCGCATTAAGGTGATGGCTGTCTGCCACGCAGACGACACTTTTGACGCAGATTTTGGCAAGAAGCTGGCAGAGTTCAAGTACAAGATTGCCAAGAAGGATGCCAAGATTGCAGACCATAAGCGTTACATCAAGGCACTGAAGGCCGCTATCGCTGAGTGTGAGCATGAGATTGCGGCACAGGAAGCCGCAATCGTTCTCGTCACCGAGAACCGCGACAAAGTGGTTGCTGACAAGGATGCGTTCGTCGCAACCAAGTACGGTCATCACGAGGGGTAATTACCCCTTATACATATAGGTAGTTTAGATGAGATATTTAGGCGGTAAAAGCAGAATCGCAAAGGATATTTCTGATTATATCAATTCAGTGATAGGAAATCGTGATTTTAT
>ERZ1034962.462-NODE-462-length-19101-cov-26.801901_pt1 | contig 19101 bp, 36 predicted proteins | sample MGYA00520696_ERZ1034962 | MGnify/ENA primary metagenome ERZ1034962 (study PRJEB33766, sample SAMN09781770) | gut metagenome | biome: gut microbiome | host: Homo sapiens | place: Madagascar | study: EMG produced TPA metagenomics assembly of the PRJNA485056 data...
TCCTTGTCCTTGTCCTTGGGGGGCGTTCGGGGGCGTTCGGGGGCGTTCGGGGGCGAATGCCCCCCGCCCTTTTCTCCGTTCTCGCGGTTTCGAGCGCATTTGGCGTTGTATTTCTCAATGTCCCTATCGATCTGCGACCTCATGCCGGGGAAGACAAAGCGTTCATTACCGCGGAGTTCCGGAGCTGCGCCGGTCGCGCTGTATTCCAGCAGCGCCCTGAACAGTCTCCCGCACTCCGCGTCATTCAGCGCTTCCATGGTGTCGAGGTAGCTGTGATAGGCATTGAAGCTCTCTAATGCCATTGTGCGCCTCCGTCAGAACGGAAGCTGTCCGTCATCCTCGACCGGTGCGAGCTGTGCGCCGGTGGCCGCGTCCTTGGTCTTGCCCTTGCCGCCGCAGAACCAGACGTTATCCGTCATGACCTCTGCCGCCGTGCGGTTGGAGCCGTCCTTGGCGGTGTACTGCTGCATCTGCAAGCGACCGGCGAGAATCACCATGTCGCCCTTGCCGAAATAGCTTTCGATGAACGCCGCCGTATTTTTGAACGCCACGCAGTTGATGAAGTCCGTCTCCTCGCGGTTGAAGTCACGATCTACGGCAAGCGTGAAACGAGCTACCTTGTCGTTCTTCGTAGTGAGCCGTATCTCCGGCTCCTTCGTAAGTCTCCCCTGCAGGAGGATTTTGTTCATTGCCATCTTGGATCATCCTTTCGGTAGATTAAATTTTTTTCGTCCCAGCATCGATAGTGTGCTTTCAGGTAGTCCCGGCAGTAGTGCCCGATCTCCTGCCGCATCGTCGCCGTGCCGTTGTCAAAAGCGTCGTGACAGAGGCGGCAGAGGGTCAGGACGTTTTCTTCGATTCCCAGACCGCCGTTAAAACGGGAAATGTAATGCGCTTCGGGAAATGCATAGATCGATTTGCAGTAAACGCAGCAATGGTTGTCGCGTTCCCATACGCGCTCTTTGACGGCCTTGGGAATGGCGCACGCCTTAGCGCGCTTGCTTGAGATTCTTTTCATCGGCGTATCTCCATGTATAGCCGCCCGTCTGGCGTCGTTTCCCTTTGCAACAGTTGCTTACGCACGATGGCTGAAAGCCGTATTCTCGGCATTGATTCAGAGAGCTTAGAACGATTTCCGAGCCGCCGTTAAGCGGAGTGCCGATTATCGGTTTCCCCATCGTCGAGCGCAGGGTTTTTGTAAGTCGCTCTTTCCAGACCGCAGTACGAACAAATCTTCCTCGTTTGGCGGAGTAATCATAGTTCCCTTGCAGAGTTGTCCATTCGAGGTTGTCTGCCCGGCAATTCAAAGGATTAAAATCTTTATGGTTAACAATCGGCAGATTATCGTGATTCGGAATAAAGGCTTCCGCGACGAGACGGTGAACAAGCGGCTGCTTTCTCTCCGGAATCGACAGGTGAACCCTGTTGTACCCTCGCGAGTTCTTGCGCAGCTTCAAAAAATGCCACGTTCCTTTCGCACGAGAACGTACATTCCCAAAACTGCTGATTTGGTACATCCCGTCTGTCCCGGGAATATCCCGCCATTCCTCAATGGCGCTTTGCGCATTCGTCAAGAATCAAGCTCCTTTCTCTGTCGGAAAGCGTTTCAACGCCAACCGCCTTTGCGTCCTGCATGATGTTGTCGATCAACGCGGACATTTGCTTTACGGTGTAAGTGCTGCTGCCGTGATATGCGAGGATAATCTTTTTCCCTTCTTCCTGCGCGTCGTCGGCAACATCGCAAAACCAACCGATGCCTTTGCTTGCCCAGATCTTTTCAAATTCCTGGATAGCCGCGTAATCAATAACAAGCGTGGAATAAGTTCCAACTTCGCGGATCGCGTTTTTGTATACCTCGTTCTTCGTCAGCCCGACGGCTTGTGCAACGTCTTGGCATAGTTTCCAAAACAGCGCGTTTGCCTCAAGGCTTCGCAGCGACCTTTTAGGACGTATCTCATATTCCCCCGGCGTGAACGCATAGGCAAAATGCCTTGCGTCCACGTCCGCGGTATGGAGCTTTAAGTAGCCTCCCTCCCAGACGGCAGAATCGACCTTCATTTCTTGAGCCTCGGATTCTTTCTCTGACAGTCGCGGCAGAGCGGTTTTCCGTAAAACTTCACGCTCCAATCATGCTCATCATCCTTGATCTGCTTGCCGCAGTCTGTGCAGACCATCGGGAGATCGGCATTTCCGCCGATGATGATATTTGCAGGCTTTGCCGGAGGCGGCGCGGTGGTGTAATCTGCCGCTTCACCCGGCGCGGTATACTTGCTTCGGTCTTTGGCGTAATAAATGTCTGCCGCAAGGCCGAGCGCCTTAGAAGCAACGGAGATGGCGTCCGTGAGAGCCATCTTGAAGCACTCATCGGAGAGGTACGGCCCGTTCTTTTCCTGCGCGACAAGGGAGCTGCCGCCCGTTCCGGGGATGCCATGAGACGCAACGCCGGTTTCTGGATCGACGTAAAATAAAAGAATGTCAAGGAAAACCGCGCGCTGCTGTGTGATGTTGTCATCAACGATTCGCTTGTCGGTGATCTCATACCACCAGCCAACACCGCAGGGGCCGAACATTTCGGTCAGCTTCTTAATGCGCCACATCGGGTTAATGTCGCTGAATCCTTTCAAGCGTCCCGCACTAATGGGCTTGATCGCTTCGTTCGGTACCGATCGGACGGCGTTATAAATGCTCATGTTCTCGCTCATTCCGCCGCCTCCCTGACCTCTGCGATCTTCTGCTTGAGATCGGCAATCTCGGCGCGAAGCTGGATATTCTCCGTGCGCAGCTTCCAAAAATCATCAGCAAGGCGCGCCGCCTCGTTCTTCGCCGCCTTAGCGACGAGCTCGCGGTATTCCGCAAGGGTGATGCAGATGGTAAACATTGCGTCCGTCTCTCCGGTCTTTTCGTCCTTGATGAAACCGGTATCGTACTCGTTGTTGTAATAGGCCATTATTCAAGTTCCTTTCCATCAAAAATTTCATTTAATGCTTTGATCTCTTCGGGGGTGAAATTACAATTAAGAAGCTCATGGAATCGCTCGCGGAGGTTTTTCTCGCAGTCTTCGCAGTAGACGCGCTTTGCGTAGCGCCCGCAGAGGGGGCAGGAGATACCGATGTCGATCTCCTGCGAGCCGCACGAGGGGCACACGGGAACGCCCATCTGTGAATCGCAGAAGCCGTAGTTGATGTACTTCGGGGTGAAGTCCTCCGCGCCGCAATTCCGGCATTTATTCAAGATCAATCCCAACGTCCTCCATGTCGAGCTGTCCGGGAAGATTTTTCTCCGCTCGCTTCTCTTTCTGCATTCGTGTCTTTTTATAGGCGTTGTATTCTTTCCGGTATCGGTAGCTATCACCGAAGATGACCCACGCCGCCTTGACGACTTCCGGTTCATAAGGTCGGATTAACTCAAGATCCTCTATAGCCTTGTAGCTGATCGGGCAACCGCAGCAGCCTGTCCGCGTCAGCCCATAGACCTCGTAGGCGTCCGAATACCGGATTCCGTACTCCTCTTTGTACCATGCCTTGTCCTTGTCGCTGACGTAAAACAGAGGGCGCAAGCGGAATTGCCCGCTTCCGGTCTCCGTAAAGCACATCGAGGAGCTGTCCTTGCGGGGAACAGATCGCATTCCGCCCTCGTCGCGACGCTCGCCGGTGATGATCATGTCGTAGCCTTTCTGGACGCGGTGTGCCGCCTGCTTCTTGCAATAGTCGCAGCACTTTGCCGAGATCGAAAACGTCGGCGGGTGTTCGGCGATAAAGTCGCGCATATACTTCGAGCTGTTGATCACAAGCTGTATGTTAGGACGCGGCTCTCCGGCGCTGTTGCAGCAGCACAGAAAATTGATCGTTGTTTCGCATCCGGGATACCGCGCCTTCAGCTCAGAGCGCTTTGCCACCTTGTCCTCGGCTGCTTCGTATTCATCCGCAATACTAAGTGGGATGTTCTTCTTCTGCCAGCCTTCCAGACCAGCGGACATGATCTTGCTCACGAACGGCTGCCCGTGTTTTCGCGTGGCATTTACGATGTTGACTTTGGGGCGCACCTCGCGGATTTCTACGCCGTACTTCTCCGCCGTGGCCTTGACATGTTCTCGTGTTGCTCGCATTTCAAGGCCGGTGTTGAAGAAAACATAATCAACTGGCGGAAGATGGAATATGCTTCTCGCCCGCTCGATGACGTCGATCAAGATGTCGCTGTCCGCACCGCCAGAGTAAGAGCAGATTGCGTGCGGGTGTTCTTTTAAGCGCTTTGCGACAATCGATTGAATCGCCTGAAATTTTGCCGGGCTGTCAAAGTCGGCATAAGGCGGTCGTTCGGTGTAAACGCGGCTATGATATATCATCTTGACAAATCCGCCTCCTTTGCGGTAGAATTCAAAGCAAGGTTGTTATTCCTGCTTGAAGCGCTGTCGGTGTCATCTCCACCGGCGGCGCTTTCGCTTTGTGCGAGCCATGCGAGAACAAGGGATTCCAAAAACGTCTGCATGGATGCGATGCCGTTTCTTTCCAGCGCTTGTTTAACACGCTGTGCGGTGTTTTCGGTCAACCGGCACTGTAACCGTATGGGCTTTGCGCGGCGCGGTCTGCGTGGCTTCTGCTGCGTAACCGTGTCGTAAATCTCCTGCGCACGGGCGCAGAACTTGACGCCGTAGTCGTTCGTGTGCAGCGCCATGCTCACCGTGCCCTTATTGGCTTTCGGGAACTCTTCCCGGAGGGCGGCGGCAATGGCCGTATAACGTGTGTCGTTCAATGCCGTCCTCCTTTCATGATCGACGTGTCCGGCATTTGCAGCCAGCGGCAGCAGTCATCCGCGAGGCTCGCAAAGCCATAGACCGCGAAGATGCCCTCGATGACCGCGAAGCCGAGGCCGTTTCCGAATTTCCAGACGAAGAAGATCACGGCGGCTAAAAGCGTCATGATCGCGGTGGTGGCGAACGTCGCCTTTCGTTTTGTCATTTGTTATCCCTACTTTCTGCGGCGGTTGTGTGCCAGCCGTCGCTGTTTTTTTATCGTGTCGACGGTGTAATCCATGATTACGTACCGTCCCGCCCGTGCGTCCCGCCGGGCGTTGCATCCGGCTTTGAACTCTGCGTACCGGGGACAGGCTGTATGACAGCCGGGGACGCGCTCGGCGCAGTCCTTACACGGGGCGATCATCGCCATTGACCGCTTCCCCCTTTGCCCAGCGGATGAACGCGAGGCGGGGAATCTTCGTCCGGTTGCCGCTGCGGAATGTCGGGAACGGAAGTTTCTCCGGGCAGTCACGCGCCATAAGCGTTATTGCATACGGCGCACATCCCAAGTACGACGCCGCGACGTTCGAGGAAATGCATCCCTTGTCCATAGCCTCGATCTCTTCAAGTGTCATTGGTTGTTCCTCCTTGTCATGTCCCCCGGCGCGTGATAAAATTTCCCGCGAAAGGGGGTGATAAAATGGCTGATTCGTTTTTCCCGTCATCAATGATTGACGGGCTCGCTATGCTGTGGATGCAAAATCAAGACCTGTCCTCCAAAACGCCGGAAGAAATTTACCGTATGTTCGTCGACGCAAAAGAGAAGATCAGAAACGAGAGATTAGGGCGCAATCAGTAACAGTACCCGGCGAGTGCGTCGGAAAGGTACGTCATCGTGTCGGCTAAATCTTCCGCCACATCAGCCGGTACATTTTCGCCGTATGCCTTGGAAAGTAGCTGCAACTGCTTTTCAAGGCATTTTTCAACGTCTGCTATACTGAAAACGCTGCGGTCAATCCCCCGGAAAATCGTTGCTGTCGCCCGTGCGTATTTGAGCTTGTCATCAGCTGCTGCAAGCTCAAACAGCCGATCCATCGTGAAAAGCTGATTTTTCAAAATGTCGACTATTTCGCTTTTGATTTTGTCCATTCTGTCCTCCTTATCTTTCAATATCCAGAACCTTTGCGATTGCGTTTGCAATCTTGTCATTCTCGCGTCTGCCAGCCATGAAAGCGTTGATCGTGCTGACGGAGTATCCCGTCATCTTGGCGATGTCGCCATTGGTAAGCCGCCGCAGCTTCTTTTGCTCGGCGATCTTACCGCGAAAAAGCTCGTACGTCGTTATTCCCTCCCTTACTGAATCGGTTCCCAATCCAGAATCTCTGCCGAATAGAGCGACCAGCCTTTGTAATGGCTCTTTTTGTACTGCGCTTTGAAAAGCCAGGCGTTCAGCTCGATTTTCTTCGAGGTCAGCGCCGCGTCTTCTATTTCGGTTTGGGCAACATGGGATTCGATATACTTTTTCTGCTCTGCAAACAAGGCTTCTCCCGTTCTCGCAACGTAGTTGTTCAGGAGAAAAACGAGGATGCATACAAACGCAGCCATCGTAGACAGAACGAAAACCGGAATCGGCCACTCTTCAAGGAAAAACTTTTGATATAGCAGAAACGCCGCCACGGAAACGAGAACGCATACGAAAAACAAAATTAACCAGTTAATTCCCCTCACCCGCTTTCTTGCACGCACCCTTTGCGCAAGGCTCCGGGAGAATCGACAGAACCGTTGCGCAATGGCTCAGTGCGCTTTCCATCTTTTCCAGATAGTCATAACGGCCATAGTCCAAAGCTTTTTCGGTCGCCTTATAAATCAACCGCATTTCCATCAAGAGCAAGTCCCGCGGTGAAGCTCCGGCGGTCAGATTTTCAAGCTCTTTAACGCGCTGCTTCAAAGTGTCTCGCTCGTCCCGGCAGGCTTGATATGCAAGCTTCGTTTTCGTCAACTGCTCTTGCGCCTCTGCAAGCTGCCGCGTGGTTTCTGTATCGTCCTTTTTCACGATTCGGCCTCCTTCTTCTTGCTCTGTTCGAGCGTGTCCAGCGCCATTACAGCGCCGTCGATCTGCGCGGCCATCTTATCCTGAAGTTCTTCCGGGAGCTGCGAGATTTTCTGAAGAAACGCTTTTTCCTTTTCGCTCATGTTTCCACCTCCTTTGTGTGATATAATCGGTTAACCGGCTTTAGGTACTGCACACCCCCTCCGAAAGGAGGTGGGAAAATCAAGAGATTCTATACAGATTCGTTCGCCGAGGCGATGCGCCTTATCGCCAAAGGCTGGAAGCTGGATAGTGTCGCTTATTTCGTCAACAGCGACGGGGTAAGCATCATCCTGTCCAAGTGATTTAGCTCCACGCATTTCTTTCCCCCGCAGACTTTGGGGGTGCGCAGTACCTAAAGCCGGTTCTTTGCGGGCAACTCAAAATACTGCGCGTTCTTCGTATCCAACCCGATTTGCTGCTATACGCTGTCTAAGCGGTAAAGGCTTTAACCATTCCCAAGCGCCCATTCCGACGCGCAGTATTTTGAGTTGCCCGCGGGAGCCTTTGCTCATTGGATGAGTATACTATACATCATTACGTGAGCATTGTCAAGCGCAAAATACGCATTTAATGAGTTTTTATTGTTGACATGATGTGCTTAATGTGTTAGTATTTGAATCAGGAGGTGATACCTTGAAAGATCGAATAAAGGAACTTCGGAAGCACGAAAAGCTCAATCAAACGGATTTTGGCGCACTTCTCGGCGTTTCACTTTCTGCGGTGCAAAAATGGGAATCTGGCGAAAATACGCCTGCCGAATCGGTGATAGAGTTGATGTGCCAAAAAACAAGCGTCAACGGAATTTGGCTGCGCACCGGCAACGGTGAGCCTTTCGCAAGCAAATCCCGTGAAGCCGAGATGGGCGATCTTGTCAGGAAACTAATGGCTGACCGCCCGGAAGCGTTCCGTGTGAAGCTCATAACGGCGCTGCTGCGCTTCGACCCGAACGGGCCAGAATGGCAAGTGCTCGAAAACATCTATAACAGCGTCGCCGGAGAAACAAAAAAAGCCGATTCATAACGAATCGGCTTTTCCTTTATGGGATTATTATTTTGCTGTTATGTAACTTAGAATAAATTCAAGGTCGCCCCGCGGCAATGTTTCCAGTAGCTTTTTGATCGCCTCGATCAGATTCTCCCGTTCTTTTTCCATGCCGTTCCTCCTAAATATATATTGTATTTGTTGTTTTCTATAACTTTTTGTTGATTTAAATATTTTTAAGTGGTAGTATTGCATATAAAGGGGGATGGCTGTTTGAAGAAAGTATTAAAATATATTCTCTATTATTTCATCCTTGCTCTTGTTCTTGTCCCAATTTTGGACGCAATAAAGATCGACGATGCAACGAAAGGACTTGTCGTAACTTTCCTGCCGATTGTTCTTCTCGTCGCTATTCCCCGGCTGTGGAAATTGGCTTTTGACTACGATCCTACCAAAAAGCGGAAGAAAAGTCCGTATGCAAAGAGAATCATAATAAGCGCCTCAATTTACATCATCTTTGTGTTTTTGGCGCTCATTATTGCAAATGATAGCTGGCCGAATTCAGCAAGGCTAATTTTTATTTTCTTTATGCCGTTTATGTTTGCTATCGCGTTCTGGTGTTTCGCAGACGGATGGAAAAAGCGGAAAGAAGAGCCAGAAGTTGAAAAAGAGCCGTTTAAATCTGTGGTCGCTGCCAAACAACCGGATCAGAATATCGAAGAAAAAACGAAATCGAAACCATCCAGTTCCGTATCTCGCCTATTTCCGAAACCGGCAGAGGAAAAGCTGCCAGAAGAAAATCACGATAGCCAATTCATACGACTACGGCAATACCGGGAAAAACTTCAAGCGTATTCGGAAACGCTAAAGAAAAGGAACGAAGAATTAGATAAAAGGAAAGAAGAGCTTGACAAGAAAGAAAAACTATTAAAACGGTATGAGAGGGTTTTAAAGAACGAAGAAGACCGCATCTTGTCAACCGCCAAAGCGATAAAAACGGAAGAGCAGATGGCACGGTACGAACAACAGCTTCACCTTTTGGAACGTCGCGTTTTTGACTGGGTAAGGCTGAGAGAGAAAGACGAAAGCACAGCCTTTGAAGAACTGCGCAACAAGGTTGAAGTATTTGTGAGAGCGCAGGACGCGCTTCCGGAAGAAATGACCGGGCTTGAGTTTGAGCAGTATTTTTCCGGGCTTCTCGTGAAAAACGGATACACCAACGTAGAAGTAACCAAGAAAACCGGAGACTTCGGCGCGGATGTTATCGCCAATCTTGGCGGCGTGAAGTATGCGTTCCAATGCAAGTATTATACGGCTCCAGTCGGGTTTGAAGCGGTATATCAAATCCACGCGGCAAAAACGATGTACGGCGCTCACGTTGCGGTAGTGGCAACCAACAGCGTATTTACAAAACCCGCTCAAATCGCAGCGGAGGAATTAAAGGTTCTTCTTTGGGACGGCGGGAAGCTATCACAGCTCGCCGCCGAGAAATCGTAATTTTAAAAATGCCCCGGCTTTGGCGGCAACCTCTGCCGGGGCTGCACCAGATACCACTTGTAAACCGACTTCATCTGCTGCAATCTTATGGTAGCAGATATTCACCGAAACTCAAGCGCCCGTACGGAAAAACGCTTGCCGTTTCCGCCAATCACCATGTTTAAGCGCTTTCCCGCTGGGAAAATCTTTTACGGAAGTGATAGTTTTGTCTCAGATTCAGGAATTGCAACCGTTATTCGACGAATATCCATACAAAATGAAAAAAGCCCGTATGGACAAGGGCTTGACGCAGAAGCAGCTTTCCGACAGGTCCGGCGTTCCGTATTCTGCCATAACGAAGATGGCAACAAATAACCAAGATGCATTGTTAAACTGCGTAGCGTTGTGCACAGTGCTTGATGTCTCGATGGACGAGCTTTTCGGTCTGAAAGCGTCCGACAGCAAGGCGGAATTGCACGAGCAGAATCACGAATTGGAAATCAGCAATGTCCGGCAAGAGGGGAATATAAAACGTTTGGAAGAGTTGAACGCCATGTTGACAGCGCAAGCGGAACGGTATCGGACGATTATTTATATGCTTCTCGGCGTGTGTGCGCTGCTGCTCGTGTCCGTCATTGGCTATGTCATCTTTGACATACAGCTCACGACCGCTGGGCTGTTCCAGTCGGCAAAAACGAGCACGCTTGCCGGTTTTCTCGGGCTTGTCGTTCTTGCCGCCGTCGGCTCCATTGGGTACGCCGTGCATACGATCCACAAAAGCGTGAAAAAATAAAATCCGCCCTCGGTCTGTACCGGGGGCGTTGTAATAAGGTGATGGGATGAATTGCCGTAAATGCAAAAAGGAAATACCGGAGAATAGCGCGTTCTGCCTGTTCTGCGGGGCAAAACAACAGGTCACAGAGCGGAAGCGCCGAAAGCGCGGGAACCGGCAGGGCACAGCCATAAAGCGCGGTAAAACGTGGACGGCAGTATGGACAGCCGAGACACAGCACATCAACGGAAAAATAAAGCAATCCAGAAAGACGCTCGGCGGCTTTCCTACGCAGACGGCGGCGTTGGCTTACGCCGCGAATCCCGTTGATAAAAAAGAAAAGCCGAAGTATACGCCGACGCTGAAAACGTATTATGACATTTGGGAAGAGAAGGTTTTGCCGACTTACGGAGAATCAAAGCAATGCGCATACCCTATCGCTTGGCGGCGATGGAAAGCGTTACACAACGAGCCGATATGCTCTCTCACGATCAACCAGCTTCAAGCGTGCGTTGACGATCAAACGGAGACATATTACCCGGCTAAGGACATGAAAACGCTTGCGTCGCATTTGTTCAAGCGGGCGTATGCCGAAGGGTACGCAAAATCTAATCTCGCGCAGTTTATTGCGCTGCCGCCGCTGGACGAAAAGGAACAGCAGCCGTTCACCGAAGAGGAAATAAAAAAACTGTGGGAAGCCTACAACGCCGGAGATCGTTTCCTCGCATATCCTTTGCTGATGATATACAGCGGCATGATGCCCGGAGAGATCATGCGCTGCACCGTGGATATGGTCGACGTGGAAAAATGCGAGATTACAGGGTGCGGCTTGAAAACGAAAAAGCGAAAGAAAACGCCTCTCGTGTTCCCCGACTGGATCGCGCCAATGGTAGCAGACATGAAAGAGACCACGACAAGCAAAAAGAGGTACATCGTCGGAATGAACCGGGATAATTTTTATGACGAATATCACGCCGCTTTGCAGCGCGCCGGAGTACGTGATCTTCCGCCCTATTCCTGCCGACACACAACAGCGACAGCCCTTGCTATGGCAAAAACCGCGCCGTCTCTGATTCAGGAAATCATGCGGCACACGAAATTTTCCACGACGCAGCGGTATATCCATCCCGATATGACCTCTGCTCACGAGGCGGTGAACGTTCTGAAATAGCTCATTTGTATACTACCGTGTATACTACAGAAACAGATTGAGCCAAAATCAGAAGAATTCAAAATCAAAAAAGCGCTAAAAAGCGAGGAAAGCAACCGCCCCAAATCAAAACAAATATAGGAATAAAACATGCCGGAAACCGCTATTTCTAACGATTTCCGGCATGTTTTTAAATATTTTGGCGGAGAAGCCGGGATTTGAACCCGGGCTCGGCTCATCACCGACTACTCCCTTAGCAGGGGAATGAAAGTCATTGATTTTACTGTGTTTTTTAGGCGTTGTTAACTATTTTGTATACTACGCGAACGATATAAAACCAAAAGAAAAGCGTTGAAAACAACAGTTTTTCATTTTTTCTATTGACATTGTATAGTATTTGCTATACAATAGGCTCATAAAGACAAAGGAGGAATAACAACCATGAAAAATACAAAAGCCGATCTTACCACGAAAATCTACGACGCGGTTTTCGATGTGAAAGAAAACCACTTAAACGTTAACCGCGAAGTAAAGGCCGTCATTATCAACTTCGGGGATGAGCGCGGGGATATCATCGTAAAGAACGACAACTTCGGTACGCGGCGCAAATACGCCGACTTCACCAACGGCAAAAAGGAAGCTGGACTTCACCAGATGCAGATCGTTTTCTCCGGCATTGACGTTGCGGCAGCAAGCCATGATCGTTACATCGACAAAAACGACAACGTCCGCGTGTTTGGTGAGGAATAACAATGGCGAAGACAGAACAACTCAACATCCGCGTCACGCCAGAACTGAAAGAGCAACTGCAAAAGGCTGCTGATGCCGAGAACCGAACGCTGACGAATTATATCGAGAATTTAATCATCAATGCATTAAAAAAGGAGGACTGAAAAGCCCTCCTTTCTGCTTTGCTCACTCTACGATGCATTCGTAATACCGAACGAGTTTATCTTCGTCCGCGTCCTTGTCACAAAGAAACGCTTCGGCTAGGTCGGCGTAGAACTCCGTGTTGTTGACGTTGAACTTCTTTGCCACCTTGAAATAGTCCGAGTAGAGCATATTCATAGCAACATAGAACTCCATCGGATCGCAGTCTATCTTCTTCTGGTTGAGAAGATTCGACGTCTGATCGTAGCTCCAATGTGCGCCTCTGCTGCCGTCCTCGTTTTCAAGACCGCGCATCCATTCGTCTGCCATTTCACGGGTCATCCGGTCGTGCCTGCCGGCGTATCCGCGCTCATACTCACCGCCGTAGCTCTCGCCCATGCGCGGCTCGTAAGAGAATCCTATACGTCGGCGGTCGTCGTAGTAGTCCGTGTACTCGTCGCGGTAGTCATTACGCGGGGCATAGCGCCCGTTGTTGTAATGCTCTCGTCCTCGACTATCGCGGTACTTGTCCTGCGGCTGGTAGTCGCGGATTCTTCTGATTCTGTCCGCTCTCATGCGGTCACACCTCCTGTCTCCGCGTTAATGGCGGTAAGATCATTGCTCGGCGAGCAGCACGGTTTCCCGATCATTCGGAACGTGCCGCCCGTGGCATTTGTGACAACAATCGTGCTGTACTTCGTCCGCGTCCGCACACCACACGCAGTTACGGGAGCGCAGCATCGATTCGTCAGCGGGAACTGCGCCGTTCCCGCGCCAATGGTGAACACGACCGGCGCGTTAATCGTCGCCGTCGTTGGGATGCTCTGCGCCAGAACGATGCAGTATTTTTCTCCGTTGGAATAGTTGCCATCCGGGAGGTTGACAACCAGATTTCCGCCGGTAAACGTGATCGCTTGGCTAAGAATCAGCCTTTTGCAAAGCTGACAAACGGGTTTGCAAGCCATTATAAACTCCTTTCAGGGGCGGGATTTCCCGCCCCGATCACATTTTCAGCACCCGCAGCAGGTGTTCTGGTTGCAGCAGTAAGGGTTCTGCACCTGATACGCAGGGACGGGGGACGGTCGCAGCGCATTGATGAGCGTCGCGTTCTGTGCGCTCTGCGAAGCGGCGAGCCGCAGCGCCTGATTGTCCGCCTCAAGGGTCTGAATCTTGCTCTGCGTGAGGAAATCGAGGATAGCGCGGGTTCCGGCGTTCTGATTGTCCGTAATGTCACGGGCAACATTCTGGATGGTGTTCCGGGTATCGCACGCCTGCGTCGCCATGTCATATCGCACCTGTGCGATAGCCTGCCGATTCTCGCAGCAGCAGTTCTGGTTCTGCATCTGCATGGCATTAAGCTGCTGCATGAGCGCCGCCTGCTGATTGCATCGGGCAAGCTCCGCCGCAGAGAAACCGCTCGTCACGGCCTGCGTCACACCGGCAAAGCCGTTAAGCATTCCAGTGTTCATCGCGTAGAAGCCGTCACAAACGCCGTTGTTCACCGCGTCGATCTTGCGCTCAATGTTCGCAAAGTCAGAGGTGAGAACATAGCCGTCCATCACACCGCCGCCGCTGTTACCGCCGCCATCGTTGGATCCATATCCGCCGCGGCCCCAGCCGAAAAGCAAAGCAATGATTATGATTGCGGCAAGACCATCACCGCCGAGGAAACTGTTTCCGCCTCCGTTGCCCGCCACGTTCACAACGGGTACCGCTTCGTCATTGTACATTTGTTTATTCTCCTGTCAGTTTATTTACATCCGGGTGCGCGCTTCCCGTCTGCATTTTCTGTCAGCAGTTTTTTTCAAGACCTGCGTAAAACTGATAGGAGAGTATTTGCTACTTATTAAGGCCGAGGCTTTTTGCGATATCCTCCACCGTCATGCCTCTTTCTGCGGCCATGTTCTGTGCCATCTGCGCGAGGCTTTGTGCATCCTTTCCCTGTATCATGGACAGCGCCTGTCCCATCTGTGGATTCGTCGCCGCCATATGTTGCAGGAACGGCATAAGATTGCCGTTTTTATAGGCGCTGACAAGCCCCATGACCATTTCGGCTTCCGTTGCCATCTGCCCCATGTTCTTCATCGTGCCGATAGCCTCTGTTGCCATGCCTTTTAGATTCCGCATCATCTGCGGAGGAAGGAAGTTATTCATCGTCGTCCTCCACTCTCCGGCGCTTCTTCACGGTCAGTTCCGCCCGCAGCGCGTCAAGGTCGGCTTTCGTGGCATACTCTACAGTAGGAGCTTGTTCCGGTGTGAATAGCTTGAAATCAAAAAAGTCGGAGGCGCCTGTCTGCTGGTTAAAGCGTTTTAGGTATATCATCCCGTGCCCAATGTCCGGCATAACGACGCCGAGAGAAAAGTAGTCCGTGCTTGTGGCGATAGCCTCTTCGCGGCTCGTGACCGGTTTACAAACATACCCCGGCGCGATCTGCTGCGGCTGCTGAATGGGCTGCTGGATCGGCTGCGGTCGCGGATACCCGCCGTAAAACGGCTGCTGGGGCTGGTAGTAGGGATTATCCATTGCTTCACGTCCTTTCTGCCTCCATTTTTGCATAAAAAAAGAGGGCTAACCCATCGGTTAGCCCTCAATAATCCATCAAAAACCCATCATTCGATTGCAGCGGCGATCTTGTCCTTGATCGCCCGTATACGGCGCTCTACCTTTTCCGTGCCGTACAGTTCCGTTTCCGTCTGCATGGCAAAGGAGATTTGCAAAACGCTCATCCCCTTTGCCCGCAAGCGGAAGATTTTCAGCTCTTCATCAGTAAAGCCGCAGTCCCGCTCGAACTGTTCTCGCAGCTCTCGCGGGAATTGCAGCTTATTCTTTGTCCCCGGCGTTGTTAAACTCCGTAGGATGCTCTCTGTCGTCATTGGCTACACTCTCCATATACGCGTTAAAAAGTGTCTCTGCGAGGCTTTCAGACGCCTCTATGCCATTGATGCGGCAGAATGTTTTTACGGATTCTTTCATCATTCCGTAATGTCGGTTTACAAGGTTTTGGTTGCCGTCAGGCGGCGTTGAACTTGTCGTTCATTTCCTTGACGGCGGCTTCGAGCAGTACGCGTAGCTCGTCCTCCGTGGTTTTGATGCCCTTCTGGTCGAGCATGGAGGCGGCAACGGCCATGGCGCGGGACAGTTTCTCGTCGCCGTGGATATCCTTATACACCTGTTCAATATACGCAACGGTAGTTGCCGCTACCTTGCGCTTTGTGTCGGTGTTGACGTACTTCTCGTACAGCTTCGCGGCGTAGGACGCGGCAATGCCGCAGATAGCGAGGATGATGTACTTGATGATTTCCATGCCATAGGTAGTGATGATCTCGTTCATTGCAAATTCTCCTTACTTCAAAAAATCGTTTTTCTTGAGATGTCCTGCATAAACTTCGTTAAGGTGCTGAATGGTGTTTGCGGCGCGGTTGTTTTCGTACTGCGGGTGGCCGGAACAGTAGTCCTCGTATCGGTCAACGTCACGGAGAACGTCCGCCCAATGCTCGGCGGTGTGAAGAACGCCCTGCCGCACCTCATCGCCGAAGCGGAGGATGCGGCTTCGCGCTTCGTCCGCACGGCAGGCGGCGTCGTCCTCGATGTGCTTTACGAGCTTACCGTCGAGGGCGTCCAGCCGCTTCACGATCTCGCTTTTGTTCTTGCGGTTGGCAAGGATCAGCGAGAAGATGCCAGCGACGGCAGCTCCGCCGCAAGCTGTGATGATTGTCTTTATGATCTCCATTTACTTCACTCCAAGCATCCTGTTTACCTCGCCCTGCACGAGCTCATAGAACCACGCGCCGAGCTTCTGCTTTCGTTCCTCGCCATTGCCCCATTTGCCGTCAAGCACCTCCCGCGCCATTTCCGTGGCGTTTACGGTGATGTCCTCATGCTCCGGCGGCGTATAGTCCCCGTCAAAATAGGACAGCGGGACGTGCATAATATCAAGGTCGAGAGGATCCCCGCGGTACTGGTGGAAAATACACTGTCCGGAGAGGTCGGGGTAGTGCTCCCCGTCGTTCCATCCCCACGAGGCGATCCACTTGTCAAAGCCCGTTTCCCCGATATGCGTATCAAACCAGCTCTGTGAAGCGTAAACGCCGGTCCTGTTCCCGGCCTCCGCCATGGCCGCGCAGAACGTTTTGCACATTGCGTTGATGGTCTCATCCGAGGGAAAGCCGTTCTGCGCCTTGTATCCGTCCGCGTCCTCCATGTCGAACCACACGCCGAGCCGCGGCTTCCGGCCATTGAGGAAGCGCAGACACCGCTCCGCCTCCAATTTAGCCGTCTGCACATTCAGCGCATAGCTATACCAGTAGATGCCCCACGGAATGTCCAGCGCGTCGCATTTGGCAATGTTGCGCTCCGCCCATTTGTCGGAATTTCGGATACCGTAGCCGCCGCGGATGATGACAAAGCCATCCTTGTACGGCGTGAAATCGAAATCGCCCTGGTGCTCAGATACGTCAATTCCGTCCATTTGCTGTTTGCCTCCTATCTTTGGAGAGAGCCGGAAATACCGGCTTTCTCTACCGTTTATTTTTCGTATGTCTCCCATCCTGCCGGGTAAGCTTCCGGAGACCAGACGTTTCCGTCAATCGTAGACCGGTACAGCTTGCCGTTATAGCTCACGATATCGCCCTTTTTGTAAGCGTCTGTTGCACCGAGCGGCTGCACCCATTCGGGATATCCGTCTTCGGTGATGCCGATCGCTTTGTAAAGGCTGGTCGCCGTGTCGGGCGTCCATTCCGCTGCGCCGGTGTGGTCTTGCAGCACCTGATAGAGCTGCGGATCACCGACAGCGTTTGTGCCGTAACTAAAGACATCCTTGGTTTTGTACGCCTTTCCGACCTCGTAGGCCGGGAACACAGACGGGATTTCCAGCATCTTGTCAAGCTGCGTCTCCACGTCGAGTGTCCCGATAAACATTTGCAGGGCCTTTCGCATCTCAAGGGCGGCTTGCATAATGTCCATGATTTACGCCTCCTTACCGGTCAGCAGAACGGCCATTGCCCGGCGAAGCTCTGCAATTGTTTCCTGCATCTTCTGCTCCGCAGACTTCTGCCCGAGCACGAGCCACGACTTGCCGTCACGGACGATGCTGCTCAGAAGCACGCCGTCCTCGATCTGCTCCGTGCTGCCGCTTTCCATATCGGTGATGGTCACGCTCGCCAGATTTCCGGCAAAAACAGCGTCGTCCACTACCGTGGGGGAAATATAGTTGTTGCCGTTGAGCACGAGGTTTTCCAGCGTCGTGCCGTCGGCCAGGGTGATTTTGTACATTGTCACATTCTCCTTTACGCTTTGATGCAGAATGCCGGGCGCACGCCGCCCGAGGTCGATGAATCGGTTCGGTTGGCCTGGCCCGCATATCCCGCAGCGCAGAACGCCTTTGAAGACGCGGCATCCCGAAGCCAGAACCATATTCTGCGAACGATCATCGACGGGTCATGTGCAAACAGCGGGTACTGCGTTTTGTCCACGGTATAAACGAATGGGGCGGAACCGTTGCTGGACCAGCCCATGACCTCGTTCCCATAAACATTCCGCTCTGTCATAAGCTCCACGGTGCTGTCATACCACGAGACCCCGCTCGGCACCCCGTTTGTGACGGCATTGATCAACGACTGCCGGTGACTCAATATGTGGTCTGCGCCGAACGCCGCGTTGATGGCTGTTTTCGCCTGTTCCAGATTGGCCGTGTACATTTCCGAGCCGACATAGCCGCCCGTGGTATCGTCCGTTTCGTTCATTCTTGCCGAGTACAGCCTCGTATCCGGGACAATCACAGCATGGTGGGTCGTGCAGTCGGTATCTCCCGTCTTGTAGTAATAATCGAAAGCGGCGATACGCCAGTTCACCTCGTTTATCGTCCAGTAGTCGCCGATGTACAGATCCGCAAACGTGCCGTTTGCGATCGCCGCCCACTGCGCTGCCGTTACGCTCGTGCCGAGGTATTTTCCGCGGTAGATCGCGTTATGTGCCCCCGCGTTGTCAGCAATTGCAAAAGCATCCACCGCCATTTTTGCGCGCGTAACGACGCCCGCGCCGAGATTGTCTGTTCCTACCGCCCCCGCAGACGCAGACAGCCTCGCGGCAATTGCCACTGTCAGCGTCGTGTCATCTTCGGCGCTGACTGCAATGTCCGCACCGGTAACCGTTACATCGCCGGAGCCGTCCGGATCGCTGCCATTGACGGAAGAAACAGAGCCCGAACCGTTCAGCCCGTTATACACGGAGAACGTCGTATACTCTCCATTGGTGAACGTGATCTTGTATGTATCCGTCGTTCCGGGGGCGTGCGTGCCGCTTTGCAGCGCGATCGAGGCGATACCGTTTCCGTTCTTCACGGTAAAGTTAGATGTGGAATCATCCGTCAGCGTTACGGTATAGGTGTCCTCCAGCCCGCTTGTGCCGGTCTTGGCAATGCTTTTGATGGACGATCCGTTTGTAAGGCTAAGGTTATAGCTCGTGTTGTCCGAAAAAGAGATTTTGTACGTGTCAACAAGACCGTTCGTGTCTATTTTTTCAAAATCCGTAATAGATCGACCATTTGTTACCGTGAAATCCTGACTTGTACCGTCCGAGAATGTGATTTTGTACGTATCCACCAGCCCATCCGTACCGGTCTGCGTGATGCTGGAAATAGACAGCGCATTTGTGACGGTAAACGTCTCGCTCGTCCCATCAGAAAGAGAAATCGTGTACGTGTCAACAAGCCCAGCCGTCCCGGTCTTGGAAATCCCGGTGATGGACAGTGCATTCGTTACCGTGAAATCTTGGCTCGTACCGTCCGAAAACGTGATCGTATACGTGTCCACAAGTCCGTTCGTTCCCGTTTTGGTAACACCTGTGATAGCCCGTCCATCCGCGCCCTTGTCACCCTTTGCGCCCGTCGCGCCGCGAACCGGAGAGGTCGTTACCGTCGTTTCGTCCGCAAGGGTGATCGTGAGGGTATAATCACTGTTCTGCACGATGCTTGCGATGCCGCCGTGTCCGTCAAGCGCCGTTGCAAGGTCATTGATAAGCACCTGTCCGG
>ERZ1034962.465-NODE-465-length-18931-cov-4.657290_pt1 | contig 18931 bp, 10 predicted proteins | sample MGYA00520696_ERZ1034962 | MGnify/ENA primary metagenome ERZ1034962 (study PRJEB33766, sample SAMN09781770) | gut metagenome | biome: gut microbiome | host: Homo sapiens | place: Madagascar | study: EMG produced TPA metagenomics assembly of the PRJNA485056 data set...
GGCCGCCGGGACGTCGGCCCCTACCACGCACACATGGTGCTGGCCCCTGCCACGGTGGCGAGCGACGTCGCGAGCGCGAGCCAGTCGTCGTTCGAGAGCTGCTCGGCGCGCGCGGTCGATGCGACCACGCCCTTGAAGATCGCGCCGAGCTGCTTGCGGCGGTGTTCGAACGCCTGTTTCGTGAGGCGGTGGAAGAGGGCGCGCGCCGCCGGGGCGAGCGCGTCGTTGCGGTGGTGCCGCACGAGCTTCACGACGGTGGAGCCGATTTCGGGGCGTGGCCAGAAGCAGCTCGCCGCCACTTTCCGCACGGCCTTCACGTCGTAGTCAAGCTGCGCCCACACGCCCGCAAGCCCGCGCGTCTTCGAGCCGGGGCCCGCCGCCAGGCGGTCCGCGACTTCCGTCTGCACGAGGACGACCATCGTCTCGGGCGCCTGCGCGATGCGCTGGATGAGCTCAAGGAGAATGCGCGTGCCGGCCTGGTAGGGCAGGTTCGAGACGAGGAAGGGGAAACCGTCGCACGCGCCGTCCTTGATCGCATCAAGCGCGTCGCCCGCGAGGACCGTGAGCGCGGGCGGGTTGCCCAAGGCCCCGGCAAGCCGCGCCGCGAGAACGGGGTCCTTCTCGACGGCCGTGACGGCCGCGCCGCGCCGCAGCAGCTCCTCGGTGAGGACGCCGAGGCCGGGGCCGATCTCCAGGACGCGCGCGCCCGCCTCCGGGAGGTCCGCCGCATCGACGATCGCCTCCAGGGTGTTGCGGTCGATGAGGAAGTTCTGCCCGAGGACCTTGTTGGGGTGGAAGCCGTTCGCGAGACACCACGCCTTGACCTGCGCTGGACTCGTGAGATTCACTTCTCGTCGGGGATGGGGTAGACCTTGATGAACGCCGCCGCGCGCAGACGTGCGATCCAGGCGTCGTGGCGGGCCTTGACGAGGCGTTTGCGCACGTTGCGCGCAATCTGGTCGTAGGCGTCCGCGAAGGAGAGCTGCCGGTTCTCCGTCTCGGCGTCCTTCCGCACGATGAAGCCCCAGCCGTCCAGGTTGATGAGCTTGGAGACCTCGCCGACCTTGAGTTTGGAGATGGCGTCGGCGATTTCGGGGCGGAACGCCTCTTCGGGCTTCACGTCCTTCCACTGTCCGCCGTCTTTCGCGTGGGAGTCGGCGGAGAAGGCCTTCGCGAGGTCGGCGAACTTCTCGCCCGCCGCGAGCCGGCCGAGGATCTCCTCGCCGCGCGTCGTGACGGAGGGCGTCTTGTCGTCCGCCGGCGGACGCAGGAGGATCACGCTCACCGTGGTCTTCGCCTCGCTGCAGTAGCGGTCGCGGTGCATGAGGTATTCGGTGTGCATCTCGGCGGGGGAGGGATCCGCCCCCTTGTCCACCATCTGGAAGCGCATCGCGTTCACGATCATGTCGTCGCGGATCTGGTTGCGCCAGTCCGTGAGGGCGACCTTCGACTGGGCGAGCTGCGCGTTGAGCTTGTTCATGTCGCCGCCGAAGTTGTCCTTCACGATCTCGCGCACGCGGTTGTCCACGAGCCATTCCTGCATTTCGAGCTTCTTCCCGACCGCCGCGTCGAGGATGAGGCGGCGGTTGACCGCCTCCTCCACCGCGTTGCTGTAGGCGGTGCGGAAGTCCTGCTTGGAGTCGCCGCGCCGCATTTCGTTCACCACGTCGCCGACGGTGATGACCGCGTCGTTCACCTTGGCCGCGAGGCCGTCGAGCGTCGCGCCCTGCGCGAGGACGGTGATGGCGCACATGCCGAGCGCCGCTGCAAAAGAGCCTGTCTTCATGGCGGGGTAGAATACCAAAACGCGCGCGCGCGCGCAAGCCGTCGCCGATTATGGTACACTACGCGACATGAGGATTCTGTGTTGTATTCTTGCCGCGCTGGCGGCGCTTGTGCGGGCGGCCCCGCCGCCCGAGATGCCGGAGGCGTTCCGCGCCGACCCCGCGCAGGTCGTCGCGGCGGCGGCGTGCGCGACCGCCGCGCGTTTCCCCGACGCGGACAGCGTGGTCGTCGACGACCGCCTCCACACGCGCTTCGAGACCGACGGCTCGGACATCGCCTGGGACGACGAATGGATCAAGGTCCTCACCGAGAAGGGCCGCCGCGCCCACGCGACCGTCTCGCTCGACTACAGCGCGCGTTACGGCGACGCGGGCATCCTCGCGGTGGAGATCGTCGGGACGAACGGCGTCGTGCGCCCCGTCGACTTCGCGCGCACGCTGAAGACGGCGACGGACAACGCCTCCTTGGATTCGAACATCGTCGATCCCCTCGACCGCACGCTCTCCTGCGCGGTGCCCGGTCTCGCCGTGGGCGAGGTCCGCCACGTCCGCGTCTGGCGCCGTACGCGGAAGGCCCGGATGCGGGGGGCGTGGGCGGATACGACCCTCCTCGAACAGACGGCTCCGATCCTCTCGACCGTCGTCACCGTCGACGCGCCCGCCGGCCTCCCGCTCGTCCACGCCGCCGTGCGCCGGCCCTGCGCGGACACGGTGGCGCGCGCGCCGGACCGCCCCCTCGCCGATGGGCGCCGTCTGCTCGCCTGGACCGCCCGCGACGTGCCGCAGGCCTTCACCGAGCCGAACATGCCGCCCCTCTCGCGCGCCGTGCAGACGCTGCGCCTCTCGACGATTCCCGGCTGGCCCGCCGTCTCGCGCTGGTACTGGAACCTCTGCGCCCCCCACCTCGCCCGCACGACGCCCGCGATGACGAACGCCGTCCGCACGCTGACGCAATCGTGTAGGACGGAGGACGAACGGATTCGCGCCCTCTTCCGGTTCGTCTCCCAGGAGGTCCGCTACATGGGCCTCACGCTGGAGGACGACGCGCCCGGCTACGAACCGCACGACGTCGCCCTCACCTTCGAGAACCGCTACGGCGTCTGCCGCGACAAGGCCGCGCTGCTCGTCGCCCTCCTGCGCCTCGCGGGCGTGGAGGCCTACCCCGTCCTCATCCACGCCGGAGCGAAGATGGACCCCGAGATCCCCTCGCCGTACTTCAACCACGCCGTCGTCGCCGTGGCGCGCCCCGCCTCGGGCTACCTCCTGATGGATCCGACGGACGAATCGACGAAGGACCTGCTGCCCGCCTACCTCTCGGACAAGTCGTACCTCGTGGCGCGCCCCGGGGGCGAACGCCTCCTCACCTCGCCCGTCCCCTCCGTCCGCGCGAACACGCTCCGCGTCGACTCATCGGGTACGCTCGACGCCGACGGCGGCATCCTGCTCACGACCTCCTTCGCGTTCGACGGCATCAACGACACCGTGCTGCGCCACACGCTCCTTCGGAAGACGCCCGCCGCGCGCCGGCGCTGGTTCGAGGGGATTTGGCGCAGCGTCGTCGCCGGTGCGGACCTGCTTTCGCTGGAGGTGCGCCCGCAGGACCTGTGCGATACGGAGGCGCCGCTTGCGGCGACGACGTGTACGTACCTGCCGGGCGCGCTTCTGCGCGGCCGCACGCGCGACGCGCTCACGCTGCCGTTCGCCACCGCCGCGCTGAGCGTCGTGGAAGGGCTGCTCGACGAGAACACCGCCCTGGAGACGCGCCGCTTCCCGCTCGTGCTGCCCTGCACGGCGGGGACGGAGGAGACGCTGCGCCTCACGCTCGACGCCTCCCTCGGCGCGGCGCAGACGCTGCCCGCCCCCGCCGATGTCCGCGCGGGTGCGTTCGCCTACGCCCGCACCGTCTCCTGCACGAACGGTGTGCTGTCCGCCCGGCGGACGATGCAGGTGGCGGACGTGGAGATCTCCGTCGCCGCCTACGACGCGCTGCGTGCCGCGCGCAAGGACGTGGAGACCGCCGAGCGCGAGACGGCGCTCTTCGCCGCGCGCGACGATGCGGGCGCGCACCTGCGCGTCCGCGAAAAGACGACGGTGACGCACCTCGCCGCGCCGACCGCCTGGGTGACGACGAACACGGTCGAGAAGGAAATCCTGACGCCGCGCGGCAAGACATCCGCAAGCGAACTCACGTTCGCCTACACGCCGTGTACGCGGCAGGTCGAACTCGTCTCGGCGACGGTCTCGAACCGGAACGGACAGGTCTTCGCGGTGACGCCGAAGGAGGTCAACCTGCTGGACGGCGACGGGGCGGCGTCCGCCCCGCGCTACCCCGCCTCGAAGCTCCTCGTCGTGAACCTCCCCGGCGTGGAGGTGGGGAGCGTCGTGCGGTACGTCGTCGCCCACACGGTCACGAACGCGCCCGTCGCGTACAACGGACGGCGCGTCTTTGGCGGACGGGATCCCGTGGACGTCGAACGGGTCGAACTGCACGTTCCGCCGGGCCTCGAACCGCGCCTCGCGGCGCGGCGGATGCCTGCCGGGGCGTCCGTGGTCGTGACGAACGGCGGTGTGCGCGTCTTCTCCTGGACGCTGCGGCAGCCCCCGCGCACGCCGGACGAGCCGTCCCAGCCGCCCGCCGCGCTGTGGCGTCCCTGCGTATCCGTCTCGCTCGCCGACTGGGACGCCTACGGCACCGCGCTCGTCGCCGCGCTCGCCGCCGCGCGCGGCGAAGGGGCGGCGGCGGCGCGTGCGGCGGCGAGGGCGCGCGTGCGGGACTGCCCGACCCCGGCGGCGCGCATCACCGCGCTCCGCACCGCCTTGCGCACGGTCCGCACGGCGGGCCCCGGCCTCTTTGAGCTGCCGTTCGACCGGGCGTTCACGGCGCCGGACCGCGTATACGCCGAGGGGTACGGTTCGCGGGCCGATCGGATGAACCTCCTCTACACGATGCTGGAGGCCGCCGGGTTCGACTGCTCGTTTGTCCTCGTCGCGGATGACGCGCGCGGCTTTCGCGGCACGGAGGCCGGATGGCGGGCCGTCCCGCGTCCCGGCATCTTCGACACGCTCGCCGTGCGGGCCGTGTGGCGGTCCGGCTGGTTGCCGTTCTTCCGGGACGAGACGGTGTTCTGGGTGTCCGCCGAGAACGAATACACGCCGCCCGAGGCGAGCGCGCGCTTCGGCGCCTCCTTCTTCGACCCGCAGCGGAACGCCTTCGGACGCATCGAGCCGGCGGACGCGGCCTGGGCGGCGCGCGAGGACAACGTGTGCCGCATGGAGGTGCGCGCAAACGGCGCCGTCGATTTCGACGTCACGAACCGCACCTACGGCGCGCGCGTCGGTGCGCTCCGCAAGAACTTCGTGGAACTGCTACCCGAACTGCGGACCCGCTTCCACCAGAAGCTGCTCGGCGCGCTCGCGCAGAACGCGACGGCGACGGGCGAACTGGAGACGGACACGGAGGGCTATCCCTTTGCGCTCGCCTTCCGCGCCTACGCCGAGGGGTTCGCCGTGGCGAAGGACGACGCCCTGACGGTCACGATCCCGGACTTCACGGAACGTCTCTTCGCCGTCGGCGGCGAAGAACGCCGTTCCCCCCTTGCCGTCAACGGCAAGGGCGAGGTCGTCGACACCTATGAGATCGTGTTCCCCGAAGGGTATGGCGAAGTCGAGCGCCTGCCCGAGGCCCTGACGCTCGCGAACCCGCATGACGCGGCGGACGTGTGGCTGCGGCAGACGGTGGCGTCCAAGGTTGTGGACGGCCGTCTGCACGTGACCGTGCGCCGCCGCGTGGGGCGCGCGAAGGCGGAGCGGTTCGACGCCGCCTACGCGCCGTTCTTCCGTGAATGGAACCGCCGTGCCGCCGCCCTGGGCGCCCGTGCCGTAACGGCCCGGCGTACGCAGTCGATACGGGAACAACGCGCCGGGGCGCGCACCTGTACGGAGGAGGGATGGAAATGAGTGACAACCAGAACGACACCGGGGCGGACGTGATTCCCGCCGAGGACTTCCGCACGGCCATCGAGACGTGCTGCCGGCTGCCGCGCTTCAAGCGGTACTATGAGGAGGCCCCGGCGGGCGCGCGGATGTACATCGCGCTCCAGTTCTACGCCCGCGTGTTCGCGAGCCGCCTGGACGAGGCGCAATACCGGGCGTGCCGGCTTGAAATCGAGCCCGACCTCACCCTGCACGATCTGGACTACCTCCTTCAGGGCGAGACGGATGCGGCGTCCCGGTCCTACCTGGAGGCCCTGCGCGAACGCCTGGCCGCGCAGCCGCCCGCCGCACCTTCGCAGGCCTTTGTCTCCACGCGGAAGCTGAAGCCCCTCAAGCGGCTCCGGCGGGTGGAGGAGAGGCGGACGACGCCGGTGGACGACATCCCCGACCTCCCGGACGATATTCCCGACCTGCCGCCGGGAAAACGAGTCCCTTCGGAATATGAACGGCAGTGTCGTGCAGCCCGGCGTGAACGGTTGAAGGAGGGCCTGCTCAGGATTCTCGGGGTGGTGCTGGCGTTGGCCGCGTGCGGTGCGGTGTGGTACTTCCAGGGAGATCGTATCCGCATGTTGTTGACAGGCTCGAGGTCCACGCCGGGCACCGGTGAGGTGACGGGCGAGACGGGGCGGACAGTACCGGCGCAGACTTCTGTCCGGGGAACGGAGCGGAAGGACGCGCGCGCGGATGCCCGCGCCGAACGGGAGCGCGCCCAGCAGAAGATCCGTTCCGAGGCGACGGCGCGCCGCGCGCAGGAGGCGGAGGCGCGGCGGAAGAAGATCGAGGCGGACCGCCTCCAGGCCGAGCGGGCGCGGACGCTGCGGCAGGCGTACAACGCGCGCGTCCAGGCGTTCAAGCGCGCGAACTACGCATTCTGGCGCGATGCGCCGAAGTCCGACCGGCCGGCGGGCGTGACGGACGAGACGACGTTTCTCTGCCTGATCCCGAAGACGGACGCGGCATACGACCTCTACGAGCTGACCGTTGCGCCCGGCGCGCCCCTGAAGGTGGCCCGGCTGCTGCCGGACCGTCCGGCGGAGCCCGTCGCGGCGGCGGCGTTCACGCAGGAGGCCGCGTCGAAGCCGCACATCCTCATGAAGGGGGCAAACGCCTACCTGAGCGCGGCGAAAGGGCGCGGGGGCGACCAGAGCCGCGTCGGCGTGCGGGAGGAGGTGTTCAATCCCTTCCGGGAGGAGTTCGGCGCGCTCTACGAGGTCGTCCAGCGCCTGGGGGTCGGCCGTCTGCCGCTCGCCTACGAGGTCGTCTTCCAGCTGAAGGGGGACCACGCCGAGATTCCCGTCGAGACGGTGTTCTTCGGGCGCGAAGTCCCCTATGGGGCGTTCCAGGAGAAGGTGGCGGACTGGATGGCGCAGCGGACCGCGAAGACGGCGATGCGCCGGAAGGCCAAGACCGCCCGGAAAAGGCAGACGGTCATCCTCGCGGATGTACCCGGCGTGCGGAAGCGGTTGGACGGTGTGACGGAGGTGCCGCGTACGTTTGTCTATGCGAGCAGTAACAAGCACAAATACTGGTACGATTCGCGTGCCTATGCCAGCGAGGCCCGCAAGGAGGAGATCGCCCGGGCGAAATGGCAGCAGCTCTACGACGAGGCCGTCCGCCAGGAACAGGCGGTGGCGGAGGCCCTGCGCGCGCCGGACGCCGATGCGTGCCGTCCGTCCGCGTCGCAGCTGGAGGAGGCGCTGCGCACGGGGACCCTGATCTACCGGATGAAGGATTAGGAGACCGTCATGGAATTGAAACGTCCACGCCAGACGGGGACGACCTCCCGCATGGGGGATAGCCTCCAGCACGAGGCGGCCCTGAACGTCCAGGCGCGCATTGACGCCGAGGCCCGCCGCCGCCGCCAGCGCGAACGGGCGCAGTTCCTGCGGTTCCTGATGCGGGGACTGCTGGTAGTGGTGCTCGTGGGCGGCGGCTCGTGGGCGTGGCAGAAGGGCTGGTTCGACAAATACCTGGGGGAGGACGAGCGGGAATTCGAGCCCGTGGGGGACGAAGCCGCTGCGGACGTTTCATCGTCCGAGGACCGGAATGCATCCGCGTCGGTCGGGGTGGGGACGGAATCCGAAGGAGCGGTCGATGCCCTGCGCGCGGCGGAGGCGAAGTTCGCGGGCGCGACGCTGGGCTACTGGAAGAATGCCGCCGTGGAGGACCGACCGGTCAAAGGCCGGCCGCCCTTGGCCTTTACGGGGCTTGTCCCGGACGGGAAGGGTGGCCGGATGCTGTTCGAACTGACGCGCGTCTGGGGCAAGCCGCTGACGGCCCGGCGCCTGGCGGAGGGCGGCGGGGCGCAGATCCTGTCGAAGGCCGCGTTCGAGAAGCTGGTCGGCGCCATGCCCTATCTGGTCGTGCGCGAGGGGCGGGCCTACTTCTGTTCCAACGCGAAGGAGCGGACGGTCTATCCGGTTCCGAGGCGGGGGACGTCCTTCAATCCGGCGCGCAACGAATACGGGGCCCTCTTCGGCCTTCTGCCTGACCTGAAGATCCGGCCGCCGGCCGGCGGCTACGAAGTCGTTCTGTGCCTGGACAGGTTCAAGAAGGACCTGCCGATTGCGACGGTCCGGTTTGGCGAGGAGATTCCCCGCAGCGCGTTCGAGCGGGCGGTCCGCACGCTGGTGGACGACGCAGGGGCGTGCGAGACGATCCTCGCGCACGGCAAGGTGCGCGTGCGCCCGGTCAAGTAACCCGCGTTGCCGCCAACTGGGGCCCGCCCCTCTTGGATTCACGGACGCGCGGGAGCCCCCCCTGAAACCTAAAACCTGAAACCTAAAACCTAACTCCCTGCCGCGGAGTTTTGATATAATGCCGACATGAGAAAACTGTTCATGATCGGTGTTGCAGCAATCGGGGTCGCAGCCTTTGCGTATCTGCCGCCCGTCGAGGAACGGGCGGGCGTCCGGGTCGAGATCGGATCGTTTCCGCAGAAGACGGAGCGGCCGGGGACGAACCCGTATGCGTGGCCGCTCGGCGTGACCGAGGTGAAGGCCGGCGCGCCGCGTGCGTTTCCCGTGACGCTGGAGAACAAGACGGAAAAGTCCGTCGCGGGCACGCTCGAAGTCTGGATGAACGACGACTGGCAGGTCGCGGGCGCGCAGGGCGCGCTCACGCTCGGCCCGCGCGAGACGTGTACGCGCACATTCACGGGAACCGCCCTCCCGCGCGCGCTCAACGCCCTCTACCCCGTCCACGCCCGCTTCACGCCGACGGGCGTGAAGCCCGAGGACGCGCCGCATCCGATTGCCGTCTTCATGTATCGGAACCCCGGCGCGCCGCGCGCGAATCCCTGTCCGAAGCGGATCATGCCCGCCAAGGACATCTGTGGACCGGGGGTCTTCCGCCTGGACCAGGGCTTCCGTCGGACGACGCGCGTCGAGGTCGGCGGCAAGGTTGTCCAACTGCCCGAAGACGGAAATGCGGCTGAATGGGGCGGCGGCATGACGAAGGGACGTGTGAGCGCGGGCGGCGTCGTGAAGGACGGCTACCGCAGCCATCCGCCCTACCGCAAGGGCGCGGGCTTCATCTGGAGCGACTATCCGCTCACGTTGGGCAAGGAGACGCCGATCGTCTTCCGCTGCTCGAACTTCCTCGTCTCGAACGGCGACCAGCCGCCGTCCGACGGCGTGGAGTACAAGGTGTTCGTGCTGGAGGAGGGGAAGGCCCCGCAGGAGGTCGCCGCCCATCTCGTCACGAAGGTCCTGACGTGGCAGGATCTGACAGCCGACCTCTCGCCGTGGGCGGGGAAGAAGATCACGCTGCGGCTCTGGACGGGGCCCGGCCCCAAGATGAACACGTGCTGCGACGGCGGCGGCTGGGGCGATGTGACGGTGACGGCCGGCGCGCGCCATCAGCCGCCGACGGCGGCGGACTGGGCCGCGCGCGAGGCGCGGGCGGTGGCGGCGGCGAAGGCCGCGCTGGAATCCGGGACGGACGCCGCCCGGGGCCGCTGGCGTCTGGACGCGGGGGACCGCCGCTACGGCGCGGGCGTCGCGTTCGGCGGGCGGGGGCTGCTCGACGGCGTCCTCGCATTCACCGACGGCGAGCAGGTGGTCGCCTACCGGGGTTTCACCGCCGACGTCGAAGAGGGAGATTGCCCCTTTGTTTTTGAGCTGCCGACGGCCGAGATCCGGGAGGAGAAGGGGACGTTGCGCCTCCAGTGGTCGATTCCCGGCGTGACGCGCGACGCGCGCGGCTTCCCGCGCCTGACGAAGATCGCGGTGGGCTCCGCCTCCGTGAGGCCGTTCCGCGTCTACGCGGGTTTCGGCAACGTGATCGAGGGGCCGAAGAAGTTCACGCTCGGCGCGAGCGGGTTCGGCCTCTCCACGCGCCACGTGGGCGCGGACTACGCGAACGGGCTCTCCGTCGTCCAGGCCGTGGACGTGCCGCCGGACCGGCTTGTGTGCGACGGCGACGCGCACCTTTTCGCGCTGGAGGCGCACCACGACGCGCTCTTCACGTTCGTCCCTTCGTCGAAGGGGGCCTTTGACGCGGCGCGCCGTTTCCGCGCCGTGGCGGGCTACCGCAGAAGCCCGGGCCTCGGCCGCCTCGGCGCGCGGATGTGCCTCGACCAGTGGAGCGGCGACTACGCGAAGGCGGCGGAGGGGATCGCCGAGGCCGCGAAGTACGGGCTGAACGACGCGATCTTCGTGAAGCACGACTGGCAGCGCTGGGGCTACGACTACCGCCTGCCGGAGATCTATCCGCCGCGCGGCGACGCGGCGGCGTTCGGCGCGCTGCGGGAAGCGTGCCGGGCGGCGGGCATCCTCTTCTGCCCGCACGACAACTATACGGACATCTACCCGGATTGCGACGACTATTCCTACGACCTCGTCGTCTTCAACCTCGACGGCACGCCGCAGCGGGCGTGGTTCAACCCCGGCCGCCACGCGCTCTCCTACCGCTGGGCGCCGCATGCGTTCCACCCGTGGTGCCTCCGCAACGCGAAGCTCCTGAAGGCGGGCTACGATCCGGACGCCGTCTTCATCGACGTCTTCACGGCGCACGGCCCGTTCGACTACCTCGACCGCGCGGGGCGCTTCCACACGAAGATGGAGACGTCCGCGAACTGGGCGAAGGGCTTTGAGATGTACCGCGCCGGCTTCGGCCGCCCGGATGCGGTCTGCGTGAGCGAGGCCGGGCAGGACCACCTGGTGGGCGTGGCGGACGCCGGGCAGAGCGACCACTTCGGCGCGGCAAAGCTCGTGGGCCGGGCGAACTTTGCGGACGCGGAGCGCACGCCGTGGCACGACATCGTGACGCACGGATCCTACGTCCTCTTCGCGGGCGGTCTCGGCGGGCGCTATATGGAGGAGGACGGCTGGCACAAGGGCGGCGACGCCGAGCTGCACGGCTACGCCTCCGACGACTACCTCTCGAACACGGTCATCGGCGGACGCAACCCGATGTGCCACGGACCGTTCTCCCGGAACGCCGTCATGACCTACTGGCTGCAGCACGACGCCTGCGCCGAGCTGGGGCGCGCCGAATTCCTCTCGCTCGCCTACGACGCGAACATCCACCGCCAGCATGCGGTCTTCTCGGACGGCGGCGAGGTGTGGGTCAACCGCCAGACGAACGCCGTGTGGACGCTCGCGAACGGCGTGACGCTGCCGCCCTACGGCTATTACGCGAAGACGCGCGGCACGGAAAGCGCCATTGCGGAGAAGGGCGGCGTGCGCTGCGCGTGGGCGAAGGCGGCGGGGATCGCCTTCTTCGACGCGCGCAAGCCGGCGGGGCGGAACGCCTACGGCGCGGTGTCGTCGGTGCTGCGGGCCGAGCGGGTGGCGGCCGACCGCATGCGGCTCGTCGTCGCCTGGGAGACGCTGCGTCCGCTCAGGGGCTACCGCCCGTTCGTCCACATCTGCACGCCGGACGGCGCGCGCGAGGGGATCGTCTTCCAGCGCGAAATGGGGCTGACGCAGCGGATGTTCGAGACGCCCGGAACGTACGAGGTGCCGATCGACCTCGCGGTGCCGAAGGGGACGAAGGCGGGCACGTACACGGTGCGCTACGGCGCGTGGCAGCCGGCGGGCGGCGGGCGCCTCGCGATCGGCGGCGCGCGCAGCGACGGTGGGGGGCGCGTCTGCGGCGGCGCGATCGTCGTCGCGACGCGCGGGGACGCGGTGGCGGACGTCGCCTGGAAGCCGGATGCGGCGCCGGACGCCCAGGCCGCGCGCGACCGGCTGCTCGGCGTGAACCGCGCGGGCGTCGCCGTCGACTTCGGCGGCGTGAAGACGGACGGCTCGTTCCGCCTCGCGCATCCGGCGGCGGGCGCGTGGACGCTCACGCCGCTCCCCGGTTCGGACGGCTTTAAGGCCGAGATCGACCTCGCCGCGTTCGGCGCGCCGGGCGCGTCCGTCGCGGCCGTCGACGCGCTCGAACCCACGGAGGGGGCCGCGCCGCCGACCTGGCACCAGGGCGGGAACGTGCTGACGCTCGCGGCGGATGCGCGGGCATTCGCCTATCGAATCACCTTCAAGAAGTAAGAAAAGAACGACAAGAACGAGGAGAGAGAACATGCAGAGACGTGACTTCCTGACGATGGGGCTTGCGACGGCGGCGCTTGCGGGGTGCCAGGCGACGGCGGCGGCGAAGAAGGCGACGACGGCGGTCGAAAAGGCGCCGGGCGGCGGCGACCCGCGCATGCGCGGGCCCTTCCCGATCCTTTCGACGCCGTACCACGCGGACGGCTCGGTGGACTACGCCTCGCTCGCGCGCGGCTGCGTCTTCACGGCGGACGGCGGCTGCCCGGGCGTGATCTGGTGCCAGTCGAACGACGCCGTCGATCTGCTGACCTTCGAGGAGAAGGTGAAGGGGTACGAGGCGTGCGCGAAGGCGCTGGAAGGGCGCGACTGCGTGTGCTGCCTCGGCTGCAACGGGCCGACGTGGGAGCAGATGATCAAGGAGGCGAAGGCCATCGAGGAGGTGGCGAAGCGCCACCCGAAGACGTTCGTCGCGATGATCTCGCGCCCGCCGGACACGGGCAAGACGCAGGCCGACATCCGCGACTACTTCGAGCGCCTCGGCGCGGTGGCGACGCGCCCCGTCATCATCCAGACGGCCGTCAACGCGACGTGCCCCGCGCCGGAGGTCAAGCTGCTGATCGATCTCGCGCGGAAGTGGCCGAAGACGTTCGGCTACATCAAGGAGGAGAGCGGCGGGGCGCAGGCGAACGAGCGCATGAAGCAGGAGAATGCCGCCAAGCCCGTCATCCACACCGTCTTCAGCGCCTGGGGCGGCTGGCAGTGGCTGCACCAGAGCCGGCGCTGCGGCAGCGAGGGGCTCGTCACGGAGCGCTGCGCCTACGCGCCGCTCCTCGGGTACATCTGGCGGCAGATGGAGGACCGCGACCCGAAGGGGACGCTCACGGCGGCCTACGCGCTCCTGCGCCTCCTGATCGACCAGCGGAACTATCCGGGCGGCCTGCGCGGCTATTCGCTCTACTACCTCAAGCGCCAGGGCGTCTTCGAGACGACCGTCTCGCGCGAGTACCTGAAGGCCGAGAAGAAGGAGCAAGGCACGGTGGCCGTGGGCGACAGCAAAAAGTGGAAGCTCGTGGACGTGACGCTGACGGCCGACCAGAAGGCCGAGCTCGACGAGTGCTACGACGACATGCTCCGCTTCATCCGCACGCACTAGGGCACTCGGTTCGCGAGGGACGAGTTCCGCATGGCATTCAACTGGCAGCAGAAGGGGTGGCCGAACGCGACGGTCAACCGCGCCGCGCTCAAGGACGAACTGGATGCGTTCGGCGCGGCGTTTTCCAGGGTGAAGACCGCGCTCCGCAAGCCGCAGAACCCGGTGGCGCTCATGTCCGCCCTTGTCGACGAGGCCGTGAAGACCAGCGCGATCGAGGGGGTGGGGGTGGACGAGAGCGTCGTGGTGTCCTCGATCTGCAAGGCGCTCGGCATACGGGACGTGCCGGTTGGCTTTACGAAGGATGCACGGGCCGAGGGCGTCGCGCAGATGGTCCTTGCGGTCCGGCGCGACTGGAAGAAGCCGCTCAGCGCACAGCTCGTCAAGGCATGGCACGGGGCGTTGCTGGCCAATGACCCGAGGGGCGTGACCGTCGGCGACTTCCGTTCGCACGCCGAACCGATGCGGGTCATCCGCCGGAATGCCTACGGGGAGGTTGAAATCCGCTTCGAGGCGCCGCCCAGCGTGCGGGTCCCGGAAGAGGTCGAGCGGTTTGTCGGGATGTGGAGGGCGACGGCAAGGGATCCGGTGGACGTCGCGCTCAAGTGTGCGCTGCTGCATCCGCATTTCGAGTCGATCCACCCCTTCGAGGACGGGAACGGCCGCGTCGGCCGGGCGCTTGTGGCGAAGACGCTCGCCGAGGGGCTAGGTAAGGCGTTGGTCCTGCCGGTTTCGACGATCCTTGACCGCTACCGGAAGGACTACTACGAGGCGATTCACGAAGCCTCGCAGTCCCTCGACTGGACGGATTGGGCGAAGTTCTTCATCCCGGTCCTATCCGAAACGCTATCCGGCTTCCTCTCTGCGGCGCGATTCATTTCCGCGAAGGGGGCCTACCTTTCCATGTATGAAGGGCGGATCTCCGAGCGGGCGAAGGCGGTGATCCTGCGGATGTTCCGGGATGGCCCTGCGGGTGTCGCCGCCGGGCTTTCCGCCGCGAAGTGGATGCGGATGACCAAGGTGTCGAAGCCGACGGCCACGCGCGACCTTGCGGAACTCGCGAAGACTGGTGCGATCCTTGCCGAGGGGAATGGCGCCCAGACCAGGTACCGGCTTGCGTTCGACCTTGATTCGCATGAGCCGATAGATGAGCCATTAAATGAGCCATTAAATGAGCCGAAGGACGAGGGGATAAATGAGGGAACAAAGCGTGATGTCCACGCACTTGTCCGAAAGTCGCCGGGGACGCGCGTCCCCTTCATTGTCGAGGCGCTTGGGGTCAGCCCCGCCACCGTCAAGCGCGCGCTTGCCGCGTTGATTGCCGCAGGGAAGGTCGAGCATCGCGGCAGCAAGAAGACGGGCGGGTATTTCTGCATTCCTCGCCTTCGGAACGGTTCGGTGCGGCCACCCACGTCGTATTTGCCTTGACGAGTCGTCTGGTGCAGGTTGTATCTGTCCGAGGTGCCTCCATGGCGTTTCTTTTGGTATAATCTGCGTTCCCCGAAAGTCGGGGCAAACAGGAAAGAGGAACAACATGAGCATCTTCAAGGCGTACGACATTCGCGGCATCTACGGACAGGACCTGACGCAGGATGTCTTCTACAAGATCGCGCGCGCCTACGCGCAGTTCGCCAAGGTCGGCAAGGTCATCGTCGCGCGTGACTGCCGCGTCCACTCGAAGCCGCTCTTCGACGCCTTTGCGCAGGGCCTCGTGGACGAGGGCGTGGACGTCATCGACATCGGCCTCGCCTCCACCCCGATGAGCTATTTCGCGAACACCTTCTTCAAGGCGGACGGCAGCGTGATGATCACGGCCTCCCACAACACGAAGGAGTGGAACGGCTGCAAGCTCTGCCGCGCGAACGCGGTGCCGATCTCCGGCGCGACGGGTATCAAGGACATCGAGAGGATGGTCGAGGCGATGGACCTCAACGAGCCGCCCCGCGGCGTCGGCGAGATCACGCACGCGGACATTTCGAAGGAATACGCCGCGCACGTCGCGACCTTCCAGCACATGGCGAGGCCCCTCCACATCGCCGTCGACTTCGCGAACGGCATGGGCATCGCCGAAAGCGCGGCCTTCGCCGGCTCGCCCCTCACCTACGACGCCCTCTACGGCGACTACGACGGCGACTTCCCGAACCACGACGCGAACCCCCTCCACGTCGAGACGCTGAAGGACCTCCAGGCGCTCATGCGCGCCAACCCCGGCAAGTACGCCTTCGGCGTCGCGTTCGACGGCGATGCGGACCGCGCGGGCTTCCTGGACGAGAAGGGCGACGTCATCCCGATGGATTTCGTGACGGCCCTCATCTCCCAGGACCTCCTGCGGACGAACCCCGGCGCCGTCTGCTTCTACGACCTGCGTTCCTCCAAGGTCGTGCAGGAAACCATCACCGCCGCCGGCGGCAGGCCGATGATGAGCCGTGTGGGCCACTCCTTCATCAAGGCGCAGATGCGCGAGAACGACGCGATCTTCGCGGGCGAGCTTTCGGGCCACTACTACTTCAAGGCGAACTCCACCGCCGAGTCGAGTTCCATGGCGACCTTCGCCCTCGCGAACATCGTCTCCCGCGCGTCGCAGCCCCTCAGCGCGCTCGTCGCGCCCCTGCGCAAGTACGCGCAGAGCGGGGAGATCAACTCGAAGGTGGCGGACGCGGCGGCGGTGCTCGCGAAGATCAAGGTGCAGTTCCCCGACTTCTTCGAGCTTGACGGCGTCTCCGTCGACCGCTGGGACGCGGAGGGCTGGTGGTTCAACGTGCGCATGTCGAACACCGAACCGCTCGTGCGCCTCAACCTGGAGGCGAAGACGCCCGACCTGATGGCCGCAAGGCGCGACGCGATGCTCGCGCTCATCCGCAGTTAGTCGCGGGCCTGCCGCCACCTTTCCCGGCCTCCGGCCGGTTGACACGGGGCGCGGGAGTACGGAGATCCTGGGTCGGGAGGGCCGCGTTCCCGCGTGACCCTCCCGTGCTAAAACCTAGAACCTAAAACCTCATGACCCCCTCTCAACCCAATGAATCTCTGCGCTCTCTGCCTCTCCGCGTCTCTGCGTGAGGCAAAACGACGACGCGCGAAACGACGAATCATCTTCCCTCTCAACCACAGAATACACAGAAGATAGTGGGGTGTGTAGGGTCTTGGTATTCCGTGTGTTCTGTGTGCCGCGACACGGCTTCAGTGTGTCCGTGGTAAAACGGAGGGGCGGCGGAAGCGCGACCCTCCCGCTAGAATCTAAAACCTACCCCCAAAAAAATCACAATCCCGCCGGTTCCCCTTGCGCGCGGCGTCCGATTCTGCTATCATTGACATCGTCAGTAGAAGAACCGGGCCTCGCGAGGGCGCGGATTCGTCTGTTTTCTCGCGGGGAGAAGGGAAAGACGACATGAAGAATCTGACGTTTGCGCTTGCATGCGCATCGACGTTCGCCCTCTTCGCGGCCATCGACGCCCCCAAGGCGGACTTCGAGGGCTACGCGGCGGGGGCGAAGGTCGCGGACGAGGTCGAGCCGGACAGCCAGTCGGTGTACTGGCTCTACGACGGCGCCTCGGGCTCCGAGGACGGCTCCACGGTCAAGGCGTACGGCGGCGAGAACCTCCCCGCGCCGGCGGCGGGCGGCCAGAACTACCTGGAGCTCTCGACCGAGGGCGGTACGCTCTGGCGCTCGCTTGCGGTGGGCAACACCCACGGCGAGGGGATCGGCGGCAGGCTCGGCGCGGCCCAGGCGCTTCCCCCAGGCGGCCTCTACATCGACACGATGGTGCAGTTCACCCCGACCGAGGACGGCGGCGCGCCGGACACGACAGGCGACGACAAGCTCGCCATCTGGCTCAACGTCGACTCGTCGAGCGAGGCGCCCGTGACGAACCTGATGGTGAAGGCTTCGGTTGTCGACGACCAAGGCACGCGGACTCCGACGACGTTCACGTTGACGAACGCCGGCGTCGTCAAGGCCGGGGAATGGTATCGCCTGACCGTCAAGGCCATTGGCGACATAACGGAGAACGATGAGGTCCCTGGTTTTCAGGTTCTCCTCGATGGTACTTTGATGATTGCCGACAAGATGACCGTGACAGAAGAGTACGCGGAACTTCTTGGGAACGATGACATCAACAGCAAGACCGTGTTCGCAAGCCTTTCTTCCGCCGCCACCCTACAGGCCGTCGGCTTCAAGGGCTCGGGCGCGCTCGACAACCTCTCGATCTCCGAGACAGAGCCGCAGCCGACGCCAGGGCCAGAGTTCGCGGTTGACTGGGGAGAGAGCGGCGTGACGGCGGTGTGGGGCGCGACGCCTCCGACGGCGGCAGAACTTGCGGCGATTCAGGCGTGGGCCACAGCAAATGGCCTCTCTGCGACGCAGGTTTCCGGGGAGACGGGCGCGGCGGCCTATCTGCTGGGCATGACGAAGGTTCCAAGCGAGGTTCCGGCGCTTTCGATTACGTCGATCGACCAGACGGCGGGTGGTTGGACGGTCACTGTGGCGTGTTCGGCGCAGCCTGATCTTTCGAAGGTCAACGGAAAGTTGACGGTGAAGACGGCGACGTCGCTCGGCGAGGCGTGGACGGTACAGACCTATAACGCCTCGAATCTTGCATTTGCCGACGGCAAGGCGGTCATCAAGGTTACCGCCGACACTGCCAGGTTCATGAAGGCCGCGCTGACAAGGTAGGCGACGGCATTTCGGGTGATTCCCGAAAACGCCAGACAGGGGGCGCGGCGCAAGCCGCGTCTCTTTGTTTCCTCTGGGTCTTGCCGGAGAGTGGCCATGCCGCGTGGCATGTGCAAAAGACGCCGCAGAGATCCATGCCCGTCGAAATGCCGTGCCATGTGGGCGATTGCGGACGGGACAAGCCCGTCCCTCCCGAAAAGGGTGACACTTTGCTGCACTGCGGCGATCCGGGAGGGACGCGCTTGTCCCGTCCGGGCTCCGCGACGATCCGGGAGGGACGCGCTTGTCGCGTCCGGGCTCTGCGGCGTTCCGGGCGTTCCGGGAGGGACGCGCTTGTCGCGTCCGGGCTCCGCGACGTTCCGGGAGGGACGCGCTTTAGAATCGATATGCATTGCTCCGAAGTGAAATCCCGCACATGGTCACGTCAAGGCCATCAAGGATTTCGCAAATTTCGTAGCAGATTATACTTTCTTGTTAGATTTGCGCATCTTCAGGATGTTGAACTTCTTACGCACTGAATTCTCATTCTCTCCTTATCTTCCCCAACCTTCTCTCCGTGTGTCTCCGCGTGCTCCGTGTTAACCAATCGGAAATTTTGGAGGGCAGCCAGCATGGCGGTGTGGAGAGGTGGTTTTTTGGTGGGGTGGGGGCGGACGCCACGCGCCGGGCCGTCAACGAGAGAGTCGCGCGCCCGCGCGGCGGGACGGGGCGGATACGGCCGCGACAAGCGCGGCCCTCCCGTGTGGCGCCGCGCGATTTCACTTTGGAACGGTTCCGCTGGGTCGGTACGCGCCGAGGGCGGCGCGGGTGCATCGCGCGCCGGGACTGTGCTGCCGTG
>ERZ1034962.468-NODE-468-length-18861-cov-5.431618_pt1 | contig 18861 bp, 18 predicted proteins | sample MGYA00520696_ERZ1034962 | MGnify/ENA primary metagenome ERZ1034962 (study PRJEB33766, sample SAMN09781770) | gut metagenome | biome: gut microbiome | host: Homo sapiens | place: Madagascar | study: EMG produced TPA metagenomics assembly of the PRJNA485056 data set...
ACCTGCGGCTGGGCGGACCCGCCCGCCGGCGCGGCGACGGGGCCCTTCAGGGCCCGGACGGCGCGCAGCAGCTCCTCGATGCTCGCGACGGTGGCGATGCGGGAGGCGCGGATGAGCGTCATCTCGATGAGCGTGCGCACGCTCAGCACGTGGCGGAGCTTGTCCTCCATGTCGGCGAGCTGGTCGGCGATGCGGAAGATCCGCGCGGGGGGGCAGAGCTTCGCCTGCGCGGCGAGGGTCTTGATCTGGTCGGGCGTCGCCTCCAGGCCGTTCTCCCCGGCGCCGAGCGTCTGGTAGACGAGGAGGTTGCGGAAATGCTGGAGCAGTTCGCCCGCGAGGCGGCGCATGTTCTTGCCGGCGGAGTCGAACGTCTCGACGGAGCGGAGGATCGTGGCGGCGTCGCCCGCGAGGATCGCGCCCGCGAGGTCTTCGAGGGCCTTGCGCGAGACGAGGCCGAAGACGCCGAGGGCGTCGTCCTCGGTGATCCGCTCGCCCGTGAAGGCGATGAGCTGGTCGAGGGAGCTGAGCGCGTCGCGCATGCCGCCCTCGGCGCCGCGCGCGATGGCGAGCAGGGCGTCCTCGTCCGCCTCGATGCCCTCCTTGCCGCAGATGTAGCGGAGGCGCGCGGCGATCTGGTGCGTCTGGATGCGGCGCAGGTCGAAGCGCTGGCAGCGCGAGACGATCGTGGCGAGCATCTTGTCGCCCTCGGTCGTCGCGAAGATGAACTTCACGTAGGGCGGCGGCTCCTCCAGCGTCTTGAGGAGGGCGTTCCAGGCCGCGCCCGTGAGCATGTGGCATTCGTCGATGATGAAGATCTTGTATTTCGAGGAGACGGGCTTGAACTGCACGGCGTCCATGATCGGCTTCACGTCCTCGACCTTGTTGTGCGAGGCCGCGTCGAGCTCGGTCACGTCGATGGAGCGGCCGGCGGCGATCTGGCGGCAGTTCTCGCACGCGCCGCACGGCTCCACGCCGTTCGGGTTCGTGCAGTTGAGGGCCTTGGCGAGGATGCGCGAGGTCGTCGTCTTGCCGATGCCGCGCGGGCCGATGAAGAGATAGGCGTTCGCGATGCGCCCGCTCGCGATGGCGTTGCGCAGCGTGCGCACGACGTGTTCCTGCCCCACGACGTCGTCGAACGTCATCGGGCGGTACTTGAGCGGCAGCGCGATGTGCGGGGCCTGTTCCTGTTCTTCCATGCCGCTAGTATAGCATATCGCCGAGCCCCTGGCCCGGTCGCTCAACCTGGTCCGTCAGAGAGACAGCGCCGCTTCGGCGAAGGCGCCGAGATCCCGGAAAACGCCGACCGCATACGCATCGAGCGACGTCGCCTGGGCGTTCACGATGAAGACCCTGCCACCGGCCTGAAGCGTCAGGCGCGGCAATCCTGCGGCGGGGAAGACCGTGAGCGACGTGCCGAGGACAAGGAAGACGTCCGAACGGATTGCGAGGTCCTGCGCGGCGGCGAACGCCTTCTCGGGCAACGCCTCCCCGAAGAACGTGATGTCCGGCTTGTAGACGCCGCCGCACGCACAGCGGGGAACCTGGGCTTCAGGGTTGTCGGGAAAGCGTTTCCCCAGTTCCGCGCGCATCGCCAGGATCTCGTCGAAGGTCTTCTCGTCGCCGCAGAGACGGCAGTGGTGGTGGAGGGGCGAACCGTGTACCTCGTAGACGTGCGACGAACCGGCCTTCTGGTGGAGCATATCGATGTTCTGCGTCGCGATGCCCTTCAGCTTCCCAAGATCCTCCAGATGCTTCAGGGCCCGGTGAACGGGTCCCGGCGAGAAACGGTCAAGCCCGTAGACGAGCTCCGCGCAACCCCGGTAGTAGATCGACGGGTCGCGGTCGAACCAGTCGATGTCGAAGATCCGCTCCGCGTCCGGCTGTCGGTAAAGCCCCTGCGGCCCCCGGAAGTCGGGAATCCCGCACAGGGTCGAGACGCCCGCCCCGGTCAGGCAACCGACGCACCGTGCCCCCTTGATCGCCTCAAGCAATTCACGCATGGACATGTTCCCCCATGATGCCGGACATGGCTCCGTCCCTCCAGAACGACGAAAAAGCCGCGCCCTCGAGGACGCGGCCTTCTCGCAGAACCGACGGGGCCGTTACTTGATCTCGACCTCGGCGCCGGCCTTCTTGAGCTGCTCGGCGATCTTCTCGGCATCCTCCTTGGAGGCACCTTCCTTGATCGTCTTCGGCGCGCCCTCGACCATGTCCTTGGCGTCCTTGAGGCCCAGGCCTGTGATCGCGCGGACTTCCTTGATGACGGCGATCTTGTTCGCGCCGGCGGCCTTGAGGACCACGTCGAACTCCGTCTTCTCCTCGGCGGGAGCGGCGGCGGCCGGACCGGCCACGGCGACGGCGGCGGCGGCGGAAACGCCCCACGCCTCTTCGAGCGCCTTCACGAGTTCGTTGATTTCGAGGACCGTCTTGCCCGACAGTTCCTTGATGATTTCTTCGTTCGTCATTTTCTTCTTCCTTCTTCTTCAACCGCTGGCGTGTTTCATCCAGAGGGTTTCGTTGTTTTACGAAAGTTGTGCCTATTCGCCCTTCTTCGCCTTCTCGGAGAGGACGCGCGCCAGGCGCGTCGCCGGCTCCTTGAGGAGCATGAGGAACGTCGCGCGCAGCTCGTTCTTGCCGGGGATCTTCGAGAGGGCCTCGACGACCTTGGCGTCCACGATGGTGCCGTCGTAGTCGGCGCCCTTGACGGACGCGCGCCCGTCGGACCCTTCGACGAACTTCATGATCGCCTTGGCGACGGCCGTCGGCTCGCCCGTGCCCGTCACGATCGCGGTCGTGCCGGTGAGCATCGCCTTGACGTCATCGGACCAGCCCTTCTCGGCGGCGACCTTGGCGAGGTACGAGTTCTTCACCACCAGGAGGCGCGAGTCGCACGCGCGCAGATCGGCGCGGAGCGCGCCCATCTTGACGACGTCGACGCCGCCGTAGTTGACGATGAAGCAGTAGTCCGACTCCTTGATGCGGGCCGTCACTTCGTTGAGGATTGCAACCTTTTCGATTCTCATGGCTCAAAACTCCTTACTCGGCGGCCGCGAGGGTGCAGGGCACGCCGATGCCCATGGTGGACGAGAGCGTGAGGGTCTTGATGAAGACGCCCTTCACGGCAGCCGGGCGCGCGGCCTGCACGGCCTCGACGACGGCGTTCACGTTGGCGAGGAGCTTGTCCGCGTCGAACGAAAGCTTGCCGGCGATGACGCAGCAGTTGCCCGTCTTGTCCATGCGGAAGTCGACCTTGCCGGCCTTCGCGTCCTTGACGGCGGTGGCGGGATCGTCCGTAACCGTCCCCGTCTTGGGATTCGGCATGAGGCCGCGCGGACCGAGGATACGGGCGCACTTGCGCACGCTCTTCATGGCTTCGGTCGTCGCGATCGCGACGTCGAAGTCGGTCCAGCCCCCCATCACCTTCTCGATCAGGTCGTCGAGCCCCACGAAGTCGGCACCCACCGCGCGCGCCTCCTCGGCGTGGTCGCCGCCCGCGAAGACGACGACCTTGACCTTCTTGCCGGAACCGGCGGGGAGCTTCACCGTGCCGCGCACCGGGGTGTCGGTCTTGGTGATGTCCGCGCCGAGGCGCATGGAGACGTCAAGCGTCTCGTCGAACTTCTTCGAACCAGGGTGGGCCTTGATGAACGTGATGGCTTCCGCGATGGAGACGGCCTTCTTCGGCGCCTCCTTGAGGGTGTTCTGATATCTCTTGCTACGCTTGGACATGGCTGCGTTCCTTTCAGTCCACGACTTCGATGCCCATGTTGCGGGCGGTACCGGCGATCATGCGCATCGCGGCCTCGACGTCGGTCGTGTTGAGATCGGCCTTCTTCATCTCGACGATCTGCTTGAGATCGTCCTTGGTGACCTTGCCGACCTTGTTCTTGTTCGGAACGCCCGAGCCCTTGGCGAGACCGGCGGCCTTCTTCAGCAGCACGCTCGCGGGCGGCGACTTGAACTGCAGCGAGAAGCTGCGGTCCTGGTAGACGGTGATGATCACGGGGATCACGAGACCGGCCTGCTTCTGCGTCTTGGCGTTGAACTCCTTGCAGAACTGCATGATGTTCACGCCGGCGGAACCGAGCGCCGGACCCACGGGCGGCGCGGGATTCGCGGCACCGGCGGGAATCTGGAGTTTGACAACTCCCTTGACCTTCTTAGCCATTTCTTTCCTTCACTTTCCGCGAAGCCTCCCGGCATCCCAACCGGTGCAGACGGCCCGCAAAACCAACGCCTACTCCTGCGGCTGAGACTGCATGTCCTCCACGGACACCTTCTCGACCTGCCAGTAGTCGACGTCGACAGGGACCTTGCGGCTGAAGACATTGACTTCAACCTTGAGCTTGCCCTTGTCGGGATCCACCATTGAAACGAGGCCCGTCAAACCCATGAACGCGCCCTCGTTGATCTTCACCGTGTCTTCCACGTTGAAAGTAACCTTCGGACGCGGCTTCTCGACGGCCTGCATCGGCTTCGTCGAGAGAATCGCGTCCACTTCCGCCTGGGAAAGCGGCATCGGCCGCTGCATGAGCCAGGACCCAATCACACCGGGCGTCTCGCGCAGGAACTGCCACGTGCGCTCCATGATCGCGCGCTTGCCCGTCGCCGGATCCGGACCCTCTCCGTAGAGGGCCATCTCGACGAGCACGTAGCCCGGAAAGACCTTCTTGTTCAGCGTGCGCTTCTTCCCGTTCTTGGTCTCCGTGACCTTCTCCATCGGGATGATGCACTGGCCGATGTACTCGCCCATCTGCTCAAGGGCCGTACGCGCCTTGATCGAGGTCTGAACCTTGTTCTCCTGACCCGTCAGGGTCTGAAGGACGAACCATTCCTTCTTCATGGACCAGCGCCCTCTCAGACGCCCGTATGGACGAGCGCAATGAACTTCTGAATCACCTTGTCGCACACCAACGTGGTGACGGCGAGAATGACGATGAAGGCAAGAACCACGAGCGTCGAATCGTAGAGCTCGTGCTTGCCAGGCCAGGATACACGGCGCGCTTCGCCCCTCACGTCCGCGAAGTACCCGGTAACACGGTGAAAGAAGTTCTTCATCTCATCCTCTGAAAATAAGTTGGCAGGGTAGGAGGGAATCGAACCCCCATAGGCGGTTTTGGAGACCGCTGCACTGCCATTGTGCTACTACCCTACTTGGCTTCCGCCACAGAGGCGGACACCACAAATTACTTGACTTCCTTGTGACTGGTGTGCTTGCGGCAGAACGGGCAGAACTTCGCCTTCTCGACACGCTCCGTCATCGTCTTCTTGTTGCGCGTCGACGTATAGTTGCGGCGCTTGCACTCAGTACACGCTAGAATTGCCAAATCGCGGGGCATTGTATCAAATCCTTCCGTCGCCTGCAAGAGTATTCGTTGAAGAATCAGCCCGCCCTTCGTCCCGGCCGACCACTGTGGCCGGGACTCGGGGCAGACATCTCACAGAAGACGCATCTTCGTTGTTACTTGATGATCTTCGAAACCGTGCCGGCGCCGACCGTGCGGCCGCCTTCGCGGATGGCGAAGCGCATCTTCTCTTCCAGCGCGACCGGCGCGATCAGCTTGACGTCGATCGCAACGTTGTCGCCCGGCATGACCATCTCGACGCCCTCGGGGAGGCCGATGTCGCCCGTCACGTCCGTCGTGCGGATGTAGAACTGCGGACGGTAGCCCTTCATGAACGCCGTGTGGCGGCCACCCTCGTCCTTCGTGAGGACGTAGACCTGACCATTGAACTCGGTGTGCGGCGTGATGGAACCCGGCTTCGCGAGAACCTGGCCGCGCTCGACGTCTTCCTTCTTCGTGCCGCGCAGGAGCGTGCCGATGTTGTCGCCGGCCTGACCCTGGTCAAGCAGCTTGCGGAACATCTCGACGCCCGTGACGGCCGTCTTCGCCGTCGGCTTGAGACCGACGATCTCGACTTCGTCGCCGACCTTGACGACACCGCGCTCGACGCGGCCCGTCACCACCGTGCCACGGCCTTCGATCGAGAAGATGTCCTCGATCGGCATGAGGAACGGCTTGTCGAGCTCGCGCTGGGGCTCGGGGATGTAGGAGTCAAGGGCATCCATGAGCTCGTCGATGCACTTGCACGCGGGATCGTCCTTCGACGTGGCCTGGGTGGCCGGATAGGCGGCGCCGCGGATGACCGGGGCGTTGTCGCCGTCGTAGTCGTACTTGGAAAGGAGTTCGCGGACTTCCATCTCGACGAGGTCGAGCATTTCCGGATCCTCGACGAGGTCGCACTTGTTGAGGAAGACGACGATCTTCGGCACGCCGACCTGGCGGGCGAGCAGCACGTGCTCGCGCGTCTGCGGCATCGCGCCGTCGACGGCGGAGACGACGAGGATCGCGCCGTCCATCTGCGCCGCGCCCGTGATCATGTTCTTCACGTAGTCGGCGTGGCCGGGGCAGTCAACGTGCGCGTAGTGGCGCTTCTCCGTCGCGTACTCGACGTGGGAGGAGGCAATCGTCAAAATCTTGGTGGCATCACGACGACCGGCGGATTCCGAAGCCTTCGCAACCTGGTCGTACTTGATTTCGTCGCACAGGCCCTTGAGGGACTGCACGTGCGTGATGGCGGCCGTGAGGGTGGTCTTACCGTGGTCGACGTGGCCGATGGTGCCGACGTTCACGTGCGGCTTGCCGCCGCGATCGAATGTTTCCTTAGCCATTTTGGACTCCTGTGAGTTGTGTTACGTTGTTCATCATACTGGAGCCACCTAGCGGAATCGAACCGCCGACCTCATCCTTACCAAGGATGTGCTCTACCTACTGAGCTAAAGTGGCTTTTTTTGACAAGCCCGAATAGTATACCGAAGTCGGAACGAAGACGCAAGTGGGTAGAACAAGAAAATTCAGTCCGCCAATTCACACCTGAGAGCCTCTTCGCCGCGCCAGGCGTAGTACTTCTTGAGCTTCAGTTTCGCCGCCGCCGCCGCGTCGCAGAACACCCAGGCGTCCGGGTGCATCTGGAGCGCGCTCGCCGTGCAGAACTGCGAGACGCCGCCCTCGACCATGCCCTTCACCGCGCCGGCCTTGTTCGCGCCGAACGCGAGCAGGACGATGCGCTTCGCCTCCAGAATCGTCCCCACGCCCATCGAGAGCGCCTGCTTCGGCACGTCGGCCGCCTTCTTGAAGAAGCGCGCGTTGTCCTTGATCGTCTGCGGCGTGAGCGAGACGATGCGCGTGCGGCTCGCGAGCGAGCTGCCCGGCTCGTTGAACGCGATGTGGCCGTCGGAGCCGATGCCGAGCACCTGCAGGTCGATGCCGCCCGCCTTCCTGATCGCCGCCTCGTAGGCCGCGACCTCCTTCCGCCAGTCCTTCGCAAGCCCGTTGAGGACGTGCGTGTTCCTCTTCGCGATGTCGATCGCGTCGAAGAGGTTCGCGTCCATGAAGGACCGGTAGCTCTGGTCGTGGGCCGGCGGCAGCCCCCAGTACTCGTCCAGATTCCAGGTGCGCACCGTCTTGAAGGAGATCTTCTTCGCCTTGTTGTCGGCGATCAGGCACTGGTACATCGCCACGGGCGTCGAGCCGGTCGCGAGGCCCAGCACGGCCTTCGGGTTCCGCCTCACGCACGCCGCCACGAGGTCGGCCGCCCGGCGGCTCGCCTCTTCCTTCGTCCTGCACACGATGATTTCCATAGCTCTCCTTCTTTTTTTTTCTTCTTTCCCGGATGACTTCAACTCCGAATGGCCTTCAGCATCGCCGCGCGGTCGGCGACGAGGCCCGTCCAGAGCTCGAACGACTTCGCGCCCTGCCCGACGAGGAATTCGAGTCCGTCGGCGGCCTCGGCGCCCGCCGCCCGCGCGGCCGCCGCCGTGGGCGGGAAGTGGACGGTCGGCACGATGTCGAGGACGAACTGCCCCGGATGGAACGCGGACGGCGGCAGCGCGCTCGGCTCCCCCTCGTGGAGCCCCATCGGCGTCGCGTTCACGACGATCTCCGCCCCCTCGGCCGCCGCGCCCCAGCGCGCCTTCGACGCCGCGAGGTCGGCCCCGCACACGCCCGCGCCGGGCGCCGCCTCGGGGACGGGCGCGAGCGCCGTCACCTGCGTCCCCGTGCCGAGCGCCGCCAGCCGTTCGGCGAGCGCCGCGACGCGCGCGGCATCGAGGTCCGCCACCGTGAGGGCGGCCGCCTTCTCATGGCAGCACGCCGTCGCGAGGGCGCTCCCCGCGCCGCCGCAACCGACGAGGAAGACCTTCTTCCCGGCAAGGTGGGCGCCGTGCGCGGCGAGGCCGGACACGAAGCCGATCACGTCCGTGTTGAACCCCGTCAGCGTGCCGTCCTTCTCGAAGCGGATCGTATTGCACGCCCCGTAGCGCGCGACGCTCTCGTCCACATGGTCGAGGAGCGGGATCACCGCGAGCTTGTGCGGCACCGTCACGTTGAGCCCCCGGTAGCCCGCGTCGCGCTTCGCCCGCACGAACGCCGCGACGTCCCCCGGCGCCACGTCGAACTTTTCGTAGGTCGCGTCGAGGCCGAGCGCGGCGAAGTTCGCCGCGTGCATCTTCGGGGAAAGGGAATGGGCCACGGGATGGCCGATGACCGCGAACTTCAGCGTCTCCATGCCGTCCCTCCTCACTTCCGGGGCGCGCGGCGGCACGTCACCTCGATGACGTTCACCTGGTTGCGCAGCTGCAGCATCACCTGCTCGATGACGCGGTCGTCGCCCCACACGTCGATCTTCATGCGCGAGACGGTGCCGTCCTCGGTCGGGCCCACGCTGAGCGTCTGGATGTTGTAGCCGCGCCCGGAGATGAGCCCGACGATGCGCGCGAGGACACCGGGCTTGTTCTCCACGAAGCAGTTCAGTCTGTTCAGTTCCTCTTTCATTCGAAGATCATTCCTTCCACGGGCTGCCCGCCCGGCTGCATGGGATAGACGTTCGCGCGCGGCTCCACGATCACCTCCACGAAGGTCGTGCGCGCCGACCTCACGGCCTTCTTCAGCACCGCGTCGAGCTTCGCGGGGTCGATCACGCGGTACGCCTCCGCGCCGTGCGCCTCGGCGAGCTTCACGAGGTCGGGCAGGTAGTCGTAGGCGAGGTCCTGCTCCAGGCGCTCGTTCGCGAGGCGCCCCTTCACGGTGAGGATCGACCCGGAATAGCGCTTGTCGTAGAACAGCTCCTGCCACTGGCGCACCATGCCGAGGCAGCCGTTGTTGACCACCACGAAGGTGATGGGCAGCTTGTGTTCCACGGCCACGACGATCTCCTCGAACGTCATCTGCGCACCGCCGTCGCCGCACACCGCGACGACCTTCTGGTCGGGCCGGCCGATCGCCGCGCCGATCGCCGCGGGGATGCCGAAGCCCATCGTGCCCATGCCGCCGGAGGAGAGGAAGTGGCGCGCGTGCGTGTGGCGGAAGTACTGCGCGGCCCACATCTGGTGCTGGCCGACGTCCGTCGCGAGGATCGCCTCGCCGTTCGTGGCGCGGTCGAGCGCCTCCATGACGCGCTGCGGCATGATGACGTTCGGGTGGAGCGGCCTGTACGCCATGGGGCGCCGCTTCTTCCATTCCGCGATCTGCGCGAGCCAGGCGTCGTGCGCGGCGGGCTTCACGCGGGAGGCAACCGTCGTGAGGACGTCCTTCACGTCCGCGACGATCCCGAGGTCCACGCGCACGTTCTTGCCGACGGACGCCGGATCGCAGTCGACGTGGACGATCTTCGCCTCCTTCGCGTAGGCCGCGAGCTTCCCCGTCACGCGGTCCGAGAACCGCACGCCGAACGCGAGCAGCAGGTCCGCGTGGTTGATTGCGTAGTTCGCCGCCGCCGTGCCGTGCATGCCGGCCATGCGCAGGGACAGCGGATCCGTCTCGGGGAAGGAGCCCAGGCCCATGAGCGTCGTCGCGACGGGGATCTGCGCCCGGCGCGCGAGCTGCGCGATGTCCTTCGTGGCGCCGGCGGCGATCACGCCGCCGCCCGCGTAGATGACGGGGCGCTCGGCCTCGTTGACGAGCTTCGCGAGGCGGTTCAGCTGGCTCGCGGTCGCGTAGCACTCGGGGTGGTAGGCGCGCAGGGAGACGCGCTCGGGGTACGCCGCCGCCGTCTTCGCCTGCTGGACGTTCTTGGGGACGTCGATGACAACGGGGCCGGGCTTGCCGTGCGTCGCGATGTAGAAGGCCTCGGCGACGGTTTCGGGGATTTCGTCTGCGCTCTGCACGAGGAAGCTGTGCTTGGTGACGGCGCGGCAGATGCCGTTCATGTCCGCCTCCTGGAAGGCGTCCGTGCCGATCTGGCCGAGGGGCACCTGGCCCGTGATGCACACGAGCGGCACGCCGTCCATGTTGGCGGTCGCGAGGCCCGTGATCGTGTTCGTGGCGCCGGGGCCCGACGTCACGAGGCACACGCCCGGCCGGCCCGTCGCGCGCGCATAGCCGTCCGCCATGTGCGCGCAGCCCTGCTCGTGGCGGCCAAGGATGAACTGGAACGGCGCCTCGGGAAGGCAGTTGAAGATGTCCAGCACCTGACCGCCCGGATAGCCGAACAGCACCTCCGTGCCGGCCTTCGCCAGCGCATCGACGAGCGTCTGCGCGCCCGATCTTTCGAGTTTCTTCTTCATTTCTTTTCCATGTTCTGCCACAGCCACGCCTGCGCGTTGCGGTCGCCCCGCGCGGCGCGCGAGCGGATCTTCCACTCCAGCGCGAGGCGTTCGTTCGCCTGCACGCCGGTGCCCTTCTCGTAGCACGTCGCCACGTTCTCCATCGCCGGGGGATAGCCGGCGTCGGCCGCCTTCAGGAAGAGGGTGAACGCGCGCGCCGGATCGGCCTGCACGCCCTCGCCCTTCCAGAGGGCGACGCCGAGCGCGTCGATCGCCTCGACGCACCCCCCTTCCGCCGACCGCTCCAGCAGCTTGACGGCGGCCGCGGGATCCCGCTTCACGCCCTCGCCGCGCCGCAGGGCAAGCGCATAGTTGAATTCGCCGAAGGGGTTGCCGTAGCTCGCGGACTTCGCGAACCACTTCGCCGAAAGCGAGAGGTCCCGCTCCACCACGCGGCCGTCCCGGAAGAACGCCCCGATGTTGTTGATCGCCTCGGGATGCCCCTTCTCGGAGGCCGCCCGGAAGCAGTTGAACGCCGCCGGTTCGTCGCGCGCCACGCCGAGCCCCCGCCACAGGCACATGCCGAGGTTGTAGAGCCCGTTCGCGTCGCCCTTCCCCGCCGCGCTCCTGAAGAACCCGTGCGCCTCCCCGAGCGCGCGCACGACCTCGTTGGACGGCGCGCCGCCCGCGAGCGCCTGCGAGAAGACGAGCGCCCCCCAGGCGTTCTCCGCCTGGACGTTCCCCGCCACCGCCGCGCGGCGCAGCAGGTTCGTGTCGTTCGCCTCCAGCGAAAGCAGGTAGAGCGCCATCGCGTTGTTCCGCTCGCGCGCGGCACGCCGGATCGGCTCGCGGTACGTGTCGAGGTACGCCTTGCGCGTCTTCGCGTCGAGGCGCGCCGCCGGCGGCGCATCCCGCTCACGCGAGACGAGCGCCAGCACGAACGCATGCACGGCCCGGCCCTGCTTCGCCTGGGCGGCCACCTCCTCGGCGGCCTCCGCATACGCCCTGGGCGAACCCGAGGTCCGCGAGTTCAGCAGACGCAGCACCGCGTTCGACGCCTCCGCGTCTTCCGCGCCGAATACCGCAGCGGCGCCGAGCAGCAGTCCGGCCAGCACTCCGACGATCCGTCTCATCTTCCCCGTCCTCCTCAGCTCTTCGACCGCGCGCGCGGCGAGAGCATCGCGGACGAAACGGGCATCGCCGCGCCGACGATCGGCGTTCCCCTGTTCCGCCAGTTCTTCCGTCCCGCGCACACCGTCAGCGTGCGCCCCGCCGTGCCGAAGCGCCACCAGGGCGGACGCCTCAGCCCCACGACGTCGAAACCGTCCCGCAGCAGCTCGTACACCGCCCGGGCCGTCCAGCCGCGCCCGTCGCCGCGCGCCGCCTCCTCCACCGTGAACATGAGGCACCCACCCCCCTGCAGCACGCGGTGCGCCTCGCGCACAAGCGCCTCCAGGCGGTCGCGCGGCCCGTCCAGCACGGCCTTCGCGAACAGCGCCACCTCGAACTGGTGGTCCTCGAACGGCAGCTCGCCTCCCGCGCCTATCTGGAGGACGGTCTTCGGGTCGAGCGCCGCCGCCGTCGCCGCCCGTGCGGCGGCATCGGCCTCCACCGTCATCCACACGCCCTCGTGCGCCGCACGGAAGGCGTGGGACGCCCCGGCATCCGCGAAGCCGACGTCGAACCCCGCCCGCACGCGCGTGTACCGCGCGCCGAACTCGGCCGCCGTCGCCGCCGTGAATCTGTCGAGGCTAAAGCTCAAGGGCCGTCTCTTCCCGCGTCGCGAGATCCTTCATCTTCGCCCGGCCGGCCGCGACGTCGTCCGGGCCGAGGAACACCGCCTTCGCGCAGGAACTCGCCCCCGCGCGCGAAAAGAACTGCTTCGGCTTCGCCTTGCGGAGCGCGAGGTTCACGCATTCCCCCTGCGCGCGCAGCTTCGCCGCGAGCTTCAGCGCCGCGTCGCGCTGCTCGGGGAACATCCACCCCACGTACACGCCCTTCTTCGGGGCGGGCGCGTCCGCGCCGAGCCGCGCCTTCAGAAGCTCCGTCACCACCACGTCGCCGAATCCGAGCCCCACCGCCGTCGCGGGGTCGCCGCCGATCGTCGTGAGCAGGTTGTCGTAGCGCCCGCCGCCGAAGATCGCGCGGAATTCGCGCTGCGTGTCGAAGCACTCGAAGACGATGCCCGTGTAGTAGCTGAGGCCGCGGATCACCGAGATGTCGAAGACGAGGCAGTCCGCGAACCCCGCGAGGCCCGCGAGGCGGAAGAGCTCGCGCAGCTGCGCAACGGCGGGGGAGCCCGCGCCCGCGAGGCGTTCGGCCTCGTCGAGCGTCTTGAGGTCCATGATCGCGAAGGCCGCCTTCACGCCCGCGTCGTCCACGCCGCCGTCGCGGAGCATCGCCGCGATCTCCTCGTCCGGCATCTTGCCGCGCTTGTCGAGCGCGAGGAACACCTGCGCGTGGAGGTCCGCCGGGATGCCACTCGCCGCGAGCAGTTCCGAGAGGAGCGCGCGGTTCGAGACATGGACGCGGAAATCATCCCTGGAAAGCCCCATGCGGCGGAGGGCGTCGCACGCCGCGCCCAGCACCTCCACCTCCGCGAGGACGCTCTCCTCGCCGATGATGTCGCAGTTCCACTGGTAGTGCTCGCGCTTGCGGCCCTTCGTCATGCGCTCGTAGCGGAAACACTGCGCGATCGTCGTCCACTTGATCGGGAAGGCGAGCGAACCCTGGCGCTGCGCGACCATGCGCGCGAGCGTGGGCGTCATCTCCGCGCGCAGCGCGATGTGGCGGTCGCTCTTGTCGCGGAAGTGGTAGATCTGCTCGCCCACCTCCTCGCCCGCCTTGCGCGCCAGCAGCTCATAGCTCTCGACGACGCAGGCGTCGTAGGGCTCGAAGCCGGCGGCCTCGCCGGCGGCGCGGAAGGCGTCGAACACGCGGTTGCGCCACACCATGTCCTCGGGGTAGAAATCCCGCATGCCGCGCGGTGGCTCGAAACTGATTTTCGGCTGCTCGTCCATGTCGTTCCCCGTCCTACGCCAACAGGCTCTTGATCGCGGCCACCGCGTCCGCCGGGGCGACGACCTTCATCGCCTCCTTCGGGTCGCGGCGCGCCTTCACCTCCACGCCGCCCTTGGCGAGGCCCTTCGCGCCCACGACGACGCGCACCGTGAAGCCGATGAGGTCGGCGTCCTTGAACTTGACGCCGGGACGCTCCTCGCGGTCGTCCACAAGCACGTCGATCCCCGCCGCCTCCAGCTGCGCCTCCAGGTCGGCCGCGACTTTCGCCACTGCCTCGTCCTTCGGGTCGAGGAGGTCGATCACGACCTGGAACGGCGCCACGGCGGCCGGCCAGACGATGCCGTCCTTGTCGTGGCACTGCTCGATGACGGCCTGCACCGTGCGCGAGACGCCGATGCCGTAGCAGCCCATCACCATCACCTGCTCCTTCAGCTCGTCCGTCTTGTAGACGGCCTTGAAGGCGTCCGTGTACTTCGTGCCGAGCTTGAAGACGTGCCCCACCTCGATGCCGCGCTTGATGACGAGCGGCTTGCCGCAGTGCGGGCAGACGTCGCCGTCCCGCACGACCACGAGGTCGGCGAAGTCCGCGTCCGCCAGCTTCGTGTCGCGCGCGAGGTCCACATTCTTCAGGTGGACGTCGTCCTTGTTCGCGCCCACGATGCAGCCCCTCGCGCCCCTGAGCGCCTGGTCGGCGACGATGCGGAGGTCCGCCGACGCCGGCTTCACGGGGCCCACGCTGCCCGCGTTCGCGCCGCTCGCCCTGAGGACCGTCTCGTAGTCCGCGAGCTCCACCTTCTTCGCGCCCAGGACGTGCCGGAGCTTCACGTCGTTCACGTCGCGGTCGCCCGGCACGCACACCATGACGGGCACGCCGTCCGCGCAGTAGACGAGCGACTTGACGAACGCCGCGCCGGGGACGCCCAGGAACGCCGACACCTCGTCGATCGTCTTCGCGTTCGGCGTCGCGACCGCCTCGGCGGCGGGGCACGGCGCGTCGGCGCGCGGCGGCGCCTGCCGCCCGGCCTTCTCCAGGTTCGCCGCGTAGCCGCAGCCGCCGCAGAACGCGATGCCGTCCTCGCCCGCGTCCGCCAACACGTGGAACTCGTGCGAGAACTTGCCGCCGATGTCGCCCGTGTCGGCCTCCACCGGGTACGCCTTCAGGCCGCAGCGCGCGAAGATGCGCGTGTACGCCTCGAACATCGCCATGTAGCTCGCGTCCGCCGCCTCCAGCGAGGTGTCGAACGAGTAGGCGTCCTTCATCAGGAACTCCTTCGAGCGCATGAGACCGAAGCGCGGACGGATCTCGTCGCGGAACTTCCACTGGATCTGGTAGACCGTCACCGGCAGCTGGCGGTAGGAACTCACCACGTTCTTCGCGAGGTCGGTCACGACCTCCTCGGCCGTCGGGCTCAGCGCGTAGGCATGCTGGCCGCGGTCCTGCAGACGGAACATCCCCGGACCCATCGTCTCCCAGCGCCCGCTCGTCTTCCACAGTTCGGCCGGCTGCAGGATCGGCATCACGATCTCCTGGGCGCCCGCGCGGTCCATCTCCTCGCGCACGATCTGCGCCACCTTGTTGAGCGAACGCATCCCCAGCGGCAGGTACGTGAAGAGTCCGCCTGCGACCTTCTTCACCAGCGAGGCGCGCACGAGCAGCTTGTGCGAGTCGATTTCCGCATCCCCCGGATCCTCCCGGAGGGTCTGAATCATCATCTTGGTCCACTTCATGGATGTATCTCTTTCGTCCCGCCCCTTCTGAGGGCGAGTGAACGTCTAGTTTACCATAATCGGACCGTGAACGCAAAAAACACAGGACTGACACTGCGCGCGTTAGGTTTTAGCGCACGATGACCGTGAGCCCGTGGTAGACGGCCTTGGCGAGGAACCGCGTGCGCGTCGCGTCCGTCGTGAACGTCACCGTGTACGCCCGGCTCGCCGGTTCGGAGGTCCAGCCCGCGAAATCCTCCGGCAATTCCAGCGAACCGCCCTCGGCAAGGACGAAGACGGCGCTCCGCGCGGGCGGGGCCGCGAACACGAGGCGGCCCGTGGCGGGAATGCGCACGCGCCCCTGCGTCCGTACGGCCGGCAGACGCGCGGCGTCCGCCGTGAGGGCCACGCCTTCGACGAGTTCCGCCGGCAGCGTCAGATCCCCCGCGCCGCCCGTCACGCGACCGTTCGCGAAAATGCGCGCCGTGGTCTCCTCCCCACAGGCGACCGGCAGCTCGAGCGTCGCCCCGTCGCACGCCTCGAAGGTTCCGCGGAATCCGGCCAGGGACGCGGCCTCCAGCGCGACCGTCGCGCCGCCCTCCGCGCGGAACGCGCCGAACCCCTCCAGCTTCCCCGTGAACGCAGCGGCGTTCGTGACGGCGACGCGCGCGAGCGAGGCGACCTCCACCGTTCCGGCGCCCGCAAGCGAACCGAACGCATGCCCCGCGCCCACGGCGTTCAGCCGCGCGCCCGCCTCGACCGTGACATCCGTCCCGCGCGGCAGCGTCGGCCCGACCTCGCCCGTCTCCATCGCCTGCACGAGCGTCTTCACCTGGCCGTCCGTCAGCGCGCAGTCGTAGATGCGCAGATCGTCGACGGCAACGCCCGTGTAGTTGTAGGTTCCGTCCGGACAGTACCCCACGTAGAGCGCTTCGCCCAGGAGGTTCGGATAGGAGGTCGTGCCGTCGGCCCGCTTGACGGCGGCGGTCTCCTCCGCTCTGAAGACGCCGTCGACGTAGGCCCGCACGCGGTGCGTCTCCGGCGAATAGGTGAAGACAACCGTGAGCCACGTGGCGTCTGTCACGTTCGCGCCCATCTCGACCGACGTCGAGACCGTCGCGTTGTGGTAGTTGTCCTTCACGGAGGAGAACTGCCAGAAATCCCCCTTGGGCTGATGCGGCTGGTTGCCGTCCTTGACGCGGAAGTAGCCGTTCGTCGTCAGTTCGCGTCCGCCCCAGTAGAACGCCGTGTAGCCCGTCTGGTACGGCATCTGGTAGCGGATCGCCACCGTGAAGGCGCATTCGCCCGTGGGGATCTTCGCAGGGAAGACGCCGTCCTTGAGCGTGAGGGCGCCGAACCTGGTCGAGCCGGCGTCGCCCGCGCCCCGCATGAAGCCGTCCGCCCAGCCCGCGTTCGCGTTCAGGACAAGCGCGTAGTTGCCGTAGGCGCCGGGGCGGTTCGCCTCCAGGACGACCCGCTCGGCGTTCCCCATCGGCGCCAGGTCGTAGCCGTTCCCGGAGGAGTCCCGGCCGATGTCATCCGGGTCCTCGAACGCCCAGTGCGCAACGGGAGCGGGCAGGTCGGCGGCGGGGTCCCGCGCCTCGCCAATCGCGGGCGCGGTGCGCGCATACTCGGCCGCGACCTGTTCCGCCGTCCAGGCGCCCTTCGCGTAGACGAACTCGTCCATCACGCCCACGTACCCCTCGCAGATGCACAGCTCGTCCGTCAGCTTCACCGGCACGCGCTGCGCATCCGTCTCCTGCGAGAGCGGCTTCCCGTCCAGGTAGAGGCTGACCTTGCGGTCCCGGCTGACCATCACGTAGTGGTGCCAGACGCCGGTAAGCGCCTCCGTCGCAGCGGCCGAGTCCACGAAACACACCCATCCGTCGTCTCTCGCATTCGGATCCGCCGCGTCGTAGTAGGAGATGCGGCGGAAGCCGAACCACCGGAGCGTCGTGTTGTCGCCGAAGGAGAGCCAGCGCAGGGAGTCACCGTCCTTCCAGATGCCGTGCCGGAACACCGAATGCCAGCCCGTCGGCGTCGCGAGCGACGTGTCGGGCTTGAGCCAGAGGCTGACCGTGTAGTCGTCGTTCGTGCCGGGGAGCAGGTCGGCGGGCACCCGTCCAGCCGTCACCTTGAAGCAGGCCGTCTTCGAAAGGTAGACGCCCTGCCCGACCCGGCCGGCAACGGCGGCGGGGCCATTGTTGGCCGTGAGCGCAAGCGCCGTCCCCGCGCAGTTCGCGCCGAGATCCGCCGCATCCTCGAAGTCGAGGTAGACGACCGCGCCCGGCGGCACGGTCCGCGCCGAGGCGGCCGTCTGCTCCGAGACGAGGTTCAACGTGCCCGCCTTGACGTGCGTCGCGCCCGCGTAGCGGCTCGCGCCCTTCAGGTTGAGCGTGTAGTCCGCGCCCTCCTTCACGAAGGAGCCGCCGCCCGTGAGGCGTCCGCAGAAGGCGTCCGCCGCCGTCCCCGTCGCGGGGCCCGTCACGGTGAACGTGCGGTCCGTCGCGATGTCAACGCCGCCCAGATAGCAGAAGTCGGTCGGCGCCGCAGCGCTCCGGGGGGATGTCGACCGCAGCGTGGCGAGGGTCTGGTCGCACCCGAGGCGGAGCCGTCCGCCGTAGCGCTGGACGAACGCCGCCGAATCGGCCAATGGCCCGTCCACGAGGAGGTCGCCGTGTTCGCACTGCACCGTTCCCGTGAAGCCCGGCATCGCCCCGGCGAACACCTGGCGGCTGCCACCCAGAAAGGTCAGCTTGCCCGTCCCGATGAACTGTCCCGTGAACGTGCCGTCGCGCAGGACCGTGTAGGAGCAGACCGTGATCGTGTTCGTCCCCGCATCGACGACCTGCGCCCCCGCCGCCGCCTCTGCGGAGTGGAGGTAGCCGACGGCGCAGTCGCGCTCGAACGTCACCCGCGCCGCGTCGCCCTTCAGCGTGATTCCCGCCATCTGGAACCCCGTGGGCCAGGCCGACCCCATCCGCCGGTAGACGAGGGTCGAATTCTCAACCACCAAATCTTGATAGTAGAAGTTCACCGTCTGCTCCGAATCGACGATGACCGTGCCGCCGCCCGTGACGGTGATCGGCTGGTCGGACTGCCATTCGTTCTTGTGCCGCAGCCCCCAGCGGAGCGTCGTCCCGGCGGGGACGACATACGTCTGCGCCGCGTTGCGCAGCTTCACGTTCGAGTCCGCCGTGCCGACAAGCGCCCATGCGCCGCCCGCCGTGGCGGGAAAGACGACGCGCCCGATGCCGTAGACCTGCGCGACGTCGCACGTCACGCTCGCCGTGGCCGGCAGGGACGAAAAGTCGAGGTCCATCGCCTTCGTCGCCCAGTCCGCCGCCGCAAAGGCGAGCGGCGCGCCCTGCGCGTCCATAAACGACCAGTTCGCGGCCGACGACCATTTCCAGTCGCCCGCGCCGCCCGTCCACGTCGCCGTGCCCGACACCGCCCCCAGGGACGCTGCCGCCAGCATCCCGCACGCGAAACCACACAGCGTTCCGCCCAGTTTCCTTCCCGCCATCGTCAGTCCTCCTTTGAGTTTGTGCCGCACACGTCGGCTGACAAGCCTTCCACCAGCAAAACAA
>ERZ1034962.470-NODE-470-length-18845-cov-110.852102_pt1 | contig 18845 bp, 15 predicted proteins | sample MGYA00520696_ERZ1034962 | MGnify/ENA primary metagenome ERZ1034962 (study PRJEB33766, sample SAMN09781770) | gut metagenome | biome: gut microbiome | host: Homo sapiens | place: Madagascar | study: EMG produced TPA metagenomics assembly of the PRJNA485056 data...
ACTGAAGGGTAAGGCGATGAGCCTGACGGGTGCAGCCGTTCAGGGGATGCGTGGCACAGATACGGGACTGAAAAATGGCATTACACAGGCTGCTCTTGCCGGTGCCGCTTTTACCCATCATGCCAATCACGGGTTCGTAATGAATAACGCTGCGAAGATGTTCAAGGATTTTCTGGCGTATTTCTTCAGGAAGAAACGTCAGATGTGATTTTACGTGCGCGGAGAGGGAAGAATGGCTGAATGACATACCGGTATCCTGTTGATTTCACTGAACCGGATCACACTAATCCGGTTTATCATTCAGGTAATATGGGCGTATAATTATTTCCATTTTTAATGGAATATATTCGGAGGTAATAAATGACAGGATTATCTGAGCAGGCAAAAGAACTTCACATGATGATGGGGCGGAGAAAACCGCTGAAGATACAGGCTATTCTTAACACCCGATACTGGAAAAATACAGAAAAAACGATAAAAAGAACTGTAGGTATGAATATTCATACGCTCAGTCAGTTGTATGGAGAACAATATGAGAAGATGTTTATTTCAAAAGTGGCAGAAGTCTATATGCTTCACCATACGGCAGCAATATTGAGGAGTAAAGGAGTTTATGTAGATGTTTTTAAGGTTCCCTCAAAAATAATGTTCCCGCCTGAAGCGAGAGCCAATTGTACAGGTTGTCCTTCTTCTCAGAATATCCCTCGTTTTTTTGCTGACTCTGAACCTGATACTATAACTTTTCCTGAAATTATAAGAAGAAATTTTTCATATACTCTTGTTCCATCCTATATAAGGAAGAAAGTCTCATCTCTGATGGGGGATTCAGAACTTCGTTATGTGTATGCATTTCCCGGTAGTTTATATTCTTATCTTCTTGAGAAGCATCCATTGTCAGAAATTAAAAAACTTATGGGGGATTTGCCCTCAACGGAAAATGAAAACTTCAGGAGGAGTGAAACAGGTAGCCAGCATCTGAAGGGGATTCTCGGTGTAAAAACAAGAGTATCTGAGCTCTTCATAAGGCAGTTTTCTTTGCTGTTTAAGTTTCTCCACGATGGAGAATATTTAAGGTACGTTATATTTAAGCCTGTCGAAAATGACACGTCGTTAAGTGAAGAACTGGCTCATGTGTTATTTTTCTTATTATTGCATTCAGGTATAAAGCATCCGTTCACTTTTAAACGTTTTCTCTCCGAAATGGAAAATGAGCTCGATAATAATAAGAAAAGGAAAATTATACGTGAATATGTGAACAACGTAACGAAAGAATATACGTTATGTATACCAGACATGGTTAACCGGAAGGGCAAAAAATAGTCAGCATCATCCCGTGCATATGGCGTATGGTCGGGATGAGATGGTGAAAATGGCGATTATTGTATCGCCCTGTATGCCCTGGTAATGAGTTCCTTTATGATTTCTAACTTACTTTTGTTTTCTTTCTGCGCGATAAAAAGAAGTTGCTGATACTGAAAATCCTTAAGACGAATATTTACCTGTTTATCCGTTCCTGAACTGACTGACATCTGTTGGTTATTCCGGGAGTGAATTCGCGCACGCGCCCGGCTCTTTCTTTTATAAAATGCTGCATTCATCTTCCGGAGTAACATGTTCTTTATTTCAATATCGTCGACAGGGTTATTCTCAATAAGACAGGTATCGAAAAAAGCATTAATGAGAAGCTTTCGTTCAGCATTATTCTGAGGCTGAATGTGTTGCAGGCCGCTCAGGGAAAATAATCGTTTTTTCTTAATGTAATTCCATGACCATTCTGTGTCATCAGTTCCCTCCCGAAAGTGTCGTGGAACGTGGATATTATCAAAGGTGAATGCCCATTCATTTTCCATACGATAACAGAACTGAGCTATCTGATTTATATTAAAACGGGAGCGCATGAAGGATATCCAGTCACGTAATACCTTTTTCCTTTTTTCATGGGTGTCAGGGTATGAGGGAAAATGGTATTCACGATAGGGTATTGATTCGGGCGCAGAACCACGCTGAAAAATCCCCATCTTCTTATAACTGGCTTTACTGATATAAAGCCATACCCAGAACACGACTCTTTTATTATTTAACCACCCGGCTCCACCCCGTTTTGCTGTGGTTGTTGTACCAGGAAAAATGACAAGAAATATTTCTGGTTTTATTAAATCGGAAATGCCATCTGCGCTCATGTTTGTACCTCCATTAAATTATTAAATACTGACATTTTCATGATATGTCAGTCAATTAGTTTTGTGACATGCCCATGTCGTCTCAGAAGAACAATGACGAGTCTGGTATTATGGAAGATTAAATACATGCCCTAAGGTTGTAACATATAAGACCATGGAAGTGGTCTTGGTGGTGTATTATTGTTACACATGGCTAACATTATGGGTTATGTTCTGCCCTGCCTGTATGTCCGGAGGACGTTGCTGCTCTGTGAGTGTCGGCGAGTGGGAAGACTGACAATGAGATGGTATTGAGAAGGATAAAAGTATGCGATGTCTGAGCAAAGAAAAGCGTGTACGATGGACGTCATTATCAGGATGTCGGGTAACCACGGAAGGTTATTCATAAAGGAAATGATGGATTACAGATGCGCAATATCGGCGCGGTTTTTTGGCGCGATTTTGTTGATTTTTATATATCGGTACCATCTGTGACGTTGTCACATGGTGATAATTTCCTGATGTGGGACATTTATAATTGACAATATTTCAATGACGTATGAGAATAAACGGTAATATGCAGGCGTCAGTTCGTTACTGGAAGGTATGTTTACGATGGTCATCTCTTGTCATTATTGACGGAAATCTGCCTGATGTTCATCTCTTTTATCCGACGGTCAGATTTACAGGGTAGGGGATTCGCCTGAAAGATATCAGGTAATGCAGCTACCATGATAAAAACAGGTATCACTTCCTTTCGGGAAAAATAAATGTCCCGGTCTTCTGCATGAGAATGTTTATCAGACAGAAATGTCGTCTGAATCAGTTTCTTATCGCTGCCTGTTCGTTCGGTAAAGAACAGGATTATCGCTTGTCTGACTTACCTGAATGAATATGCCAGAATGATGTTATACTCCCGTTGTGTTGTGGAAATTTTTCAGGTGAAAAACATCCCGACAGGGAGAATAATTCCAGAGTAAATTTGCTCCGTTTTCAGAACAAAAATCCCCATGCTGGCCGTGAAAAACTGAAACCAACATTCAGTCTGTATGAGTGTCTGAGAATGTTGCTAATGTCGGTATGATACTATATACGCATATTTTACTAAGTATTTTTACTAAGCATTTCAGTAAGTGTTATACACGTATTTTCTACTAAGTGTTTTACCAGACATACACGTGTTTTCATAAACAACCCTATAAGTGTTTTCATTAAGCATTGCTGTACACATTGTTTGATCTGATACACATCCAGTTTAGTAAATCTTTACGTTAGCTAAAATCAGTTAACGTCACTACAAAACCCTCTGTCCTGTTTAAGCAGTCAATATGCTATTCGATTTTATTGAAGCTGAGCTTAACCTTTCCTGTGTTTTAATCATTTTTGTTGTTAACCTGAGACAAGTGTCTTTATGTAAAACGCAAACCTGGCAGAGATAACCTGGCGTGATTTACGGTGTGCTTACGACGATTTTGTTAAATGGTTTTATGGATGATTTTGTAACGATGAGATTGATAAGGTGATTAACTGGTCCTGGTGTTTTTTCTCAGTGCAAGGTGATTATCTTCATCATAAGGCTCTTTTCAGAAAAAGCGTGATGATTGGTTTTGGTGTTTTGATTCAGATGAGATTTACGTTATCGATGGTTAATCGTTTTTATGGTGTGTAGTGAAACGTAGCATTTTCAGAATATGAAAATCGATTCTGATATTGGTGGTTTTTGTTCTTATGGCGGGGTTATCTGTAAACAGGTTTTAAGCGCACTTATTCGGCTCTGTGATTGAGTTGTGTGGTTAAGCTGTAGGTTTTGGTGTTGTTGTTGATTCACAGCGCCAGAAAGCGTTCTGATTGCGTTTTTGGTGTTTTGTTTGCATGTTCTGTTGATCCGTTTCCCTTCTGACTTTTCTCGTCGTCCATGTCGTTTTTAAAAACCATTTATGCCGTTGTTGTGTGTTTTACCCTGCGTGTAGGTTTATCTTTTCTTCGTGGGGGATTCATTCTGTTTTAATCAGGAGCCATTGGCGTTGCTCAATGGCGGGATGCCGTAAAGTTTTACCGCGGTGATTAATGATGTGAAGTCAATCCAAATCAACGGAGATCTCTCATCATGAATCAACCAATACACAATGCTTACTGGTTATCCCGTTTTGAAAGTATTCTCAACAGTGCCCTGGCGCAACACCGTGCCGTCTCGTTAATCCGGGTGGATTTACGTTTCCCTGAGTATATGCCTGCCACCATCATGGATACCGATTTAGATTCAGCGGTGATTTCTCGTTTTTTCGGATCCCTGAAAGCAAAAATTCAGGCTTACCAGCGGAAAAAACGACGTGCCAACAAGCGTGTGCGTGCAACCACTCTGCGTTATTTCTGGTGTCGGGAGTTTGGCAAGGAAAAAGGCAGGAAACATTATCACGTAATATTACTGCTCAACAAAGATACCTGGTGCTCGCTCGGGGATTTCAGCGAACCGTCTTCGCTGGCGACGATGATCCAGGAGGCATGGTGCAGCGCCCTGCATCTTGAGCCCTGGCAAGGCGATGGCCTAGTCCATTTTTCCAGGTGGACGCCTTCCCGTAAACCAGCATCGTCTGATGCTCGCCCTTCTTCCGATGACACGCCTTTGTCGGGTGGATGTTCTGATACCAGGAAGGCTTCAGACAAAAAGTCTGGTGAAGCCGCTGTTCTCTGGATCAAGCGTGGTGATGTGGAAGCGATGCAGAAAGCCCTGGAGAGAGCCCGTTATCTCGTGAAAAATGAAACGAAGCTGCATGACGGTTCAGGTCAACGTAATTATGGTTGCAGTCGTTGGTCGGGACATCTTCTGGATGGCAGGTGAAGCCTGTAAAACGGCATCCGGTGCCTGAGCTTATGCTACAGGGCGTTGGTTGACGCCCTTAGCTCGTTTCCTGAAAAAGTTTTTCTGAAGTAATGCAATGAATTGCCATCTACTTCCGTTCGCACGTTTGCTTTTCACACCTAGACTGGCCCCCTGAATCTCCAGACAACCAGTATCACTTAAATAAGTGATAGTCTTAATACTAGTTTTTAGACTAGTCATTGGAGAACAGATGATTGATGTCTTAGGGCCGGAGAAACGCAGACGGCGTACCACACAGGAAAAGATCGCAATTGTTCAGCAGAGCTTTGAACCGGGGATGACGGTCTCCCTCGTTGCCCGGCAACATGGTGTAGCAGCCAGCCAGTTATTTCTCTGGCGTAAGCAATACCAGGAAGGAAGTCTTACTGCTGTGGCCGCCGGAGAACAGGTTGTTCCTGCCTCTGAACTTGCTGCCGCCATGAAGCAGATTAAAGAACTCCAGCGCCTGCTCGGCAAGAAAACGATGGAAAATGAACTCCTCAAAGAAGCCGTTGAATATGGACGGGCAAAAGAGTGGATAGCGCACGCGCCCTTATTGCCCGGGGATGGGGAGTAAGCTTAGTCAGCCGTTGTCTCCGGGTGTCGCGTACGCAGTTGCACGTCATTCTCAGACGAACCGATGACTGGATGGATGGCCGCCGCAGTCGTCACACTGATGATACGGATGTGCTTCTCCGTATACACCATGTTATCGGGGAGCTGCCCACGTATGGTTATCGTCGGGTATGGGCGCTGCTTCGCAGACAGGCAGAACTTGATGGTATGCCTGCGATCAATGCCAAACGTGTTTACCGGATCATGCGCCAGAATGCGCTGTTGCTTGAGCGAAAACCTGCTGTACCGCCATCGAAACGGGCACATACAGGCAGAGTGGCCGTGAAAGAAAGCAATCAGCGATGGTGCTCTGACGGGTTCGAGTTCTGCTGTGATAACGGAGAGAGACTGCGTGTCACGTTCGCGCTGGACTGCTGTGATCGTGAGGCACTGCACTGGGCGGTGACTACCGGCGGCTTCAACAGTGAAACAGTACAGGACGTCATGCTGGGAGCGGTGGAACGCCGCTTCGGCAACGATCTTCCATCGTCTCCAGTGGAGTGGCTGACGGATAATGGTTCATGCTACCGGGCTAATGAAACACGCCAGTTCGCCCGGATGTTGGGACTTGAACCGAAGAACACGGCGGTGCGGAGTCCGGAGAGTAACGGAATAGCAGAGAGCTTCGTGAAAACGATAAAGCGTGACTACATCAGTATCATGCCCAAACCAGACGGGTTAACGGCAGCAAAGAACCTTGCAGAGGCGTTCGAGCATTATAACGAATGGCATCCGCATAGTGCGCTGGGTTATCGCTCGCCACGGGAATATCTGCGGCAGCGGGCTTGTAATGGGTTAAGTGATAACAGATGTCTGGAAATATAGGGGCAAATCCAACACCCCACTCTTTGCAACATCGAGTATAAGTCGAAAAACGTTTGGTTGTTCTGGTTATTTGCATTTACTGCCATTCATAGAAATGAACAGATCGATTGGTAGGACTCAAATGTTATAGCATCTCTCTTCTCATAGTCTGCTTTGTGCCAGAAGCGGAAGTTCCCACTATTATGCTCTGCATCGATACCGGGAAGGTACTTAAGTCCCCCGGTATTCACTGATATTATCCTCCAGCTACCGCAATGCCGCCCAATCTGGTATGGCTTAGCTAGCCAAGTAACTGCTGGCAGAAAGGCCTCTTCAAGCATACCATCCGGATTTACCGATGAGATTTCCCATCCAGCACGGAAATGATACTTTCTACTGACCCCAGATTTTTACTAAGACAATAAAGATACTGGATTCAATGAGGGGTTATTTCATAAGAGTGCGCCTTGTTTTGATCTGATCACGCCATTCTTTTAACGTGCTTATATCCGCTCGCAGCTCCTTATACTCTGGTATAGAAGCTGGCATTTCCGTCGACTGGCTGTGCTCATAACAGCTGTATTTAGTCATGAGGCTTTCAATCAATTTACAGTCTTCTGCAGTTATATCCTGTACATACGGAAGCCTTCCGTCAGTCTGGATTCCTCTTCTATGACGTATAACTACCCCGTTAAATAAATCCTCCTCGACAGAGCGCTCAATGAGTTTACGAAAATCACTGCAAACGCCCTGAGCTAGCCCACGGAAAGCTATTGCGCCATGTTCTTGTCCAGATTTGTAGGCTGAATCCAGCCTAGTCAGGAGAATGTTATTCGCTGATTTGGTATTCGCGTTCCAGACCTCCTGATCGGCAGGATGACCGGCAGCTCCATCAAATGATTCAATACATATCGATTTATGGTGCTGCTTTTTCCATGGGTCTCCCTCTTTTCTTGCCAAATCTTCAATTACCCCGTAAAGGGAAAGTCTGTGCGTTAAAATAATCACCTGACGCGATTTAGCGAGTTCAACGAGGCGTTTAGCAACTTGCCACTCAAATTCGTGGTCCAGAGATGAAATAGGGTCATCAAAAATGAAGGGAGCAGATCCCGGCCGATCAGTGACATCGGCTAAAAATGCAGCCAGTGAGATAATCCTACGTTCTCCTTCACTCAGAACATTGTGCAACTTGTCCCGTTGCGCTCCTTTTAGCTGTAGCTGATGCAAAACTTTCGCATTTTCTGTCCTTATTTTCACAAGCTCAACCTGCAAGCCAGGAGCACCAAGAACTTTCAGCTCACGGTTGAATCTGGCGGCATAGGCTTCAGTGACAACTTTCTGAGTAATATCAGCAGATTTAGTTGATAATGCACGGGAAGCGGCAAGTGATATCCATTCATCAAATTCACTTCTTTTTTTTAAGCGTTCAACTTCGGCTCTGATAGCCTCGGCTTGACCAGATAACCACCGTCGAGCTTCGGCTTCGTTTTTATTCTGCAAAGCTTTGGCCCTGTCAAATCCTGCTGCATCTCTCTGAAACTGGTCGGCTTCTCCCTGAAGCCGGTCGCGGTAAGTACGTAAATTCGTGATAGCTTCGGTCAAATCAGCCAAAGGAACTGCTGTCTGGGTAGCTTCATGCTCGGTGAGCGCCTGACGACTGAGGGATGCGGAACTCCATATTCCCGTTAGGTATTTATTCCATTCTTCCTGAATCGCAGCGCTTGCACAAAGGGTAGCAATTTCGGCAATTGAGGGAGGAATAGTTATCGAGCCGATTGCCTGAGCATACAGACACTCAGCTGTGGCAGCATCGCTCTCAAGACGTGATTGCACGAAAGCCTCAAGATTGTTCAGACGCTGCTGAGCTTCTGCGGATAGAGCCTGATTGCATAAAACACAACAGGCCTCATCTGTTGCCGGAAAAGCCTTGTCTGGATAGGGCGTCCTTGAATAGTTGCGAGCAGCTTCCCACATGGCACGCCATACAGGTGAGCCAATGCCCTCCAGTGAGTCATCTTTTATTCGTTCACTATCAAGCGCAATTCTGCGCTTGCTGATGCTATCAGCACGTAACGCCCGAAGACAGTCGATATTTGACTGGCTAAAAGTCTTTGCCGTCTGCTCAAGTTGAGTGATGATCTGATTAACAGATGTTTGAACCGCAAGCTTGTTGCGGGCGTTCTCAGCCGGATCTTTAACGTTCAGACGTTCATTCAAGGCACTAAGCGCTTGCTCATCCGCCTCAGACCCGTTTGTCATCACTGCGATATTTTCGGTAGTTGCTGTACTTAGTGCACTATAGGTAGTGGCAATATGACAACGCTGATAAACAGCAGGTAGTTCGGGAAGTTTGCTGACTAGCTGAGACTGTTCATCCCTTAGCTTATCGCGTACCAGTTTCAGGTACTGGGCCAGTTTTTCAAAAAGCCCCACCACACTCGGTATATAGGTAGCGGCACTCTCTTGGGTGAGATAATGCAGAGATTCATCCGTATCGAAGATATCAATGCCTTTCAGGGCATCGATCGGAGGGCTGTCAGCTGACCAGTCCGCTTCAGCATTGCTTTCATTCGCTTTCCATTTAATGTGGCAACTTCGCTCAGGTGGTAAGGGATTAAAGACATTAGAGTTAAGCTGAGCTGCTCTAGGTTTTCCGGACATACGTTTGAGCACACGCGTATAGCTGGATTTACCGGACCCGTTATGGCCGTAAATAACAGTCAGATTCCCTGAACCGAAATCGAGCGGTAAACGTGGAGCAAGGTTCTCAATACCCTTTACAGCTTCGATCCGACTTAACCTGAGTGTTCCAGATCCCTGCTCTGCAGATGCTAGGCCTAGGAAAGTATGGTGTGTCGTTTTTGTTCGTCCATGGGGGGTCTTGAGCAAAGCAATAACCTGCTGAAGGTCATTATCTGTCAGGTCATCCTGTTGAATGAGTCTTTCCGCTAGTTCCTGAAACCAGTCCTGCTGCTTTAACAGCCAGGCTATGATATCGGCCTTTACATCCATTACTGCCCTCCTTCATTCATGACGATAAAGGAAGCGAAACTGAATGCGCCTCCCAGCACATTGCTACCACGCCCTAGTGTGTGGCGTTAAGAATCATCTGATAGTGCATCAGCCACTTGAGATGAGCAACACTTGATCAACAAAAATTGGCAATAGTGTATCCGTAATCCACAGTAAAATGCTCACGCTCCAGTAGATCCCGAAATGAAGTCTGCTCACTAAACGTCTGCGGGGACTTCGCTACAGGTTTGCAGACGAGGCATAAGTATCTTAACTTTTGGCGACTGGGCAGTGATATATAAAGGTGAGATTAAAATTATCCGAATGATTTCATCGCTATGATATTAGCCTTGATCAGTATCATAAAACCTAAGCCGTCCGCTGCTCGATCACAGTAACCGTGTTATTCATGGCCTGTCTGCAACCAAGCTTTCTTAGATCAGTGTGTGTTGAACAATGGGGGAACAGGCCATCATAAAGGCACTTAGGGATTTAAATTCCGAAAGTGCCTCTTATTAATTTTTTACTTAACAAGTTTAATTGTTATGCCTGAGTTAGGGCCAGGAGGAACGCCTAATGCTGTATCTACACCTGGGTTATTACGTAAATCATCAAGAATTTCTTCCGGTCGGAACTTTTTCCCGATAACAGCTTGAGATTCAGGGCGTGGATTTTCTGAGTGTCTTGCTCGGTAAGCTTCAACAAATTCAATTCCTTCTGCTATTGCTCGCGAGCTCAAGCCTCGGGCAAATAAACGATTGAATTCTCCTTCAGCTAAAGTTCGAGCGGCTGTGTGAGGAACTTTAGCCTGAATTATCTCAGTGCTATTAGGCTTTCTTCTAGGATAATGGGTGGCCAGTAATCCTCTATTTAGGATTTCTTGCTCAAGCCATGCATCATCATGTTGAGATGCTTCTTCTAACAAAGAAGGCCACACAGTCTTACCTTGAGCAGTAAGAAAATTGCTTAAATAAAAACTGTTATTTTCTTTATCAAATTCAATTTCTTTAAGCATAAATTTTTTGGTTGAATCATCCAAATCAATATAATTTAAAGACATAAAACCCTCTGCTATATGTAGAAAGAAAACTCCAACCGCACTATTAAATTGCAAACCATCTTAAGCAATCATATCTTTTGATGCAAAAGGAAAATTTACCTTTTGCAAAAAGGTTTTTCTTATACCATGAAGTCAGCCCTGGTATGGTAACGCACTCACTTGGGCCCTATTGATTAAGACAGCGATAGGTAAGTCATATTTTTATAAGTTATAAGAGCAACTGCGAACTTCCGCTCTTCGCTCTCAGCGGACCTTCAGCTCAGTGATATCGTCCGCTCTGTGCCAGGAGCGGACTGTCCAACCCATCCCTGAAGAGCCTAGATTATGTATGGTAATTCAGTCATCAAAATAACGTTGGTCACCATCACAAAATTCACATCCTCGGATATGGCTCAGTTCAGGAACGCTATCGCTCAGGTGACCGCAACAACCACATACATGAAGCTCGGTGTAATAGATGAAACACTGAGTGCAAAGATAGCCGTCTCCAAATTTACATACGCTTTCAGGAGTCATGCAATTGGTACATCCAGCAGGAAATACGGAGAGTAGCTGTTCATCCACACTGTGGAACAATTCCTCATCCAGCAGTTTGAATCGCCACAGGTTTAACAGACACCTCAGAGTCATTTAAGATGACTTAAAGAGAGGTGCCCATGAGCGGTAAGCGTTATCCCGAAGAGTTTAAAATTGAAGCAGTCAAACAGGTTGTTGATCGCGGTTATTCTGTTGCCAGCGTTGCAACACGTCTCGATATCACCACCCACAGCCTTTACTCCTGGATAAAGAAGTACGGTCCGGATTCTTCCACTAATAAAGAACAGTCAGATGCTCAGGCCGAGATCCGCCGTCTCCAGAAAGAGCTGAAGCGGGTTACCGACGAACGGGACATATTAAAAAAAGCCGCGGCGTACTTCGCAAAGCTGTCCGACTGAGGTACGCCTTTATCCGTGACAACACCTGTTGCTGGCCTGTTCGCCTGCTCTGTCGGGTGCTGGATGTTCATCCCAGTGGTTTTTACGCCTAGCTTCAGCAGCCGCATTCACAACGCCATCAGGCAGACCTGAGACTGACAGGACAGATTAAACAGTTCTGGCTGGAATCGGGATGCGTCTATGGTTATCGCAAAATCCATCTGGATCTGCGGGACAGCGGGCAACAGTGCGGAGTGAACAGAGTCTGGCGACTGATGAAACGTGTCGGCATAAAGGCTCAGGTCGGATACCGGAGCCCGTGGGCTCGTAAAGGCGAGGCCAGTATCGTGTCGCCCAACAGGCTTCAGCGACAGTTCAATCCGGATGCTCCGGATGAACGTTGGGTAACGGACATAACCTACATCAGGACCCACGAAGGCTGGCTGTATCTTGCCGTGGTTGTTGATCTGTTCTCACGCAAAATTATCGGCTGGTCCATGCAATCCCGGATGACAAAAGACATTGTCCTGAACGCACTGCTGATGGCTGTATGGCGGCGTAACCCCCAAAAACAGGTGCTGGTTCATTCGGATCAGGGCAGTCAGTACACAAGCCATGAATGGCAGTCGTTCCTGAAATCACACGGCCTGGAGGGCAGCATGAGCCGTCGCGGTAACTGCCATGATAATGCGGTTGCAGAAAGCTTTTTCCAGTTGTTGAAACGCGAACGGATAAAGAAAAAGATCTACGGAACGCGGGAAGAAGCCCGCAGCGATATTTTTGATTACATCGAAATGTTTTATAACAGTAAACGTCGGCATGGTTCTAGCGATCAGATGTCACCGACAGAATATGAAAACCAGTATTATCAACGGCTCGGAAGTGTCTAAATTATCCGTGGCGATTCATACTCAAATCTCCCACATTGCAGGAGATTTGAGTATGAACACGTCACCGTGGAACAAAGACCGTATCATAGGCCAAAAAAGACCACTTCAGATATCTCATATCTGGGGTATCCGAATCCGACTTGAACTGGAAGGTAAAACGCGCGATTTAGCTCTGTTCAACATGGCCTTGGACAGTAAGCTTCGAGGCTGTGATCTAGTCAAACTCAAAGTATCTGATGTTGCATATGGTAGCTCTGTTTCAAGCAGAGCTACGGTTCTACAACAGAAAACCGGCAGCCCTGTCCAATTTGAGATAACCAAAGGGACAAGAGAAGCTGTTTCTGCATTGATAAAGCTTGGCAATTTACGCAGTAAAGACTATTTGTTCCGATCTCGGGTCGGTACTAACCAACACATATCAACCCGGCAATACAACCGAATTTTTCATGGGTGGGTAGCAAAACTTGGTCTCGAAGATTCGCTTTACAGTACACATTCCTTGAGAAGAACAAAACCTTACCTGATTTACAAGAAAACTAAGAATCTCAGGGTGATCCAACTTCTGTTAGGCCATAAGAAACTGGAAAGCACAGTCCGTTATCTGGGCATTGAAGTCGATGATGCGTTAGAGATCTCTGAATCGATTGAAGTCTAAGGTTGCCAGGGCTGCAACAGCAGTCCTGTGCCAGAAGCGGACATTGCTGGCACTGAATCATGTTAATTTATGGTAAACAGATCACATTAATATCACGAATTTTTCAATACTACGGATAACCCTTATCACTAATAAGTTTCGTCCATTCGGCATTTTATATTAACAAATCTTTAATATCAGGTAGTTACTAGGGATATCGATTATGATCTAACGGATTGTTCTTTTTTTTAGACAAATACGTCTGGATTCATCATGCATTCATTGCTATTTTAGACATACCGGTCTGAAGATGGTGGGCATTGTAATGAACGATAAACTGAAAATGTGGCGAGATAAGGCGGGTTTAAGCCAACAGGAAGTCGCCGAGCGGGCAGGTGAAAATGTTCTGTCCCAAAAGCAGGTCTCGCGTATTGAACAGGCACCGCTGTCACAAAATTTAGAACTGGTGCTGGCCTACCTTCGCATCGTTGCGCCTGAAAAGATTCAGGAATTCATCACTGATTGTTTAAAGACGCAGTTAAACACGTCCTCTTTAAATCAAAACTACACACAGCAAAAAGAGAATATGATGAGAAATAAAAAGGAACTGATAGAGTACCTGGAAAGATCGATAGCCACGCTGTCCAATACTTCTAATCCCTTTATTAAAAACAGCAGCATCACCAAGGATATCGCCGAGCTTAAAGACAATCTTAAAGATATTCACGCCAAGCCCGTCCTGAGCGCTATGGGGCCTTCAGATGCAGGAAAGTCTACGCTGTTAAACTATATTTTGGGCAGCGAAATTCTCCCGGCGAAATGGCAACCCGCGACCTGCCTTGTCACGCTACTGATGCACACTCAGGATAAACCTGATTATCTGGATAAGAATAAATCAGTCTTTATTTTCAAAAATGGTTTCAAGCCGCATATGATTTTTGATCGTCAAATGCTGGCAGACTTCCTGATCGATTCAGGAGGAAAAGAGCTCATCAAAACCTATGGCGAAAAGGATGAAAACGATAATGTCCTTAATCCACAAGCTTATATGGTTGTGGTGTTTGAAAGTTTCGCGATTCTGGAAACTATCTGGTTACTTGATACGCCGGGGCAATTAATTGAACCCGAAATGTACGATGAAATTGATGGATGCTCCAGCGAAGAAATCCTTAACGATAAAGCCAAAGCCATGAGCGCAATTTCGCTGGTAGATGGCCTTATCTTCGCATCTGCTACCACCAAATTTATGCGTGACGAAGATCCGGAGTTCTTACAAAATATTTTAATGCATAAGGTGCCTCTGGAAGGAGACAAGCCGCTGGCGAATTTGATCATCTTAAAAACCCACAGTTACGATCAAATTACCGCCGAAGCGAACCATAAAACGTTTCGTACCGCCGCGAATCACCTGACGAAAACCTTTTCGCATACCCTGTATGATGAATGGGAGCATCAGTTAAATAATCCCAACCATCCACAGAAATTACTACGGCCCGACGCCGCTGTCTGGGCCAGCAGAATGCTGCCATTCTTCCGGGAAAATAGACAATATTGCGAAGCCTTTGATGTCCGCCTGAAAGAGGTGATCAATTATCTCCTTGCCAATCGAACTGCGCTGATTAACAACCGGATAGAGACCATCCATAAACGCATCCAAAACAGGATTGCATTAGCGCTGCAGGAATTACAGCAGAGTAGCCGTTCTGTTCAGGAAAGAAAGGAGGATATTGAGCAACAGGATGCGCGATTTCGCGAGGGTTCCGGCGCGTTAATTGCTCGCTTTACTGAAATCAGTAACTTCTGTCCGCGCTACGCCGAGGAAGATATTGAGCGCATCCGCGATATTTTCTACTCGCTTTGCAATGATGAGAGTATGTACCGTTTCATCGACAATCGCTTTGAAGATAAAGATGAAGCGAAACGGGCTATTAATAAAGCGCTGGGTAATCATTTCGAAAGCAAATTTCGTCGCGTAATGGAAGAGAGCACCCGTAGGTTCAGCCTTGAGGTGGAAAGCGTGGTCCAGGCCTGGCAGAAAATCGTGCCTTCCGCCCAAGGCGCAGCCCGTGCGGGAATGCCGGAGACTGATATTTCCCTTACCGCCACCTCCGACTTTGATGCATACTCCGCCTTCGTCGGAGGTATGGCCGGATTAACCAGCTTCGGCGCTATGGCGGGTTACGTGGCAACTATATCGAGCAATTTAGGTGCCTATATTTTAGTTGGCAAAGCGGCTGGCGTGCTGACTTCCCTAGGGATTACCAGTTCGGTCACGACATTACCAACTCTCGTTGCCGCCACTGGTGGCCCGGTGGCATGGGGCGTAGCTATTGCCGCGGTTGTAGGGCTACTGGTCTATCGACTGTTCGCAAACTGGAAAAAGGCACTCGCCAAATCAGTTGTTAAGGGGCTGGAATCCAGTAATACGTTAAGCAATGTGGAAGCGGATATCACGCGCTACTGGCAGGATTCACGCAACGCGCTGAGAGCGTCGGTTGATTCACTGAAAAATGAGACAGATGCCTTTATTAGGCATCTGTATGCAGAAGCCAATATCGAATATCAGCAGCAGGATATTGCTGAAGCTGAACAAATTTTAAATACAATCAAAAATAATCTGGGTAGTGAGGATAAATGAGTTTTCTTAAAACACTAATGGATTCCTTAAGCGCGATCTCAGGTTCTGTAGCCAATGCCTCGGAGACAGAGAAAAAAAAGGACCGTCGCAGTGATGAAGAATTTACCGATTTCAAAGACGACAGCAGCCTTATTAACTACCTGACAAAACAATATATCGACAACGAACTCGCAGTCGATAAAAGCAAAAATCATTGGGAGGTTTTCAGCCAGCACCTGAAGCCGCTCATACACTGCCTGAAACGCTATGAAGATGCCAGCCTCAGCCAGCGTGAAACCTCACAAAAAGAGCAGGCGGCAGCTATGCTGGAAGCCCTACAGCAGGGTAAAGAACTCTCGGAGCACAGCGGCAACGGCACAATCATTGGAAGAGATGACTATGTTAACGGCCTGAAAAAAATCACGCTTAGCTATTGCCAGAAGCACGTACTTACTATGGTCGACTTCCTGGATAACGTTCCGGATCACCTGTGCGACGGAAAAAATGCCAGTACCTCATGGCAATCGTTTAGAAAAGATGCCAGTAAAAAGCGCTGGAAAAACTTTGATCAGGCGTGCCGGGACAATTCGCTTTATTTTTCTGTGGGTAAGGTCTTGTTTGATACCACGCTGTGGGGCTCAGGGAAGCATGGGATTATGTTAGGGCGCGATGATATTACCTGCTTAGGCGGGGAGCCTGACAAGTTCCGTGTTTTATGGAGCAACGTAACAAGCTTGTGGCATCACAAAGGCTACCTTTACGTGAATGATTATAAAACGGGGTTTGTCGCCAATGATGACGCCTGTAAATTACTGGAACTGCTCGAAGAGCATTTCGATAAAATGAAACGTTCCGAAGGAAATTTGTTATTAGCGTATCTGGGTTACGACCGCTCCAGCCAGCAAGCTATTAAAAACGCTTACGAAGCGGATGTGCAGCAGTTTATTGAATAACATACTGCGACTGACGCGGTATTTAAGATACCATACTGTGGCGGGCCTGAGTGCCCGTCACGCTGTCAACATCAATACCAACCGGCATAGTGGGTCAGTAATTCAGGATACTTTGAAATCCTGTTAATGTTAAAACAGTGAGCAGAGGAATGCGTGATCAAAACTCGTCACACTGGCGCTCGAATATGTGCGCAAAAGGATACGGCTGTTTAAGTAGAATCAGGAATGCCAAGGTTGTGAGTCCACTGGTAATACTATCATTTTTGGAAAACCTAAAATCCGGTAGTTTAATACGCAGATAAATTTTATTAAGATTAAAAAATATGAAAGCAGGCTGCCGTGATGATGCATAATATCCTCGGGAGCTATCCCGTTAATAACACTACCTGCTCCTTTTTGATTACTACAGCAAGATCTTCGAAAAGCCAATAACAAGTATTTTGAACTTCCGCTTATCGCTCATATCGGACCTGAGGACACGCCGGTTGGTCTGCTCTGTACCAAAAATAGATGTCATTACAGCGGTTAGTTCCAGGTGGTCAAACATCCATTTGAATAGCATTATTGCGCGTTAATCAACGGACAACAGTTCACTGTCATCAGGTAATGTGGAGTTAATGATTTTCATGTGGTAAAGGTATCTTCATTACAACCATCCATTATTCTGTCCTAGAAGATAAAGCTATGAATAGATCAAACGAAGAAGATATTGAAAAAACCAAATCGCTGATTTCGATAGGTGCAGAGATAGCTGGCGCTGCAGTTGGCGGTGCAATTGGCTTTTTTGCAACTGGCCCTGTGGGGGCTGCCGGGGCTGGTTCGTTAGGGGTGATTGTCGCGAAAGCTGGTGCAAAACTTCTCGGTGATGTGGCTGATCGTACGATGTCTGCACGCGAAAAAGTCCGCGTTGGTGCTGCTGCTGCAGTTGCATTCAATAAAATTGAAAAGGTCGCTCTGTCAGGTAATGAACCCAGAAAAGATGATTTCTTTAACTCTGAAGAAGGAAAACGCAGTGATGCAGAAGAAATTCTGGAGGGGACGTTAAGAAGGGCGCGTGAAGAGTATGAGGAAAAGAAGATTCTTCTTCTAGGGAATTTTTATGCAAATATGGTCTACTCTCCGGGAGTGAGTACAGAAGAAGCGAATTACTATCTCCGGTTGTTCGATTCACTGACGTATCGGCAGCTCTGTGTTATGAGTTTGATCATGATGAAACCACAATATTCTGACTTTCAAAATCTGAGAAGCCATGACTATCGAACCCCAAATGCCAATATGCAAGCAAGTACTGTAGCACTCCTCCAAGAAATTTATGCTCTGTATAATTTGGGATTAGTCTGCGTTAGGAGTGCTGGCGGAAATGGTTATGTATCTTTGCTGGCATGGCATGATATCATCCCTTTAGGATTAGAATTTACAGGGTTAGGTGAAAGGTTTTACAAACTTTTTATGGGGGGAGGAAGCTTATCACTTCCCGATATTACTACTATCGCAGAAGCTTTGCGTTAAGAATGAACATTTTGATTCAAAGTTTCCAGCCCCTGCTTATTAACACAGGAGATTGTTAGACACGGGGCCTCGTTGATAACAATCATAAACATCCGCTCCTCGCTCATAGCAAACTTTTGCATAGATTCTCTTCCTAAAATAGCGCGACATCTGTTTCAAAATTAGCTTGTAAGTAAAGCGAATACCTTGAGGACAATAATCCAAGCATTGGCAGCAACGATAAATGTTTACATAACCGGTAACTGTCAGATCAGGTCTGAGTTAATACACCAGACTCAGCCAATTTATTGAGTTCGTTGAGCATCTGAACGGTTAATCTATGATAACGAGTTTTTAAACAGGTTCATTTCCTAACATTATTTTCACTCATCAAACATGGATAATTTTAATTTAGGTTTATTACTATAATTATATTTACTCTTTATATACTCTTTGCTCACTCCCTTTTTCATACAATCTCTATTGTTATTTACTTCCTGTCTTCACTCACTCTCAATCTTTACACATTCCATTAGTATTACTCTTGTTATCGTATTCACTCCATCCTTCAATCATATTTACTTTAACTAATATGATGTTCAGATAAGTTATTCTCTACTACGCTATTACTGATATCTATCTGTTTTCATCTTTAGTGAAACAGTAATTGATTTTAATCTTATCTATAATGAACTGTATTGACTTAACGATGATTGTTTATCTGAAGTGTTTTAACTATTCTGGTTGGAAACAATAATTCTGTTATCACTGATTAACCGAATGCTTACTCTTTGATAAGGTATCCATGATTCTGTAACGATTAACAGAACTGGATAAAC
>ERZ1034962.473-NODE-473-length-18804-cov-142.754867_pt1 | contig 18804 bp, 22 predicted proteins | sample MGYA00520696_ERZ1034962 | MGnify/ENA primary metagenome ERZ1034962 (study PRJEB33766, sample SAMN09781770) | gut metagenome | biome: gut microbiome | host: Homo sapiens | place: Madagascar | study: EMG produced TPA metagenomics assembly of the PRJNA485056 data...
AACATACTCCATCTGTATGAAATGACTCCCCGTTTGCCGGGCTTCCGTTGTTCTGGCATTGACGAGTGGTTGCAGCAAAATGGCATTCGAATCGATCATGATTTGGCTCCTGTGTCAGCATAGTTGTCGCCTCAATTTTTTAAGGAGATAACAATGCCAGGACAACCAATACCAAGTGAACTCAAAAGAGAAAGGACTGATATGGCTTTTACCACCATACTGCTGGTCACATCGTCAGATAGCCCGTAAGCTGAAGATCAGTGCCTCAGTTGTATCAAAATGGAGATGTGAGTTAGTGGAGCAAGGACTTTTACCTGAAAATGAAAAGATTACCTCCGTTGATGTTGAAGACTGGACACCGGAGCGTCGATTCTCAGTTGTTCTTGAGGCGGCTACGCTGTCAGAAATGGAACTAGCTGATTATTGCCGACGCATGGGATTGTTTGTTGAACAGGTTAAAGAATGGCGGGCTATCTCAATTCAGGCACATGAAAAGAAATTGACGGAAAATATTCGAACAGACAGGGCATTGCGTGACGCAAAAAATAAGTTACGAGAACTGGAGAAAGAGCTTAAGCGCAAAGATAAAGCTCTGGCGGAAGCAGCGGCCCTGCTTATATTAAGGGAAAAGTTCAATGCCCTCTGGGACAACAGCGAGGAAGGCTGACTCCTCTTCCAGAGCGGCAGAAGATTATTAATCTGGTCAGCGAGGCTGTCAGTTCAGGAGCGAGAAAAACACAAGCCTGCCAGTGTATTGGTATTTCAGTCAGAACACTTCAACGTTGGATACAGGGTGGTGTGGTTCATGCAGATCAGAGACCAGGTGCATCAAGGCCTGCCCCCGGGAAATAAACTATCAGAAACAGAAAGATTAAGAATACTTGATGTATGCAATTCTCCGGAGTTTGCATCATTGTCTCCGAATATTATTGTTCCAACTCTTGCCGACAGAGGGGGTTATATCGCTTCAGAATCAACTTTTTATCGCGTATTAAAATCAGCTAACCAACTGACAAGGAGAACCCGTGAACACCAATATAAGCGGCCTGAAGTACTCAAAGCTGTAGCCCCCAACCAGGTGTGGAGATGGGATATTGGTTATATCCCATCGTGGGTTAAGGGACAACATTTTTATCCCTATATGATCGTCGATATTTATAGCCGAAAAATTATTGCTGCCGAAGTATTTACGAAAGAATCTGGGCAGTATGCGGCAGAACTGCTTCAACGTGCTGTATGAAATGAAAAATGTTCATCCCGCAATCTCGTGCTTCATGCTGATAATAGAGGACCAATGCGCAGTTGTACGTTACTGTCAAAAATATACGCGCTTGGCGTATTAAGTTCTTATTCCCGTCCCCGGGTCAGCAATGATAACCCTTATTCCGAATCGCTCTTCCGGACGATTAAGTATTGTCCATGGTGGCCAGAGAATGGTTTTCGAACCATAGATGAAGCCAGAAGTTGGTTAAGCAAATTCACGCGGTGGTACAACCTGGAACACAAGCACAGCGGTATTAAGTATGTTACTCCGGATGAACGCCATCGCGGAATTGACGCACAAATACTGGAAGCCAGAAAAAAAGTTTATCGCGAAGCTCGCAAACGTCATCCTGAGCGCTGGAGCAAACAGCTGCGTGACTGGGAACTCATTCAGGCAGTTTATCTGAATCCAGAAAAAGAGGCTGCATAACGTAATTTTATTACAAAAGGCGACAACTCCCCTGAAAAACGCCGCCAATCCGTAATCGAATAGAGCAGAATACACAACCCGCGGGGAAAATATCCCATAAGCGCTAACTTAAGGGTTGTGGTATTACGCCTGATATGATTTAACGTGCCGATGAATTACTCTCACGATAACTGGTCAGCAATTCTGGCCCATATTGGTAAGCCCGAAGAACTGGATACTTCGGCACGTAATGCCGGGGCTCTAACCCGCCGCCGCGAAATTCGTGATGCTGCAACTCTGCTACGTCTGGGGCTGGCTTACGGCCCCGGGGGGATGTCATTACGTGAAGTCACTGCATGGGCTCAGCTCCATGACGTTGCAACATTATCTGACGTGGCTCTCCTGAAGCGGCTGCGGAATGCCGCCGACTGGTTTGGCATACTTGCCGCACAAACACTTGCTGTACGCGCCGCAGTTACGGGTTGTACAAGCGGAAAGAGATTGCGTCTTGTCGATGGAACAGCAATCAGTGCGCCCGGGGGCGGCAGCGCTGAATGGCGACTACATATGGGATATGATCCTCATACCTGTCAGTTCACTGATTTTGAGCTAACCGACAGCAGAGACGCTGAACGGCTGGACCGATTTGCGCAAACGGCAGACGAGATACGCATTGCTGACCGGGGATTCGGTTCGCGTCCCGAATGTATCCGCTCACTTGCTTTTGGAGAAGCTGATTATATCGTCCGGGTTCACTGGCGAGGATTGCGCTGGTTAACTGCAGAAGGAATGCGCTTTGACATGATGGGTTTTCTGCGCGGGCTGGATTGCGGTAAGAACGGTGAAACCACTGTAATGATAGGCAATTCAGGTAATAAAAAAGCCGGAGCTCCCTTTCCGGCACGTCTCATTGCCGTATCACTTCCTCCCGAAAAAGCATTAATCAGTAAAACCCGACTGCTCAGCGAGAATCGTCGAAAAGGACGAGTAGTTCAGGCGGAAACGCTGGAAGCAGCGGGCCATGTGCTATTGCTAACATCATTACCGGAAGATGAATATTCAGCAGAGCAAGTGGCTGATTGTTACCGTCTGCGATGGCAAATTGAACTGGCTTTTAAGCGGCTCAAAAGTTTGCTGCACCTGGATGCTTTGCGTGCAAAGGAACCTGAACTCGCGAAAGCGTGGATATTTGCTAATCTACTCGCCGCATTTTTAATTGACGACATAATCCAGCCATCGCTGGATTTCCCCCCCAGAAGTGCCGGATCCGAAAAGAAGAACTAACTCGTTGTGGAGAATAACAAAAATGGTCATCTGGAGCTTACAGGTGGCCATTCGTGGGACAGTATCCCTGACAGCCTACAAAACGCAATTGAAGAACGCGAGGCATCGTCTTAACGAGGCACCGAGGCGTCGCATTCTTCAGATGGTTCAACCCTTAAGTTAGCGCTTATGGGAAAATATCCCCCTCTTCAGAGAACATGCTTCGGATCTGATTCGATTTCGCGGTTATCTCCTGAATCGCTTTTTCCCTCATCCGGTGTAAAGACTGCATTGACTGAACCGCCCCGGGTTTCCTGGAGAGTGTTTTATCTGTGAACTCAGGCTGCCAGATCATCGTTTCCTATGGAAGCATAATAAGCTTTTTCTGCTTCTGCCGGTGGGATATGGCCCAGCCTTTCCAGCAATCGTCGATTGTTATACCAGTCCACCCACGTGAGTGTGGCCAGCTCCACTTCTGCACGGTTTTTCCAGCTCTTACGGTGTATTGTCACGAACGGTGCAAAAGTGGTTCTTCCGCAACTTGGGTGGAGATTTTCATGCCAGTGGACTCATGACCCTCTGCCTGAGCAGTTCAAATCCGGCTCGACCATACATCTGGCGTTTCAACATCTTCAGGCGATTTACATGTCCTTCGACAACACCATTACTCCAGCGACTGCTGATTGCCTCACATATAGCCGCAGCATCAGCTTCCATCCCCGCAGCCACGCGCCGAAGTTCTGCTGAACCGCTTTCGTGGACTCGAGTGAACTAGCTGCTTAGCTGTGATTTATTTTGGGTTTTCAGAATACGGTAGAACTCGAGTACCAGTTGCTGCGCTATTTTCAGCTCCGGTTCTTTTTCACACATCAGACTAATAAATCGGGAAGCATAATTTTCTTCCCCCCTGATTATTCTCCAGGGCATCAACCACCGGCTTACCCGGGACACTGAAGGAAGTCTGGCGGCAGTAGTAACCGGTGGGATCCAGCCTTTACGCCATTTGGCAACAGCATCCCTGACGATGGTTTCACTGCCTGTAAACCCCCGGGCCACCATTTCCCGCCATATCCGGCTGGCGTTATAATTACCGCTTTCTCGTTGCTCTTTTAACCACTCCCTCCATGGGTCCAGAAGCCCTCGCTTTGGAGGTCGGGTTGACATTTCAGGGAATGTTCCTGAACGCACCCAGCGACTGACTGTCACACGCGACAGGCCTGTAATACGGGATATTTTCCTGAAACTACATCCCTTGTTATGCAGGGCCATAACCTCTGTCCAACGCTGATGCCGTTTTTTGCGGGTTTGCTGTTTAAGGCGTTCCGGACGACGGAGCGATGCTGCAGGCACAGACAGTTCTGGCTCAGGTGATTTCTTTGGTGACAACTCACTGGCAACAAGACGTATCAGAGGTATATATCTGTACATCATTCGTTCAAGCGCATCGCCAATATTTTTTAGCAGGTGCCATCGATCGGCCACCTGTCTGGCCTGAGGTGCACCTTCTCGTGCTGCTGTTGCATAGACTCCACTGCGATCACGCGAGACAACCTGTATTTCCGGATATTTTCTGAACCAGGTCGCCAGCGTACGCTGATCACGACCGGGAAGCAGGACGAGGGGACGGTGAGTATCAAGATTGACGATTAACGTACCGTAACGGTGGCCCCGATGCCACGCCCACTCATCAATACCGACATGAGGCGCGCCTGACTGTTTCGTCCCCGGGGTATTGATAACCCTGCGAAGAAGAGTATCTGCACTGCAACGGAGACCCACTGCCGTTGCAGCCCGTTTTTCAGCCTCACCTCCGGCTATTAATCCCAGTTGACGTTGTAAATTTTGTAACGCCTGTGAAGACTGCTGGTGTGAACCGGCGAAGGGAGCAAGCGACTCGGCAAAAATTTTTCGTGAACAAACAGGGCTACGGCAGTACCAGTGGCGGACGGAAAATACAAGCCATAGCGTCTGCCCGGAGCAGGGTAGATGCTGTATCCGGCGCCGACGAGAACTATGAACAGAGTCGCTACGCTTAGAGCATTCAGGACATTGTGCTGTTTTGCGTTTTCCGTGGAGATGGGGGGTGATACCGTCAGAGCTAATAATTTGTCGACTGCATCGCCATCCGCAAGGTAACTGTAGAAGTGTCTTAAGAGAGTGCATTGCGTTGCCCATAACTTAAAACAGCTTAGATCCTTGTTCACCAGAAAGTTTCATCCATTTTCTTCCACCCAAGTTGCGGAAGAACCACTTTTCATCCGTCGTTGACATGTATTACCTCCGCTTTGTAAAGACCATTGATGCTCTCCGCCATCGCGTTGCCATACGAGTCGCCTGTACTCCCTGTTGATGCCAGCAGTTTTGCTTCTTTTAATCGCTCCGTATAGGCCAGTGACACATACTGAGAGCCTTTATCGCTGTGATGGATAGTGCCAGACGGACGACGGGCCTACAACGCCTGCTCCAGCGCATCCAGCACGAATGTCGTTTCCATAGACGATGAGACCCGCCACCCCACGATGTATCCGGCAAACACATCAATGATGAACGCCACATAGACGAAGCCCTGCCATGTGCTGACGTAAGTAAAATCACCCCCCCACAGCTGGTCAGGACGTTCTGCCACGAACTGACGGTTTACGCGGTCACCTGCGGCAACGGTTTTCCGGCTGACGGTAGTGCGGACCTTTTTACCCCGGAGAACACCGGCAAGTCCCATAACCGCCATGAGGCGCGCCACTGTACATCTGGCTACCCTGATTCCTTCCCGTAACAACTGACGCCAGACTTTACGCACACCGTATACCTGATGATTCTCATCGTATACGCGCAGTATCTCTTTCTTCAGCCAGTCATCGCGCTGCGCACGGGCACTGCGTTTATCAGGATGATGTCGCTGTTGCTGACAGTGGTAATACGTTGACGGGGCAATATGCAGTTCGCTGCATACCGGTCCGCCCCCGTACTGCTCACGCAGTTTATCCAGCAGTGGCATCATTTTTTCCAGAGGCGGTCGAACTCCGCCTTCGCAAAATAAGCGGAAGCCTGGCGAAGGATATCGTTACTACGGCGCAGTTCACGATTTTCACGTTCCAGCTCTTTCAGACGCTGACGTTCAGCGGTGGTGAGTCCGCCATCACCGCCTCCGGTATCCCGCTCATGCTGGCGTACCCAGACACGCAGAGTCTCCGGCGTACAGCCAGTCTTTGGAGCAATGGAACAAATTGTCGCCCATTGTGAGTCATATTCGCCCTGACTTTCCAGAACCATACGAATCGCCCTCTGACGGACTTCGGGAGAAAAACGAGTATTTTTAGTCATCCTGTTTACTTCTTTCTCAGGAAGTTTAGCCTCCAGGATTTCCGGGGCGGTTCACCCGTTACTTTATTCGTCCCCCTTATAATGAGGTGTTAGCCAGCCAGCTCCGGCATGATTACTTCCCCCAGTCGTCCATGATCCGGGGGGTGATGCCACCGGATCTGGTGGATCGCTGGTAACCACTGATAGGGGCCAGCTCACTCTCATCTGCCCGACACCTCACCACCCCACGGAAGCTGCAGCAGAAAAAGCTCAGAAGGTCTTGTACAAGTAATCCTCTTTCCATGCGCTTGTACTGTCTGCGTATTTTCATGGAAGATGACCAGCCATAAAAACTTTCAACCTCATCAAAGAAACAAACCCCAGACGCTGAACCATCAAATCACGCTTCTGATATGCTCTCCGAATCGCTGAATCTTCAGATTCCTGGACGGGAAAAATCCGCAGGGTCTGAGAGGCTCTTTCCAGAAAGGATTTCACACAATCCCACTGAGACTCCGGCATGCCATCCGGCAGACAACGCTGTACGGTCTGCTGTAATGACAGGGACAAATGAATACAACTGCGTTCTCCATTCACTGTCACTATATTTCTGCCACATACAACATCTGTCCGGCAGACCTCATCAGGACACAGGACAATCAGCCGGATATCATAACGATAAGCCACCCATTGTGTTATCTTCAGATACCGCCACCATCCCAGCAACGGTGCACTACTGAAACAAAGTATCAGTGTATCCCCGGCCCGGAGCCGCTCCCCCGGACTGAAAAGCCTGACACTGACACCACAGCCCTTTAACAGATGTATTACGCCTGTTGTTTCATAACCACTGCACCCGGCAACCCATACGGCCTCCATGATTACAGCAACTTATTTATCCGTCCGGTCAGTCAGTGCGTTCACCGCAGCAACGTAGCTTTTACGGAAAGCCTCCACACTGTCTGCCTGAAATGCACTGTTCTCAATACGGTATCTGCCGTTGACATACACGGACGGGGTGCCGGTCACACCATACTCCCTGAACAGACGTTTCTGCTTCTCTGTCATCTCAGCCACTTCCTTACTGGCAAGCGCCTGCATATATTCTCCCGGATAAACACCCGCACGGATAAAAATCCCCGGAATATCCTCTGCTGATTTCAGTCTCCGCGTTTTCTGCACGGCATCAAATAACAGCGGCTCCACCTTATCTTCCACGCCCAGTACCATTGCCACAGACCACGCCCGGGTCAGCTCCTCTCCCAGCTCTCCCAGAAAACCGGCATGATACTTGACCAGTTTTTTCCCCGGAGGAAGGCTTTCGCGGATGGCTTTATCAATACCGTAATCCTGAGAAAAGGCATAACAGGGAGGACAATAAAAAGAAAAAAACTCAACCACCGTTTCATTATCCTGAACAGCACTCGCCACCGGCTTATCCAGTACCGAATAGGCTGCGTTTTCCTCTGCATATACTGTGCCGGGCAGCGCCAGACACAAAAAAAGAGAAAAAAATAAACTCTTTCGCATATTCATGCTCCGGACTATACTTATCTTCACAGAAATACTCTTCACCTGTAAGCCAGGTGAGTTTTAATATTACTGGACGCAGAGCATACTGGCTCTTATCCTGTACATCACACCCATAACAGATATTCTCTGGTTATAACTAATCTGTAACAAAAAGTGCCATAACGCAAAGGAATAACGATGTAAATGCCATAAAAACAAGACAAATATAATAAAGTAATTTCAAAAAAAACACAGACCATCCTTTGCCATATCTGTAATTTTCATCTGTAAACCTTTCCCCTGCTACCGGCATGCCTTTCACCGCAATCTCCATATTCCGGGCACACCTTTTCCTGAATTAATTTTTTCCACAACATCAAGTGACTGAAGAACCTCCAGATGCAAACGAGTCTGATATATCGTTAATCCAACAGCATCAGCGACCTCACGTGTTCTGAAAGTTTCCTTTGTCCCCGAACTCTTCTGATACGCCATATACTCCACAATTTCCTTATATACATCTTTCACTTTTAACAATTCCACCGCAATATTTTTACCATCTCCTTCCCAGCCTTCTCTAAAAATAATAAGGGGTTTTCTTCTTTTTCACGCAGACAATCACGCCACTCTGTTTTTCACAGAACAACAGAGCACATTTCTCATCCACACAAGAATACTCGCTATAATGTATAATAATAGCTTTCCGGACATCTAGTTATTCACAAAAACTAAATATACGTAACCGTCATTATTACATTTCCTGATTGATAACCACTACCTTTGGCCATTAATTTACTTTTAACAACAATATCTGTATTAACATTATTCTTCACATTCACAGACAACTGCGCCGCATCCGCTCCACTATCATGCGATGAAACACTGACCAGACTCTTTGATGCTCCAACATTAACTAAAACGCCATCATTCTGAGCTACTCCTCCACTCAATCTGACAGTAACATTACTATCTTTGTTACAGATGACTGGCATTGATACCTGTTTCACACTTTCTGTACCAGAAAGAACACTACCGTGGTCAATTCCAAGTACAGTCTGTGTGTTATTTGCCGGCACCGGATATACTTCCCCAGCCTCACTCCTGTCTCCGCAAGAAACAGACGCTGCAGGTGCCGGCGGCTGTAACCGGAATAAGCAGCAAATGATTCGATATCAATACGACGACCACTCTCCACTTTTGCATCCACATATTCCAGGATTTTTTCAGCCGTCATCCGGTGTATCAGTTTTATCATTTTCTTCTGGTTTCCTTCCCCAGAATTTACTGCAGGTGTCAGACTTAAAAATCGCATTCGTCAGCGCTGCCTGAGCAGATAAAGTCACTGACGGACTCTGTAATAAACCACAGTTCAGAGGCCCCCGGAGAGAAAGGCGTACCCCCCACCGCCCCGGACAAAAGCAGGATATCAAGGTACTTCCGGACTTCACGGGCGGTCATATTCATGGCAGAGGCGATATTCTGAATGCGCAGAAATATTTTCCCGTACTGGAATCGCTGATACACCATCCAGAGCAGAATGCGCTCGCAGATATCTGCACCGGTATTTTTCTGTTTCCACATGACATTGCAGACCTTCAGCAATAAACAATGACATCAGCGTAGAAAACAGCGTTCACCCCATTTTTACACCACAAAGTGTAAATCCGTTCAATGAGGTCAACTTCAATCTTGTGCATAACAATACAACTACCATCAATCGAAAATACACCTGAAGAAACAACATCAACTTTATTAAAGTTAAAGTTAACAAAAAACCAGCAGATCAAATCTCAGGCCTGAGTCAATACACATAAATCAGCCATAACTTGATGATGAATAAAACATATCAAAACCAAGTAATCACACAAATCTATATACAGGCTCACTAATACACAATATTAGTTATAATCAATCTTGACAACCCCAGCACCTTCAAAACGCCCCTCAGGTGGAGTCTTGGTTGTTTGCAACTGAGACCACAACTGATATTGTTTATACCCAGCACCACTGAGACTATCTTTTACAGTATCCGTATTAACATTATTAATTGTCAATCTGGAATACATTCCATCATAAATCTTAATTAAGTTTTGAGAACTATTTTGTTTTGTTGTAATTGTATATGATGCAGCACCTGTACACCTTACAGTCAAACTTGCAGATTTTAAATGCCCATTTACTTCATGAATGGAAAGTTCTTTGTGATCAATTAAAACGGAATCAGCACTGCAAGATGCTGTACCCGGAACAATAATATCCACCTTGATAACAGTTCCAGTTCCAGTATAGCCGCTTTCAGCAAAAGCCAGTAATCCTTTATCACACTCTGCAGTATCGGTACCCTGACAATTAAGTGCGCCATAGTTCAGATTTGTTGTATATTCGCCACCCGGTATATTTGTAAAATCAAAAGTCGCATACGCTTCCGTAACCGTTGTGTGAACCAATCTAGCACCACTTATACCACATTGTATAGGCTGTGCATTCCATTGTTTATATTCATAAACAGAACGAACATAATATGTAGAACTGCTGGCCGTAGGGTTGTCCATTTTAACTGGGACGACATATGACACTCCTGTTTTCTTATTTGTGAGTGTCATTTTGTTAGGTATAATAACAGAACTGCTACTGTATCTCGTTGCAGGCAAAGTAGCACACTTAGTAACAACCTGTGTCGAAACTGACCCTGCTTGTTGAGTTGCGGTTATAGTATATTTTCCCTGAGTATTGTTCACCTGAATCATAGATGCACTGACGGAAGTTGGATTCATATGGTTAATAAGGTAACCTGCCAATGACGGTTTCATTGTAAAAAAAACAAGAAAACACATAAAACGTTTCACCATAACATCCCCAATAATTATTGACTCAATTTATCCAGCACACTTTTTGATATATCCGCACACATCTTGTCAACCCGGTACCGGTAATACGCATCCACCGCATTCTGCGTGAACTCCCTGACATCTGAACGCACACCACTGTATATATCCGCCCCCTGCATCACCCTGTCAAACTCCGCTTTTCTCTGGTTGTATACGTTAATATCTATTTTCTTCAGCGCTTCAAGTTCCCTCCGGCATCGCTCCATTCTTTCAATATCACTCAGCCTGTCTGATGTCACCGGCTCCACTGGCTTTATTTCATTCTTCCCCGTCCCGCTGACTTTCTTCGGTGCCACCGGACCTGCGCCACATCCGGCCAGCAACAGACCCACCAGGAATATCACTCCCGCCCTTGTCATTTCCCACCTCATCAATACAGCACTCATGTTATAAATAATTGATTTTCATTGTCGCCGTTGCACTGAACATTCCCGCCGTCAGTGCACCTGAACCATATTTCACCGGCACCGCCGTAAACGTAAATGTCCCGGATGCCCTGTTCTGCCCTGTAAGTCCCCGCGTAATTTTATATCCGTATTTTCCCTGCTCTCCTGCCCCTGTTCTCAGGGGATGAGCCGTGTTCACATCACTGCCCTGATACAGCGCAATTCCCAACGTGGACGGGTTGGCCCCTGTTGTTTTCAGAACATTATCCCCGGCACCCTGTAACACTGGTCCGTCTATCAGGACATAAGGCGTCCCCTGATAGTAATCACAGTTCACCGTGACGGTCTTCGTCTGTGCGTTTTTCTGCCCGTCCACGTCGTATAACGACATTTTGTCGAACGATACCTGTATTTCCGCATCGTTCCCGTTAATTTTGCACGGTGGAATAAAAATTGTGCCGGTGATTTTTATATTCACATCCACCGCCCTAGCGGGCTGTATCCCGAAAAGAAAACTGCATCCCATCAGCGCCAGCAGTAATTTCACTGAACCAGACATACTCTTCATTTATTGTCTCCTTCTGCCCCTTTTTCCGTTGTTTTCCTGCCCGCCTCAGATGATGCTCCCTGCGTGTCTCCTGCTACCGGCTTAACATCTTCAACCCTCAGTGTGTAAAGCATGGTTGCCCCCGGCGGCACTCTGGGGGGATACCCCTCATCTCCGTAAGCCAGCTCTGATGGCACAACCAGCTCGACCGCCCCGTGATTTTTCAGTAACATCAGTGCCTCACGGAACAACGGCGGGTAATCATCCAGCGTCTGGGATATCACCCGTCCGCGTGCGTCCATATCCTCAATAACCGTGCCATCAGTCAGTTTCTCTGTCACCACCACATCCACAAGGGTGTCATCACCCCGGATAAACTCACCGTCGCCGGTATATTCAGTCCGGTACCAGAAGCCACTTTCTGCTTGTTTCACATCTTTCCGCTTCCTGAAGTTATCCAGATATGCCGCGCCGGCCTTCTTCTGCTCACGGATAACGACCAGCCGGGCCTTCTGTGCCACTTCTTCTGCTTTCTGCAGTGCAGAGTCCAGTGTGCTTTCATTCAGTAACACCTTCCGGTTCAGCGCATCCCTTATTCCTGCCAGCAGAACGCGGCTGTCCGTTTTCAGCCCCAGTTGTTGCTGAGCTGCCTGAATATTCAGCATATCCCGCCCCAGCATCACGCCTGCAGCATATGTCAGTTGCACAGATTCCGTTTTCAGCAGCTCCGGTGTCACCAGCGGCATATCCGTCATCTCTTTTTTCAGGGCATTCAGTGAAAAGACCAGCTCTGCCTTTTCTTTTTCCATCTGCTCTGTCGTGGTTTTATTGCCACTGCCCGCACGGGCCAGCTGTTGTTTCAGTTCCGAAATCTGCTGACTCAGTGCCGCCTGCGCTTTCTCTGCCTCACGAACCCGTTCATCATTCTGCTTTTTACTTCCGTCCAGCGCCGACTTCAGCTCTGCTATCTGCCGGTCCTTATCTTCATCCACTTTCTGTACGGCAACTGACAGGATCTCCAGACGACCACGCAGGGACTGATTTTCCTTCTTCAGCTGACGCAACTCCTGCTCACGCATCGTCAGGCGACGACGCAACTCTAAACTCCCTGTCACCCCGCTACGCTCAGAAGATGCCTGGCTTTTCTGTTCACCGGAAGAAGCGCCTTTCTCACGCTGATACTGCTGAGCGTATTTCAGTACACCGGGTATGCCTTCATCAGGAGAGACACCCTGATTATCACCCGCGGCATATGCCGTTCCGGCCCTGGCCAGCATGAATGCCACACACAGAATGCAGAGTTTTATTCCTCCTCCGGCTGGCATCTTCTGTTGTGCTCCCTGTCCGTCATTCATAGAACAACTCAAAATTCGCTACTGATTTATACTCTCCGGGCTGTACACTTTTCTGGACCAGAGCATCAGGTGTCGCCTGCACATAAGCTTTAAAGTTAAACTGCAGTGAATCCCGATCAATGGGAGTACCCTGTCCATGATTATGAGACTCCCCCAGTTTCAGCAGGGTTGTACCGTCTGTATCCAAGATGCCAATGGCCAGTTTTCCAGTATTACCTCCCGTCACCTTTAAAAAGTAATCAGCACGCTCTTTCATGGCACCTTCCTTATCACCACTAAATTTTAACTTCACTGTTTTCCATATTGTGTTGGTATTACACTGAACCAGTCGAATACTGAAATTCTCAGTCGGTCCTCGCCCCGGTGCATACTGAAAATCCTTCACCGGTCGCTCCAGAAACTGGACTGTCTGATTCAGACTACCGGAGTCAATCTGGCAGGGGCGGTCAAGTAACTCCCCGTCAAAAGTGACATTCACCGCGCCGGCAGACAGCGTCAGCAACAGAGGCAGACAGCCCACCAGTCGGGCTACACCCGTTCCGGAAATAACGCCTTTCATTCTGCTTTCCTCCGTTCTCATTCATAATCCAGCCGCAGACGCAACAGGGCCGTGTTGTCCCGCGGGTTCATGTACGGTTTCCCCTGCGCACGGTCTGTCGCCTGCTGACCCGCCAGTGCCTGCTGCTGTGCCTCACTCAGCCAGTAAGTGAACTGGTTCGCACCACCGTACACAACAGCACGCCCCGTGCTGACCATCCGCTGTTCCGGCTGCAGCACGCCGTCCTCCACTCCCGTCAGCAGGGCACTCTGCATCACCATCATGCTGTCACGCCCCGCCACTGAAGTGGCAGAGGTCACCGCACCACCGTCACCACATCCCAGCAGATTCAGCTTCAGCACATAACGCGTCATGATGCCTTCCGTGCTTTTTTGCAGCGGCAGCTCCACCTCATTCGTCTCCAGCGTGCACGGGGATGACAGCAGCGCACCACTGACTGTCAGCATCCCGGTACGGCCATTGTGCTCATTCACCCACTGGTGACGGGTCTCATCTGCGACAAAGAAGTTATCCCGCATGACCAGCTCGTCTGCCCGCAGCACACTGTTCATGCTGCAGCTCACCAGCAGCGCAGCCAGACAGAGCCCTGTTGTTGTCCTGTTCATCTCCGGCACCTCCGGTTAATCCTGTCACTGCGCGTTTATTTCTTCACTGCCGTACAACGGTCTCCGCTGCAGCTGAACTGCAGAACCGGACGTCCGCCGTAGTCGTTGATGTAGCTCAGGTACGGCGTGCTGTATGTTCCGGATTTCACCGTCTGCGTGGACTTCGGTGCCAGCATCACGGCCTCAAACTCGCCTTCCTTCGCCTGTTTTTCACTGCCGCCAAGGCCAATCACCGTTACGTAATACGGTGTCGGGTTTTCAATCCGGTAACCTCCGCTGGTTTTGTTCAGCACCAGCTGGTCCTGCCAGACTGCATTGGGTTTCGCCTCAATGGCTTTCGGGCGGTAAAACAGCTTGATTTTGGTCTGCAGGGCTATCTGCAGCACATTCGCCTTATCACTCTTCGGAGGAATTTCACGAAGGTTGAAGTAGAACAGGGATTCCCGGTCCTGTGGCAGTTTGCTGATATCCGGGGTGCCGGCCAGACGGACCATACTTTTCGCCCCCGGCTCAAGACGCTGTACCGGCGGGGTAACCACAATCGGTCCGGTGGTGATTTTTTCCTGCTTCTCATTCTCTATCCAGGCCTGGGCCAGGTACGGAAGCTGTTTGTTGTCATTGGCCACATTCAGCGTCATCGATTTCTCACCACCGTTAAAAATCGCACGCGTACGGTCCAGGGAGATGGCAGCCTGGGCTGCCGGTACTGCGCTCAGGCACGCTACCGCCATCAGCGTTCTTTTCAGCGCCGGTTTCATTTTCAGCATCTTTTCTTCTCTCAGTTCTGGTTCCGGTGTCGCCTGTGGTGCAACACCGTCCGCTTATCGATTCATGCCTGTACGGGGTTACTGACTGCCGGCCGGTGTAAGATGACCGGCAGTCAGCCTCTCGTTCCGTCAGTTCGCCTTACGGCAGGGCAGCAGCAGTTGCTGTGCCGGGTCCAGTTTTGCCGGGATATCCACCACACACTGTGTCCGGCCGTCCCAGCCGACATTCAGGGTTTCACCCGGATTCACCCCGCTCAGCCAGGCCAGACCACTGTCTGCCACCATTCCCAGTTCACGACCTTTCGCGTTTGTCACGCTGGCACCAAACGGCGGATGGCTGTTGTCTGCCAGACGCAGCACGGCAAACAGACGGCTTCCTTTCAGGACTTCAAACTCCCTGTAACCAATGGCCCCTTCCGTCAGGACCGATTCCACCACCGAGCGGGTGGCTTCCATGTCGTCCGGCAGCCTGTTCAGGTCCACTGAGGTGGTGTTGCGGTAATAACTGCTCACATCCGTCACCACACCAATTCCCCACCGGTTGGTGGAGACCCGGCCGCCGTCGACAGGCACGCCTCCGACACCATCGGTGTCCACCAACAGCCGGGTTCCTCCGTTCATGCCCCCTGCATGCAGGGCCGCACCTTTCGCGGTAATCGTTGCACCACCGGATGCGCTCATACCGAATGACGTGTAACCATTCTCTGCTGCAGAGAAATTAGCTGAAAGGTTTGCCAGCGGACTGCTGTGGTTGTAATAAGCACTTATCTGACTCTGCGATGGCTGACCGTTACCAGTATTAACCCCCGCATTCAGGCTGTAGCTGTCCAGTCCACCATTTACTGTATCGCTGTATCCCACCATATTGGTGTAACGGTCATTGCTCATACTGCCGCTGTAGCTGGCTGTGCCGGTTCCCCACGGCACGGTCAGACGTACAAATGCCGAATTGTTATCCCGGTTCTGGTATTTCGAACGGGATGCGGACAGCCCCAGGGAAATGTTTTTAAACCCGAAAGCATCGAAGTAACGGTTTACCGATACGGTGTAATAGTCCGATGTCCGGCGGTCCCAGTAGGTCTGATGGCTGTACTGCAGGTTGACCGAGGTATTCCAGTCCTCGAAGTTCTTGTTGAGCGTGACGGTGTACAGCTCCTTCTCACGTCCCGTGAAGTCATTCCGGTAACGGGCATTGAGGTACTGGTCCATCGTCATGTAATTGCGTTCGGAGAAGCGGTAGCCCGCAAAGGTGATATCCGCATTCACGTCATCAAAACGTTTGGAGTAGCTCAGACGCCAGGATTTACCCTGCTTTGTATCTTCTCCCGGAATGCGGGCCACGGACTGGGTCACGTCAGCAGATACTGTACCGAACTCATTCAAGTCACGGCCCAGACCCACTGCCAGGGCGTTGTAATCCCCGGCAACGATACCGCCACCGTAAAGTGACCACTTGTTGCTGATACCCCAGGATGCCTCACCGGCAGCAAAGACCGGGCCTTCCGTGGTGTGCTCGTAGTTACGCGAACGACCGGAAACCAGCTTGTAACGAATCTGGCCCGGACGGGTCAGATACGGCACATATGCCGTGTCCACCTGGAACGTTTTTTTCCGCCCGTCCTGCTCGATAACCTCAACATCCAGGCGGCCACGCACGGAGCTGTCCAGATCCTGAATGGTGAACGGACCTGCCGGCACGGTGGAGTCATAGAGGATGCGTCCCTGCTGCGAAATCACGACGCGCGCATTCGTATCCGCAATCCCTGAGACCTGCGGTGCATAACCGCGCAGTTTTGGCGGCAGCATGCGGTCATCACTTTCCAGACTGGCACCGGTATAGCGCCAGGAGCTGAAAATCTCAGAATTGATGTAGTTCTCACCCAGAGTGAGGCTGGCGCGCCAGCGCGGGATGGCGCGGTACATGTAGAAACGACTCCAGGTGAACTGACTGTCCGTCCCCTGCCCGCTACCCGTGGTATGATTCACGCTGCCCTGATAGTCCGCACGCAGACGCCAGGCACCGAAGTTGGCGCCTGCCGCTCCGTTATAGCTCAGTGACTGTGACTGCTTTCCCTTGTGCGGCTTGTTCACTGTCCCGTTGATGTTGTAGTCAAACAACAGGCCCGGAATACCGTTATCCCAGCGGGACGGCGGCAACCAGGAGGCGTCGGAATATTCCAGCCAGGCCTGTGGCATATTAATGTACAGCATCCCTTCTGCCGGATTCGGGCGTATCTCCACCCCCGGCAGCTGGCTGAGGTCCGCACACTGCCCGTTATTCCAGTATGTGACCTTCTCCTGAGAAGCCGCCGTCAGCCCCATCCGGCTGACCATCTCCGGCGTCAGACAGGCCTGCGGTAACGGCTTCTTTCCGTCCTGACCGGAAACCGGCGGCTCCAGAAACGTCACCGGAAATGCCGACGGTGAAATCCCCTGGTCATTCACCATAATTTCCATCTGGTACTGCCCGGGCATGATATATCCCGCCTGGGAGAACCGGGAAAAATCAATATTCTGTCTGTCTGCCGCATCCAGAACATCTGTATTAAAGTCGACGGCATAAGCCGGTGCACCTGCAAGGGAAAGCAGCAGCGCATATGTAATGCCGTTAACAGCAAAAGAGGTATTATTTTTCATTATCAGCCACCACCTTTAATACAGACTGCTCCCGGAAATAAAGACAAAGCGCCCCCTCCTGCATGCAGGATTTAATTTCCGTTCTTCTGTCGGAATAGTTAATTAAATACCGGGAAGCTTCCGTCTGTTACCGGTTGTTATTTCTGTTCACCCTGTTATTCGTAATCCACCTTAAAACGTAATGCGGCATAATAATCCCCCGCCTTTAACGGCTGACCATTACGGACAACCCGCAGGGTGTAATCCAGTCCCTCTTCATTTCCGTTCAGCAATAATGGTGGCATCACTTTACCGACACGGGCCGGATAGCCCTGGTTATCCAGTATCTGCAGATTGATACCTTCTGCCTGACCGGTCAGCGAGAATTTGTCAGGCGTTTCGCCCTGCAGACCATCAAAGGTCACCCGGACACGGCTCGCCGTATAAACCCGTTTACCTGTTCCCGCCAGCTCACAGTTACGTAGTCGCAACCGGAAACGCTTCTCAGGACCGGAAAAACTGTCCTGCAAATCGCGAACTGGCGTTATCCCCATGTCGATTGCCTGATATGTATCTTCCATTGCCAGCGTACATGCCGGAGCAATAACCTCTCCTTTAAAACTGGCACGACCATGCCACCATACATGCTCCTCTCCCCAGTACTCCGGCAGGATCATCCCCGGCGGCGGAAAGGAGGGCGATGGCGCAGCCTGAGCCGCTGCACACAAGAAAAACGTTACCGAAAGGATCATGCGCCAGAACATGCAATATTCCTTATTACTGTCGGTAATTGCAGGGGATTAATCCCCTGCATGCCTAATGATTAAAATTTGATTAATTATAAGTCAGTGCGAAATGAGTAACCGCTGAGAATTCCCCTTCCTCAACAGTTTTAGCACCTTTCTGAACCCACGCCTGATAATGAAGGGTATTATTACCATCCATTAATTTAGTGGCATTAGTTTTACTTGAACCATCGAATGCAACTAAAGTACCATCCTGAGCCTGCATGCGAATGATCGCATTCGTTTTGGAGAGACCTAAATCAGTACTCGCACCACCCGTAGCTGTTGTTCCTGAAAACTCAACCTCTACAGTTTTATTAGGCGCACTGTTGTCACTGAAATCACAATTTACCAGTTTAATATCAACTGGTTTCTGAATTGATTGACCGCCGTTATTCAGTTGCGCTTTAGAAATCTGACCAAAATCAATGGATTGATCAGCAGATTCCGGCGCAATACCACATGGTGCATTAATTACAATACCTTTGAAATTAACAGTACCACTTCCCTGGTTTGCAGCATTTGCACCAAAAGATACCAGAGCCATGG
>ERZ1034962.474-NODE-474-length-18801-cov-6.268164_pt1 | contig 18801 bp, 9 predicted proteins | sample MGYA00520696_ERZ1034962 | MGnify/ENA primary metagenome ERZ1034962 (study PRJEB33766, sample SAMN09781770) | gut metagenome | biome: gut microbiome | host: Homo sapiens | place: Madagascar | study: EMG produced TPA metagenomics assembly of the PRJNA485056 data set...
ATAATACAATCTTTTAAAATCCTTAATATTAACTAACACTATTGTAACGTTACGATGCAAAGGTACAGCGAATTAATAAGAACAAATATAACTCTATCACACTTTCTTTTATTGGTTGATTATCAGTGTTTTAAGGTGATAGTAGGTAATATCATTTTGAGCTAATATAGGGGGAATAAAATCTTTTCCAATCTTGCAAACATTGGAAAGGATTGAAAACAAAAAGAGAGGCAATCACTTACCTCTCTTTAGCTTATAAGAAATAATTAAAATACAAATACAGTCCAAATCCGAACCACATTGTCAATACCATAGTTGACATCGTTACCCAAGACAGGAAGAACTTATCGACCTTCTCGTACTCATGCGTAATGTATAGGTATGCAATGAACGTGCAATTAATGACGACTATCATTGCTACTATTATCAAATTCTGAAACATAAAGTCCATAATACTCATACATACTCGCTTATCCGTGCTGCGTAGGGCTTAATACGTTAAGATTTTCTCTTACTCTTAATATAGTGAAGAATATCCCACTTCTTAAAATATCTCGTATGCCCTCGCTTCTTGCATTCTCCGTTAGGTATGTCGCCTCTCGCAACCATACGATTGAGTGTAGCATCAGAAACGTGCAGTTTCTCCTTGACTTCCTCTGTGCTCATCATCGGGTTGAGCATATCGGGGATGATATCACACAGTCTATCCATATCCTCATCGCTCATTCCACAAGCGGTAATTTTCTCACCATTTCTCTGTTGCTCGTCAGCCTTAAAGCAAGCATCGCTCAGCGACTTTAGAGCCGTACCGAGTATCTTATAATTCAATATCTTTCCCATATTTATGCACAAATTTTACGTCCTAACTTGGTTCTGCTAATAAACATATCAAAGAATCCGTATATATAAAATATTGCCGTTACTATCATTACGGTAAAGCAGGAATCTATCATTTCATTAGTGGTGTACCAACTCCATCCAACGATATGTGCAGCGTTTATACCGAAGAAATAAAAGAATGGAATGCGGTATCTCCAACACAAAAAGAAGAATCTGCTTGCCAGTATAAGAACCATAGGTAAAATATAAACCATAAAATAGATGAATAAATAGCATGGAAAATTCTCATTGTTTGTTATGAACATTTCCCTTGGATGCTGACTAAAATCCCACATTCCGTATGCATGGAAGCACATAATGATTATTGGAACGTACTTACAGAACCAGCAAAAGAATTTCAGAATCCTTCTGCTATACCGATTTCCGTGCTTCATCAGCAAGTTCATCACTTCACTTACGTCTTTGTCTTGCAACCACCTTAATAAGTCGCCTTCGTCTTCTTTATTCATAATTTTCGGTTTTAAGATTCAAAAATAAGATGGTTGCAAAGTTACACTTTTGTGGCAATAATACAAGAAATATGTCAAATTGTTAGCGTTAAACTTTGCTAAACCATCATATTGTTACCAATGACGCTATATTACTACCAATCTGTTACCCAGTATGTCAAAAACACGTCCAAGAACCCTGCCACCTCTGCCATATACCACACAGGCTTATATCCTTCATCATCGTCCGAACAGCTTACGAGTAGCAGATAGATAAGAGCTATTACAGCCGTTGGCACCCAGCACACCGACAGACACCAGCCCACACACCCTGCCGCAGCTACTAGTGCACCTCCTTTGTGAATAGGATAGGCGTCGGCATCGAGATAGTTGGGTGCAGCACCAACAAACATCAGTCCTCCACAGCCTATAAAGGCAAGACACTGAACACCCTTACCTGTGTCGAGCATACACACCATCATCAGTACCGCACACGTCACCATAACGGCCGTGAATACCCATCCATAGTTCCCCTTGCGCTTATCGCCAATTACCTCGCTGCCCGTGCAATCCTGCAACTGATAATACACATCGCTTACCATCGAAGGGATGCCAAACCTCATAGCTGCGAGAAGCAGAAATCCTCCTAACAGGAGAAATGAAATAACACTTAGTATATACATAATCTTTTCATTTTAATTAGTTACTATTATCATTTTCCCGTCATCGGGAATATGATATTACACACTCATCTCAAGCATCTTCGGATAGCCAGTCTTGTAGTCGTAGGCTTCCACCTCCCCGATAGTCTTCAGTTCGCCCACCGCTGCCTTATGGCTTGCCGTAACATTAAAGCACTCCAGGGCGTACATCTCAAGCGCAGAGAGCAGCTGTATAGCCTTGTCACAATCCACTACCAGTTTAACACCTCCAAGCCACAAAGTCGTCGTTTTCTGCCCCGCTGCCTTGGCAATAGTTGTAGAGTTCATCAGTCCTACTCTCGTTGCCTTGTCGAGCCAAACGAGCAAGCCGTTGAGCGTAAATCCGTTCACGGACGACGAGGTATCGTAGGCAGTAATTTCTGCTATCTTTTCAGTCTTAGCTTGCTTTAATTGAATTGCCTTAATCTTAGTAATAAACTCATTGAATGCCAACTTAACATCATCTTCATCAAATGTTGATGCTGGAACTGTGCATTCATAACACTCATAGGTATTCTGTTCATTATTAAATGTAGTACCTATATGATAGACAATAGTATTGCCTAAACTGTATTTTTGTTTGTATTGACTCTCTGGAATAGAGGTCTTTACGAAATTTACTTTTTGCATAACTTATTCTGTTTATAATTATTATCTCTCCGTCCAACCCTTGCTCGCTGTTTACATAAAGAGATTAACAAGCGTAAACTGGAAGAACTATGCTGTTGCCCGACTTGGAGCTGTAGTTGTTCGGTGTGTTAATGAATGTCCAAATATTCATAGCATTGAACTGCGTAGAAGTACACTTATTCTGTGTAAATAATGGGCTAAATAACTTTGCGCTTGCTCCGTATAAAGCTTTAACAACCTCATCTACAATAGCCTTGTTAATATTCATTTCGGACATCTGACCAAGCGAAGCAACATACCCATGCAGTACCTCCTCTGCCATATTAACCGTACAATCGTAAGCGTATGAGAATGCAGGAACAGTCAAGTTTCTTTCTTCTGCTTCTTCTCGTATCAGCTTAGAAGATTTATATCCGTCATAGTATAATGCATCATTCGTATTACCTTCGTTTATAGGGATGTTATTAAACTGTAAATTCTGCGTACACCACTGCTTGTATGGGAAGCCAGCCTGTAATGCCGATGGACTAAAGCCTAAGCTTCCATTATGCTCTGCAAGATTCTGTGTTGTGATTTTTACCAACACCGCATCTTCTGCTGTTTTCCCCGACTCCTGCCATTCGTCTAATGTGTATTGTGCTCCTGACGTATCTAAGATAAACACTCCTGACGTTATTGGGAAGAAATGATAATACAGGTTATGTTCCGCAACATCGGCAATATTGTTCTTTTCGTAGATACCTCTGAACGCATAATAACCTTCTGCTTTTCCTGTTGTTACTTTATACGACTTACCCCACGGAACATTGAATATTACTTTACCATTTTCGTCTGTTTCTGTTGTCAAGGAATCTCCGTTTGTTACCTCGCAAGTAACAGAAACTCCTTGTAGTGGCTTGACTGCTCCGTTTTCAGCCTTATCAATGATTACAACAACAGATGCGTTTTCTCCACTAAGAGCTTTGTATTCGACATTGATATCACGCACTCTTAATGCTGCGGTATAAGTCAGAGAAGGCAGAGGGTCGCAATTCTTCAACTCCTGAAACGACACCTTGTATATCGTACCCCTTGGAACAACAAACGATACCTTACCTTCGGCATCAGAAGTATATTTGGTTGATGTTGTAGCTCCATTAAGGAATACGTTAATTACAACACCTTTTATACTTACACCCTCTACAGAGGTTGATATTGAAATATTAACTTTTTCCTCTAAATCCCATCGATCAAAATCAAGAGATTTAACCTCCCCTTTTCGATTAGTGACTTTCAGAACATTACCCTCTAACTCTGCATTAACCCTCTCTGCGCCTGCCGTGGCCGTCTCTGCCTTTTTAAATATTTCCTGTGCCTTGGTAGCAGCCTCGATAGCTGGCTTCTGCAACTCCTTGATTTCTGCTTCTGTAAAGTCATCGTAAGTGAATGGGTCGCCCTTTTGTCCTTGAGGACCTTGTTCTCCCTGCGCCCCAGTATCACCCTTCATACCTTGCTCACCACGCTCTCCCTTGTCACCTTTGAGTTGCATGAGGTCAAATTCCTTTTTCTCACCACTCGGACGAGTAATATTCAAGTCTGTGCCGTCAATATCAATATCTACGTTTTGAACTTTTTCAAGAGCTTCGTTTACCTGACTTACGGCATCGTTGGCTTTTTTTACGGCTTCTTCTGTCTTACTTACCGCACCATCAACCTTTCCTAACGCCTCATTTGTGTCTGAAATAAGGTCTGACAGCTCAACGGAAGGAGGCAGGATAACCATAGCCGTATCCATCTCCACGCTGTTATCGCCCTCATCTGTCTCTCCAAACTCGGTGTCGGCATCGGCATTGTTGGCCACGATGGCAAACTGAGGATATTCGTTGCTTCGCCAGTCGTTGCCGAATATCTTACCCTTCACCTCGATGGCATACGTACCGAGGCTCATCTGGTCACCCTCTACTCTTGCAAGGAGAACATTATCCTCCTTTACATCAATCTCAAACACAAGAGGGATGCGCTTGAACTGATTACACACCTGTACCACCACGTCCGTACAGGCAGGCAAAGGAAAAGCCTGCGCTTCTCCCTCTACCATCTTCATCACTGGAATCCTTAGTGTGAAGTCATTGCCTTTAACGATTTTCTTCATATAGCTATACTATTTTAATTAATAAATCTTGCAATATAATTCTGTTCGAACTCTCCAACCTTATATTTCTTGTTTGGGTCGTAGGTTAGCATAATTTCGCACGAATTTCCTTGCTTCATAAGGATATTGGCCGTATAGTTACCATCCTTATTTGTTATGACAGGGAGTTCGTTAATATCCCATTGTGCCACACCTGCGTTATCTTTGATTGTACTGCGACCTCTTAGAAAAAACGTTTCACTGCCAATATCAATGATGACAGTCAGCCTTACGCAGAACTTACTGCGCATAGCATACGATCCAAATAGCATCTGTTCTATCGTCCCTAACGTTGGCAGTGTTAGTGCATGTCCGCTCTGTGCGTTTACCAGCAGTGTGAGCGAGTCTATCGCTTGCGGCTCGTTATAGGTAGTCGCCACTATTTCTCCTGTGTTGTCGAGGAACACATTCTTCGTCTTTATGTTTACCATCGTCGCCTTATATGCGTACACACCGCCATTAAGGGATATATCTCCGCTTCCGTATAGGGCGTAATTTTGCAAACCATTTTTGGCATTTGCGTAATAGCAGACGTTACTTATATTAGATAGCTTGCCTGCCGCGTCTACTCTCACTTTTGCTTTAAGGAGACTACCCAAACCAGACGCAGGAAGCGTGTCACCATGCGAATCGAGAAATATAGCGTCGTTCGACAATTTTTCATTGTTGCCTTTTTGCTTTATCAGATGAAACCGTGTGTCCGTGAGCGACATGGAGTCTTCTTTGAACACTTCTCCTGTTTCTATTCCGTTTGCCGTTATCTCAAAACGTCCGTATGCCATCTGCTCTCCACTCTCTTCGTCCTCGTAGTATCGTATGCCAAAAGCGCCTTTTTCCGCATACATATATCCGTCCTTACTAACACGGAATGGCGAACTTGATGCAGTGGAAGAGCCTACCCACAATGGGCACGACCTACCTTTCTCATCTTTTGCTTCATCAATACCGTAGTTACCAAAGTGCGCAAGGGTGTTTTGGTTATTTTCATCCTTTGCCCATACATGGTGCACATTGATAGTATCTGCATCTATCAGCTCTGCATTGAGCTTTCCTCTCTGGAACATCGCAGCAGTGGTGTTGCCGTTCTTGACCTCCACCTTTTCACCTTGCAGAATCACCTTGTCTGCCGTTATCTCCAGTCCCGCAGCCTTAGCAGTTGTCTTGTCGATGAGGTCGGTCTTTTTCTCTGTGTACTCCGTCATCTGTGCTCCCTCTTCGAGCTTAGGCTTGGTTACCCAAACCTCGCAGCCGTCGACAGCTCGCAGCAGAACGGATTTAGGCAGCACCATATCGCCATCACCCGTATAAGGGTCTATACGCCAGTGTACCCAGTATCGCTTCCATTCGCTCGTCAGGGTGAAGTTGGATGCTCCGTCCGCAACGTTCTCTCTCACGCTCCCTTGGCTGTTCTCAGCATATATGTTCACGTGTACGCTGTCCTTGTACAGGTGCGCTCTCAGAGTTCCGCTTCCCTTCGCAAGGAACGAGAACACATAGTTCTTCCTCAGCTCGAAGTTGAGCAGCCTTCCGTTCTCTCCGTTGAATCTCAAGAAGTCGCACACATTGTTGTTGCTGCTGTCTGCCTTGCCATGAACCACGGCGTACGCACCCTCGTAGGTGTCCTGTGCCACCTCATTGGCCGTATAAAGGTTGCTCAACTGTCCGCTCGCAACAAGCGTCCTCGTGTCGTCGAGCATATTTCCGCCAAGGTAGTCGTAGTCCGTTTCCGCAGGAGTCCAGCCTGTGTACTCGCTCCCCTCCTCAAGCATCGGCATACATATCCATCCGTTACCAGAGGCAGTATAACCAAAGGTTCCGTCCACGGTTATGCCATTGTAGACAAAGATATTCACCTCGATAAACTCTGCGTTGCCCGTATTGAAGGTGTAGTTTACCTGCCTCCACCGATTCACCTCGTTCTCCTTCGTCAGCCACTGCATGTTACCCGAGGTGGCAGTAATTCTGTCCCCTCTATCGCCATTCAGCGCAGCCTTCTTGAACACCTCCGAAGAAACCTTTAAGTCCTTCGTGTCGCACTTTATCCATGCCGAGAAAGTGTAGTCGGTGTTCTTCTTCACAGCGATGCCGTTGACGGTCTGTCCCCAGAAAAGTCCTTTGTACTGAGGCTTTCCGTCACCCGTCACCGAGAAGCGGATGGCATTATGGCCGTTCACGCCCTGTGTTATCGTAGGCTGGAAGATGCCGTCCGAATAATATATATCACCCTTCCTCGTCAGCGCCGTATCTCGCAGTAGGTTGTGCCGTCCTTGCTGACTCTGAGTAACACTGAGAGTAATCTCCTTAGCTGTCTGCTTGATAGTAGATGTGTAGGCTTTGAGAACGGTAGGATTGCTTCCTTTGAGGTCGTTCTCCAATGCCTTAAATTGCGACTGATACTGCTTTGCCGTAACCTTTACACTACCCATATACTTCGACACGTTCACCGAGAATGGAACTTGCGCAAAATAGAGAACACCAGTGTAAACAAATTGTGCGACCGCATAGCCTGATGTTGCAGAAATCTGTCCTTGATTTATACCATCAATAACCACGTCGTTCTTTGCAATATTACTGCCTGATACAGATACTTCGATATATCCATCCTTCTGTATTGCACCACATTTGCAATTTACGCACAAATCATCCCTTGAGTTAATATTGCTGCATTCATTAGAGATATTCAGGTTACCCTTCATTATCTTTACCTTCGCAGCCTTTGATATGCTAACAGGTACAATTCCATTGTCATCTGTGTCAAAAACGAGCGGAGCATCTTCTACAAGAATAGAGATAGCATCCTCTCCGTTAGTTCCGTCTGCTCCAGGAGTACCTTGCTCTCCTTTCTCGCCCTGCGGTCCCTGTGCGCCCGTTTCGCCCTGCGCACCTGTTTCTCCTTTAGGTCCCTGTGGTCCTTCGTCACCTCTATCTCCCTTTTCGCCTTTGTCACCTTTGTCGCCTTTCTCTCCCGACAGCACCTTCTGCCAGTCGCTGCTTGCGTCCGAAGGTTCTTGACTTGTTCCGTTCTCATTGATACAAGTCCACAGTGCGTTGTTGTGATTTACTTGGTCGTAGTAGGCATAGTTTCCTGCCTTCCAGTCGCCTCTGTAGTTCACCATGTGCATGGTGTCACCGCTTGGAGATACCCATTCAAACAGATTGCTGTAGAATCTCGACCCGTCAGGAGAAATGACAAACACCTCTTTGCCGTTGTGTGTATATCTGTCCACACCCTTGAAGCCTACGATGCGAGGTGTGTTCTCGCCAGTACTCTCCAGTATCAGCACACCTTTTCTGCTGTAGTCATCTACAAATTGTCCTCCAATAGAAACAGCTCTGTGTCCGTCAAGCACAATAGTATCTCCTGCTTCAGGAATACCACCTATCTCTGCCGTTGCAAACTCCTCAGTCATTGAGTCTAACGACAAAGAATGCTTGCCGATTACAATCCACGAGAACATTTGCCCTCCATACAGCTCATTGCCATATCCGTCATATATCTTCTCGTTCACACTCGATACGCCGTGCTCAGGGATTGTTCGCCAGTAGCTCTTGTTGCTTGCATTCGTTGTTCCAGTGGCCAATGTTCCGATAGTCTTGCACCTCACTTGGTCGCCCTCTCTCCACAGGTTCTGTGTAGCCGTAGTTCCGTCATCCGCCAAGAGATAACAGAGCCAGCCTTCGCACATCTCAACAGACGCCTCTATCCATTCATTGCTCTCGCTTTCCCATATTACAGGCACGACCTTCACTATCTTGCTTCCTGCGCCCGAAAGATACACATTACCGCCTGCATACGACAGCTTCCTTACCTCCAGTTGGTTAAAGATAGCCTTTCCCCAGATGGTAAGATTGGTGACGAAAGCGTGATATTTCTCGTTTTCCTTCTTAACAGCGAAACCCTGCTCAGCCGCATTGTCGTAGTCGATGGACTGTATGGACTCTAAGATTGCTCTTCCTGCATCGTCTATCAACGCTCCGCCCTTACCAAAGTAAGCACCTTTATTCAGTTTCGCCAAGCCGTCACTCACAAGACCTTTCGCAAATGTGATTAATCCCTGCGCAACGTCATCCTTTAGCTTCGACAGAAAATGTTTTGAAGCTTCATTGATAGTCGAGTCGGTTATCTGTTTTGATGTCTCGCTACTTACCTTTCCGTTTCCTGACTCAAGGGATGAAATCTGCTGCTTTATCTTAGCCATCGTTCCGACTTCTACATTGTTCCTCAGAGTCACTTCATAGGTTGGTATGCCTCCTTCGTTTTCTCTTATGACGAGCTGGTCGATGGTCACCTTGCCCCCTATGTGTAAGTCATCATCGTCAAACTCCATGATGTCGCCGGCCTTCAGCGTGTCATGAAGGCTCTTGATGGTTCCGGTTTTATCTTCAGTCGCTTGGTCGTTTTGTCTGGCCATAAACACTTCGTCCACCTTGGGCTGGTACACATACCTTGTGTAGTCGTTCTTGTCTATGTAGGCAATGGCATATTTCAGAAGCTTTAGTGACGCTGCGTTCACATAAGAGTCGGGTAGGGTGATACCTGTCAGTACAAAGTGATCTCCTTTTCTGATAGGATAGTCTTTGTATGGGAACCACAACTCCAAGGCATCGTCCTTTACTCTCTGTATGGTCAACCTCCATCTTCCGTTCTCTTTTACAGATGATGCTACCTTAAAGGTTCTTCCTCCACACATGCCATCCTTCATGGCGATAGAGAAATCACTGTCCTTCAGGTCGTTGATATCGAAGTCGATAGACGGATTCAGGTAGATGTCAACATTGTTTACGGTTTGTCCGTCTTCAAACCTTCCGTTGTCACCTGGTGCAACGCCCTCGTCAATCTCATCAACACGCACGCCACCGATAACCATTTCTTCGATTGTAGGGTATATCTCTACGATACCGTTGGTCTTGTCATCGTTATCAAAATATTGCGATGCGGAACGCAGACCAATCTGCTGTATGTTCACAGAGTCAATATAGGGCCTGTATGGATTGGTCGAAAAGATATGCTCCTTGCCCGTTGGGTTTACATATTCCTTATCAGCCTTACTCAGCGAGTTGTAGTAGTCGTTAAGTGAAACATGGGGGAATCCTGGCAACATCAGCCTGTTGATAGACATGTTGTTCGGCAGATTCTTTGCATACTCCTTCATTGACGATGGCACTGCCTTAGTATTCAGGCCGCCAGTTATATACAACTTTCTGTTTCCTGCGTTTACCTGTGCGATAAACCTGTCAAGATTTTCTTTTGACGGCTCGTCTCCGTTGTCTTCCATGTTGTTCTTCACTTCCGAGTATAACATTACGGCCTGCCCGCTGCTCAAAGCTGTCACAACACAGGTGATGACCGTCTGAAAGTCAAACGTCACCTTCAGGACGTATCCGTACGTCTGTTCTTTACCTGTCCCGTCATTAGGTACGAAAACTCTTGGGATGGTGAAATAATTGTCAATGTACTCCATGTCGATATACACTGACAGATAACTTGTTGCAGTGTTCACCTCTGTGATGTTACAGAAGTACTTTGTGCCAAGGTCTGCGTAGTAGTGAGATGGGAGGTTCTTTTCAGAACCGTAAGCTCTTAACCTTGTCACGATTTGCTGTTCTGAGTCTGCGTTTTGGATCAACTCACTTAACCCTTTTCCAAGCCCGTACTTGAAGATATTGTTTGCGAGCACGCCTGCCGTTCCAACGTACACGTTACGACCTCTTACAATGAAGTTTACGTCCCACTCGCTGTTTACTAAGGCCAAAGCTTCCCAACAGGTCTTTCCGTCAACGGTGATAGACTTGGGTTCGATAACATTGTCGCTGGTTCCCTCACCGTAAACCGACATCCACTCGCTCTTCAGGGCTCCACGCTGCACGGAACGTTCCATGTTCCTGGAGTAAATTTTCCAAAGACCTACACCTATCTGTTCGTTGAGGTTCGCCTGTATTCTGTCGAGCAAATCGTCCAGTGTCTGCACGTAGAACGGAAATTTCGGTAGGGTAGTGTAGTGGAGCTCGTTGTCATTCAATACCACATCGCAGAACTCCGATCTCGACAACTCGTCCTGCAACGCATTGAACTTTACGCTGTCATACACGAATCCCTCTCCGTATGTGTTTAGACTTGATTTTTTGTCTTTTCCTGGCTCGTAGTTCAATTCGAAGCGCTCTCCTCTGTATATGATGTAGTCGCCTATCTTAAAGTTGATTGGAGCGTTGTTTTTGAAGTCAATGGTAAGGAAGCAGTCTCCCATCCATTTGTCTGAGTACTGCAATCCGTGAACGACAACCTCGTCATCGTTCACGTCTGTAAGCTTTGTTCCGTCCTTATGATATATGTTCCACCTACTCATATCTGCATCAGGTTAAGTTTGTTATGTTTCCGTCTGCACCCATCACTGTCTTAATGTCTGTCACGGGGTCATTAAACTTAAAGGTAACACTCATCACCAATAAGTCTTCATTCTCTGGGTCCCTGTACAGCACAGGGTCTATGCTTTTCAGCCTCACGTGCTGCCTGCCAATCTTATTGAAGTCGCAATACATCTTCATCATACCTGTTGTTCGGAGATAATTCACAAAGCTCCTGCATCTCTCGTTCGCCCCATAAGCTTCTCCCTTAAACAGGAACTTTACCTTATTTTCGTAAGCTGCCATATACAGGCCGTCTTTGCCTATATATTCATCGTCTCCGTGCTCGTCATACCAGCTCCTCTTTACTGGTTCTTTCACTGCGTCGCATGGTTTGAACGGGCTCTCGCTTACGTACATACCGAAATCGGTTATAGTGTCCATTACCTTGGCACCATCACCTTCTTTCTGCATATAAATTCTGAAATAATCTTTCATAACTCAAAATCACTTATTATGATGCAAATATACAATTAATTGTATAATTATACAAGTAAAATGGAAATATCAATGTATATTTATGCAATTAAGGGCGCGAATATACTTCATCACGCCCTTAATCATTACATTATCTTACCTTGATAGACTTAACTCCGTTGATAACCATGTTGAAATTACTGCTATACTCCTCGAATACACGTTCTATGCGCTCTGCTGCTTCTGCGTTTCTTAGGGTGTTGGCAGATATGAAGTTCAACTGTGTTAGTTGTGACTTGGCTATCTCGTTCGATTCCGACATACATTTCACTTGCTCCTCTCTTATTACTGACACATCAAGTCTGATGCTATTGAGGTAACTGGCAATAAGGTCTCCTGTATCTTCCGTTATTCCTTTCACAGAATTTGTAAGAGAAGAGCTGCTGTTGTCGCTCCATCCGTAGTACCGCTTGAGGTAATCTCTTGATGCCTCTATCTGCTTTGTCACGTCAGCAAGGTCTTTGCCTATCTCGTCCATCTCTGTGTTGGTGTACTCGGACATTACTTTTCCCGTTGCTGTGTCAAGCTTCTTTTCCGTGCCACCATTAGGGTCGCCATACTTCTTGGTCTTCTCTATCAGAGCTTTTATCTTCTCTCCATAAAGATTCTCTATCATGGATTTCAAGATAACATTCCTTAGATTTTCCTCGAAATGGTCCACAAGGTTATCCGATGTGTTCGACATCGTGGCCATTGCGTCACCCCAGGCGGAAACGAGGTCGGAATACTTGTTGCCTGTCAGCTTCTCAGTCAGCGCCTCTATCATGTCCTCCGACTTCTCTCCGTACTCTATCAGTTTGTCAAGATAGGTCCTTGTGTCTTGGTCAAGATTAGCCCAAAGTTCGGCATAGTCCTTCTTTATCTGCTGAAGAGTCTTGTAGTCTATATCCAGAATATCAGTCATGTTGTCAAACTTCACGCCGTATCTCTTGGATATTTCGGGGGCAGCTTCTTTCCACCCGCGCTTCTCCCAGTCTCTCACCTTGATAGAGTGACTTCCTGCCGAAGCACCAGAGTTGAAGTTCTTCAGCGCGATCACCTTCGTCTGTTTTATTTCAGACTCCAGCATCTCCTGGGCTTCCTTCGAGGCATTTGCGGCTTCCGTACCCCAGTGGATATTCATATACTCAGTCTTCTTGGAGATGAGAGAATCCCAGATGGAGGTGAGGTTTTCGTACTCAGCTTTCGCCTTGTTGTAACTGCTGTAGTCTGCGCCGAATGCCTTGATAAGAGAGCCGCCTAAACTAAACGCCGCCGAGGCTGCTGCTGCATACGGCCCAGCACCTTCCAGGAACCCTAAACCTTTTACAGTTGACAGTGTGTTGAATGCGCCTACAGTGTTGGCGGCAGAAGAAACTGCATTGCTTGCGCCTCCAGTTATCTGCCCGAGAATGGAATCTTCTTCACCCATAGCCTTAAACAAACCTATCACTGGATCAAGAGCGCTTTCCAATGCCTTAAACTTTCCTGCAAGCGCATTGATGGCATTCGATGAGTCTGCATACTTTCCTTTCTGTTTGCTCGCAAGCTCATTTTTGCTATACCCGACAGCACTCCATTCTATACCCATCTTCTTGGCTTGTTCTGCGGTAGGCACATACTTTTTGCCATTCATGTACTGCACACCGAGGTTACCTTTCAAGTATCCTCCTATAGCGTTTCCTTGATTTACGGCCCCGAAGATGTATGGTAGTGGATTTCTGTCAATATCCTCTTTTCTTAGCTTGTCGAGGGCATCCCTCAACTGTTTCACTACTTCTACCGACAATCCCGTCGTTCTCGAAAAATCGTCTATCTTCGTAATCATCGAGCTGATGGTAGCGGAAGATACCCTGTCAAGGTCATCAAAGATGGTAACCCAGTCAGACTCTTGTTTGAACTGCTCAAACTGAAGTTTCGCCACATTCTCATTGTGAGTCTTTGTGGCGCCGGCCTTGGCTCTGTCTCTCATCCGTGGGTCTTCTATTCCCTTGATGAGTTCAAGCTGTCTCTCGTATTTATGGTTCTCGTCCTCAATCTGCTGGGCAATGGTAGCATTCTTCTCAATCAGGTTAGCCATCAGGTCGATGGTCTCCTTCTTGATCTTGTTGTTCTCATCTTCCAGTTTCTTGCGAATATCGTAAACACGAGACTCTTCTCCATATTTATCCTTAACATTTTCGAGGCTCATCCCCTTAACCTCGTCCGTAGTCAAGTTAAGGCCGGACTGAACGTTGTCGTGCTTTACGGCAACATCGAGCTGCTCCTCCAGGAACCTCTTGTATGTGTCAAACTGAATGGTCCCTCCGAAAGCTAAGTTTTCTGAACCCTTCTTGTTTCCTGTCAGCTCATATATCTTCTTGTATGTCTCATACTGCTCAGATATAGTGTCAAGTTGCTTATTGAGTAAATTCAGTTCGTCTCTGCGCTGGTCTTCAAGAAGCTTTCGGTTTTCAGTCTGAATACCGGCCTTCTCGTTTGCAGCGTAGTCCAATCTCTCCCTTGTTGAGGCCGGGAGAGTCTTCAAGAGTTCTTTAATAGAGGTCTCATAATTGGTGTAGTCGGAGATAGGGAACCTCTTTTTATCATTGAATATAGCCCCAAACTCTCCGTCGTTTGCAAGTTGACCAAGAGCACCTTCTCCATAGAGTTCCTTGAACTTCTTGATTTCGGCATACATCTTCTTGTATAAGTCGATGCGCTCACGGAGATTCTTCAACTGTTTATCTTCTTCGCTACCTGAATTCCTGTTTCTTCCTTTCGGAATTTTGTTTGACTTTTTATATTCACCATCAAAGTCGTAATTAAGAAGATCATGTGCTGCTTGTTTAACGGTCTGCCATTTCGTATAAAGTTCCTTGATATTCTTTGCATTAGACTTCTTTGCTGACCAGTATTCATTTCCTGCCTTTGTGATATCCTCGTTAGCTGCGTTTCTTGCAGAGTACCAGCTATTCTCTTTTCCCCATCTTTCGGCGTACGTTTTATATTGGCCAGAGATGTCGCTCATCATCAGTCCGCTATACTTGCCAGGAATTCTTTTAACCAGCTCACTCTGCAAGTTATTCAGCTTTTCGCCACCATCAAAAACGAGTCTGATAACAGCCTGGAAGTTGGATGCAGCAAGCATATTCTGAAGAGTATGTTCCAGTTCCGGATATTGCTTAACGAGACCATTCTTGGCATCATTCATCAGCTCTTTCACCTTCGCCTTCTCCGCATCGTTAAGTGGAATACTTGCTTTTATCTTTTCTCCAATCATGGGGAAAGACTTATCAATCAAAGCAATCATACTATTAGATACCTCTGTCTGCAACCATGCGCTCTTGTCTCCGCATCCGAATGCCTGCAAGATAGATGCTCTGATAATATCCGCCTTATCCTCTGGAATACCCATTGACGAGAATATACCACTCATTGCTTGCATGGCAGCCTCACGCATTTTTTCATCTTTCCCGATATCGCCGAACTTCTTCGCAAGCTCCGTCTTCAGTGATTCTATATAGTTGCTGTATGCAGTTTCATGATCATACAACCACTTATATCCCGTGGAATCGTCGTCGGATGACATAGCTGCGACACGCAGTTCTTCTCTCTTCTTGAAGGCATCAATAACATCTTCCGTCGCATCACTCAAATCCGAATAATAGCCTCTGTTGCTGAGCTTTGCGCTCGCAATGTCATTTGCCTCCTTGAGAAGTTTTATTTCTTGTTCGAGATATTGCAGCCTCTTCTTGTGATCGTTCTCCTCGTTCGCCGTCATCAACATATTTTTATAACTATAAGGAGCAAGCTCTTTCAACTTTTCCTTGTAGCTATCAATCATATTGTCAATCTCCTTTGTGTCGCCACCGGATATCGCGATGTTCACGTTGTTATCACGGAGAAAATCTCTTATCTGCTTATTTTTGTCGGCAATTTCGTCTTGCGTCTGCTTTATCTTTTGACTGAGCTCCTGATACTCACTGATAGCGTATGTGATGCCAAAAGTAACAGCAGTAACGATAAGACCAGGTAAGCCTCCTATAGCTGACCAGATTCCAGCTGCAAGAGTCTTAGCTCCTGTACCTATAACTCTAAATGCAGCCAAAGCCGACGTCTGGAATCCTGTCCACACATTCTTTACAGAAGAAAAAGTGGTAGTAAGAGACATAGAGCGCATTGTCGCCAATGCACGCAGCAATTCCATCCTAACTGTCTTCTCGCCGGTCTGTCTCAGCACAATACCTCTGTAAATATTATACTGTTCTGCCGTGATTTTGCCTGACAATCTCAACTGATTAAGCTTCTCAGTAGTTAATGCTCTTGCATTAGCCAGTGCCCTCAGGTCAGCTCCTGTAATCTGATTCTTTGTTGCGAGAATCCTTTGCTCTATCTGTGTTAGAGCCTGGCCCTGCAACACCTTATTCTGAATATTAGATGCGAGATTTGCCTTATTCGAAAGAAAGGCGGAAGCCGTATTGCCCGCCGCCATCTTCTTGAATGCGTAGCCGGCGAATATTGCACCAATAGGCATCGCAAGAGTGTGCAGAGACTGAACCAGAGCTGTTGCTCCATCAATGGCGGTCTTGAAGAACTTACCAACGAGCGAATCACCACTCGCAAACTCAGCAAGCATGATCTCCCAGGCATCCTTCAGTTTATTGTAGCGTCCGAGCAAAGTCTCACTCAGAACCTGCTGCATGTTATAGAACTGACCGCCTGCATCTGTCATCTGCCAGAAGATAGACTTCACATCATCAAAACTTACATCTCTGCTTGATATACGAGTCTTAATCTCTGATGTAGAGACATTTCGCCCCTCTTGCTTAGAGTAGAACTCAGACAACTTTTCAAGCAGAGGAATACCTGCATAAGCAATCTGACGGAGCTCCTTACCATCGAGCCAACCACGAGCCTGTACCTGACCAAACGCCAATGCAATACGGTCAAAGCTAACACCAAGACCGGAAGACATATCCGCAAGCCTCTTGGTTGTGTCATAGAGCTGGTCGTACTCAACTCCATACGCAGCCAACTGCTTAACGTCTCGGTTCAGCTCAGAGAACGTAAATGGCGAATTAAGAGCGAGTTCCTTAATCTGATTGAACATCGTGTTCGCATTCTGCATGTCACCAAGGATGGATTGGAGAGCAATATGCTGCTTTTCCATCTCACCACCAGTGGTGATGATGCTCATGGCGAACTGCTGTGCGCCGAACACAAGACCTCCCTGCAAGAAAAGTGACTTCAAGTCCTGTACGGTTGAATTCAGCTTTCCTGCATGACTGTTGGCTCTCTCGAAGCCGCGGACCAAATCAGACTGAACCTTTGCGGCCGTCTGAGCAATCTCCTGCTGACGCTTCCGCTCAAGCTCAATGCTTCTTTGAACCTCTTGGTTTACTGCCCTCTGATCTTGAAGAACCCTCGAAGCTAATGTGGTATCGTGACCGCTTCCCATATTGCCAAGCGTACCGAGGCTGTTCTTCCAGTTCCCTGAATAAAGTTCTCCCCTGATATCTCTAAGGGTTCTCATTAAAGCAAGGAGTCTGTTAATTTCACCTTCTGCCTTGCTTACATCTGCGCCGATAGAGATACCTCTGCTGTATTCTGAGCGAAGCTGGCGAACCTTATTGCCAAGAGAATCATATCGGCGTTCGGTGTTCTTCAACTCAGTCTGACGCTGCTTCTCGGCTGCAATATCTTCACGCTTCGCTTTGGCAGCATCTCTTGTGGCCTGAGCCTCCTTCTCTTTAGAAGTCTTTTCGAGATTAGAGTAATATTCAGACATTCTTTTCTGAATGTCGTCCTGCCTCTGCTTCTGAGGAGTCTGACCTATCAAGTCTTTGACATTTGCCTGGCTGACACGGAGAGTATCGTAAACGTTCTGAAGAGCTGTTATTGTACCCATCAGTTTCTCAGCTTCAGCATTGGCTTCCTTCAAGCCCTGCTGTCCGAAGGAGACACCTTCCTTCGTACCGGTTCCGATTGCATTCTGATAAAGAGTAATATCTCCTCTAACCTTTCCAAGCCTCTCAAGCAATGTATCTATCTCTGCCTTGATATTCTTCAGACCCTGATCGTTCTTGAAGAACGGAGATATGCCTGCCTTCTCTGCAATCTCACGCTTCTTCTCAACGAGAGCCATATACCTCTTTATATAATCAGATTGAGCCTTTAATTCCGCATCATTGTCTTTTGCACTCAACTTAGCTGCCGCGGCAAACTCCCTCTCTACTGCAATGGCCTTTCCCTTCTCTCGCCCGTATGCCTGTGTTGCGGCGGTTGCTTTCGTCATTTCTACAGCAACATCGGAAAGAAGGTTCTTCATCTGCGCAGCATCGGTGAGGATTGATTTGTTTCCAGATGCCGCCTGCAATCGGGCAAGTATCTTGTCAAGCTCGGTGATACTTCCACCAAGCATGTTGGTGTTATAACCCTTTAACGCACCCTCTGCCATGAGGTCTCGCATTTTGGCAAGCTTTTCAGTTACTCTTGATATATCAGCCTCAACCTTTGCAGCTCCGCCCGAAAATGCAGATAAAGGGTTTTCTTTTTTGAATTGATCGGTAATCTGCTTTACATCACGGAACGTCATTTGGAGAACCTTAGCATAGTCTTGCAAAACGTTTGCATAGTCTACGCCGCCACCTCCGCCGCCCTGTGCTTTATTCTGTAATCTATAAAGCTGATTATTGACATTCTCAAGCATCAACTCTGCTTCCTTAAGCTTTGAGGTATCAACATTTGGATTAAGTGAACGCAACTCCGAAATCTTACTGCGTTCTATGTTGATTCTCTGTAGCATATCGAGATAGGAGAGGGCGTTTTTTACCGCCGTCTGCAAATCTTTAGCTTCATCGCTCTTGTCGCTTTTTTTGAGTTTGGAAATCCTTCTGTTTATCTCATTGAGAACATCGGCAAACTCTTTGGCTTTTTCTGCCTGCTCCTTGAACCCGGACTTCTTAGTTCCGAACCCCTGGAGAGCACGAAGAAGTGAGTTTGCAGCGTCGTCTCCTGTCTTAAGCTTGTCGATGATTTTTTGAAGTTCCTTAGATGTATTATCCTTCACACCAAGCTGAAACCACAAGTCACCTAAATTTCCACCTGCCATATCCTGAATATTTTAAAATTA
>ERZ1034962.478-NODE-478-length-18739-cov-5.187540_pt1 | contig 18739 bp, 14 predicted proteins | sample MGYA00520696_ERZ1034962 | MGnify/ENA primary metagenome ERZ1034962 (study PRJEB33766, sample SAMN09781770) | gut metagenome | biome: gut microbiome | host: Homo sapiens | place: Madagascar | study: EMG produced TPA metagenomics assembly of the PRJNA485056 data set...
GCATGCTGTATGCGGTCATGTCGGACATCCATGCGAACCCGCAGGCGCTCGCGCGCGCGCTGGCGGACGCGCGGGAGCAGGGGGCCGGGAAGTTCATCTGCCTCGGGGACGTGGTGGGCTACGGACCTGACGCCGTGGGGGCGGTGGCGCTCGCGCGGGCGTCCTTCGACGTTGTCCTGATGGGCAACCACGACGCGGCGACGGCAGGGTTGATTCCCGCGTTCACCTTTCGTCCCGAGGCGCGGGCGGGCGTTTACCGCCATGGACATGAGCTGTCGGACGACGACCTTTCCTGGCTGCGCCAGTTGCCGTATGTTTATCATGCGCGGACGTTCTGGGCTGCGCATGGCTCGCTTGTCCATTCCGAGGTCTTCCCCTACATTGGCACGGAGGCGGCCGCGTGGGAGGCGTTCGGCGCGATGGGGGCGACGCCGCTTCTCTTCGTCGGCCACACGCATACCTCGCTCTGGGTCGAGGCGCGCGCGGGGTCTTCGGAGCTGGAGGTTGCGCGCACGGCAGCGCGCGCGCTTGCGCGCGGCGGCCGCGCCATCGTGAACGTCGGTTCGGTCGGTTACCCGCGCAACGAGGCGGAGAGCGTCTACGCGCTCTACGACTCGCGGCGGCGGGTCGTCACGTGGCGGCGCCTCCCGTTCGACTATGCGGGCTACTTCGCGCAGATGGAGGCGAAGGGCATCTACATCGCGCCCTGGCTGCGCGCGAACGCGCGTGCGGCGAGGCAGGGGCGGGAATGTTTATGAATGTCATTCTCTTCCTGCGCGCGTTCCTCGACAGCCTCGTTGTTCCGCATGGACGAACGGATGCTTCCAGGCGGGAACCCTGCTCGACCACCTCGTGAAGACGAACTTGGAGGATGCTGTTTGGGCATGGCATGGAACCGAGATCGTCGGAGAGAAGAGGGCGAATGCCCTACACGGCATAGACCTCGATGCTTTTACTCTTCCACGCCCTCATTGCCTGTTCGTCTGTGGGGTGTTTGTCACGCACTACAAAGACAAAATCAACAAGGTCATGTGGGCGTTCGCCGGAGATGCATTGACCGATGCCTATCTTGAACAAGCGGCGCTTGTGGTGGATTACCGACAGGGGGTTGGGATCGGGGAAGCCTATGGAGACCAATCGATGCCGGTCAATCCAGGCGACTCTCTTTATACGGTCTTGTTCTCGACCCTGATGCCGTATCTCTTCGCTTCGAGGAGTGGGCGGCTGCAAGCAAACCACCGCTCAAGTTGTGCGAAATTACGCGGATGTGAAATTTTGCTCTGCATCCCATTGACTTTCCGAAGAAGACATGATAAACTGCTTGCCAGTTCGTTCGATGATGAAAGGTTCTGAGATGGCTTTGTGCTATAAAAACCTTTGGAAATTGCTGATAGACCGAGACATGACGCGGAAAGACCTGCATCGCGTCTCTGGCGTGTCCCATGCCACGCTTGCAAAAATGTCTCGTGGCGAAAGTGTCACCGCTTCGGTTTTGGACCGGATATGCAATAGCCTTGACTGCAGAATCGAAAACGTCATGGAGATTACCCCCGATAAGCCATGTGAGGTCAATAGGCGTCGTGCGCAGGATGAGAAAGGAGGCGCACAACTGAAGCGGGGGGTGAAATGACGAACGCGGAGAATCAGATTGTCGTGTACCAGCCGAACGAGACGATGCGGCTGGACGTGCGGCTTGAGAACGAGACCGTATGGCTGACGCAGACGCAGTTGTGCGCTTTGTTTGGTGTCGTGAAATCGAATGTCTCATACCATATCAAGAAAATTTTCGGGACGAATGAGCTCGACTACGGGGCAACTGTTCAAAAAATTCGAACAGTTCAATTGGAGGCAGGGCGTAGCGTATCTCGCGACATCGAGTATTTCAACCTTGATGTCATCATTTCGCTTGGATACCGCATCAATTCAAAACTTGGCATTCAATTCCGACAATGGGCGACACGTGTGTTGAAGGAATACCTTCTGCACGGTCAAGTGATAAACCAGCGTCTTGCGTTGCTTGAAGACAAGGTCGAGCGGCGGCTGGCGAAGCATGACGGCGAGATTGCGGAGTTGAGAGACAAGGTTGATTTCTTCGTGCAGACGAAGGAGCCGCCGCTACAGAGCATCTTCTACCAGAACAGGTTCTGGGACGCGAAGTCGCTTCTGATCAAGTTCATTCGCCGGGCGAAGAAGGAGCTGATCGTGATTGACGCCTATCCCGGCGTGGCGACCTTGGACATGTTGGCGAAGCGCGGGCGCGGCGTGAAGATCGAGCTGGTGACGCATTCCAACGGCGAACTGGAGAAGTCGGATTTCGAGGCGTTCGGGGCGCAATGCGGCAAGTTCACGAAGACCGTCTGCGGAATCTGCCACGACCGCTTCATCATCGTCGATCAGAAGGAAATCTTCTGGACGGGCGCGTCATTGAAGGATGCGGGACGCCTGACCTTCGCTGCGGCGAAAATGGGCGCGGAGGTCATTCCGGGGCTTCTCGCGTCGATCCGCAAGGCGACGTCGGAACGGCTGGAATACGGCAAGGGGGAAGAGGGGGCCGAGTGTATCCATTGAAAAGATGGAGAGTGACAATTTCGTGTAATCAATGGGAGAAAATCACAATGATTAAAGAGATATACATATCGGTTTATAGAAAATTGAAAAGCATTAGACTTCAATTTTCTCCCTGTGTCAACATTATATCAGGTGTAAACGGCACGTGCAAATCGTCACTGTTGCACATTATAAGCAATAGCTTTCAAGCATTGAAGCAGAACGAAAGCACGGTTAATGATCCTGCATGTGTTAGGGCTATTTCAAAATTGAACTCACTTGTTAATCCAAAGATTGAAGCATTGACTCGTGGTGACAAAAAATATAGAGACCCTGCCATTGGGCACAAAGGAACTTTGTATTCGATATCATATATGAGTGGCTTGACGCTTGATTTTCGTAAGCATAATTCCGAAGGTAGTAATCGATATGCGGTAAAGCCAAAATATACAAAAGGCACACAAGATCGATTGCCGACCCTTCCAGTCATTTATCTTGGCCTTCCACGACTTTTCCCATTTGGGGAAATTGCGGAAGAGCAAAAAGTCAACGATATTAAAGTTCAATTGCCTAGATCGTACACAGATGAGTTGGAGTCGCTGTATAAGGATTTGATGTTCATTGAAATTCAAGAGACGAGGTGTCAAGATGTTAATGGGTTCAAAAAGCGTGGTGATTTTGTAACTACTAAAGACGGAGTGGATTCAAATACGATATCGTCTGGAGAAGACAATGTATACATCATCTTGAAGGCGTTGATTTCTTTAAGGTATTACTATGATTCATTAAAAACAAAGAGCGGAAATGCAGAAAGCGTGTTGCTGATAGACGAATTTGATGCTACCCTGCATCCATCGTTGCAGTGGCGGTTAATGAGAAAGATACGTGATTACAGTAAGCTGTATGCCATTCAAGTTGTGTCAACTACACATAGTTTATCCCTAATCGAAGATTGTTTACGGTGCAAAGACAATGTTATCTATTTGACTGATAACAATGGATTTGTAGATTTGTTGTCAGAACCAGACAAATACAAAATTGAAGCGAAACTCAAGACGCTGTCCATGACAGAAATCTATGCGGATCGAAAGATTCCTGTACTAACGGAGGATTCGGAGGCGTGTTGTTATCTGAAGGAGATATTTGACTATTATCAAGAGCAATATGACGGAGAATTTGCCAATGTCCGTAGTTGCTTTGAATTAGTAGATGCAACATTTGGCGCCGAAACATTAAAAAAACTGTTTAAAAATCATGTTGTTTCCGGGGCGATGCGTGGAATCTGTGTTCTTGATGGTGATAAGCCATTTGCAAGTGATGCGGAAATGCTTGCGTGTTCGTCTGTACTTCTGCCGGGAGATGATTCTCCGGAAAAGGTCATATTCCGATATGCAGAGAATTTGTTTAACCACCCAGAAGACTCATTTTGGACTGACGCTTCTGTAGAGTCGGAGTCGTTTGACTGTAATTATTATCAGACCAACATACGTCCGGGGTATGAGGAAATACAGAACTATCAACCAGGATCGAATAAAAAACAATTGAGGGATTTGACCAAGGCGCATTTTAATACATTCTTCAAATTCCACCTTATGGTTATCCGTAGAATGCTTCGTGATGAAAACATGCAAGTGTCGGTGATAAAATTCATGAAACACTTTAACATCCTATTCAAGAAGAACGCAGATTTTCATCGTATCAGTCCATCGCGTTGGACTTTCAAAGATGCGGAGGCATTGAGTGGCAAATAGAAATCCGTCTCCTCTCCGATATCCGGGAGGGAAAGCACAGTTGTTCCCTCTCGTTAGGGATATTATAGTCGCCAACAAGCTGGATGGGGCATCTTATGTTGAACCCTTTGCGGGTGGTGCTGGTTTGGCCTTGAAATTGCTGATTGAAGGTGTCGTATCGCGGATCATAATCAATGATATAGATGTACATATATATGCGTTCTGGTATTCAGTTCTCAATAAGTGCGAAGCATTGTGTGACATGATAAGACGCACCCCTGTAAATAGAAAGCATTGGCGGTTGCAGCGAACCATCTACCAGCATGCCGATTCAACAGACTTGCTTTCGCTCGGGTTTGCAACGTTTTTCCTAAATCGAACAAATGTTTCAGGAGTCTTGACAGGTGGGATGATTGGAGGGAAACGTCAAGCAGGTAAGTATAAACTGAATGCTCGTTTTGACAAGACGGATCTCATCAAAAGAATTACTCTAATAGCCCAACATAAGGATCGTATGTCGTTGTTTAATCATGATGCGATTGATTTTCTAAAGTTAGAGGAAGTAAGATCTCTGCGAAGGGCATTGATTAATTTTGATCCGCCGTATGTTCAGAAAGGTGCGGCTCTTTATAAAAACTCATTTACAGAGACAGACCATAGAAGATTGGCCAAGGCCATTCTCGCGTGCCGAAAAAAGTGGATGGTGACATATGATGTATGTCCATTGGTGACAGAGTTGTTTAAGGCGAAACGAATGGGACATATTAGCGTTTATTATAGCGCGAGAAACCCAAGGTTGGCTAACGAATGTATCATTTTTAACGATAATGTTAGGTTGCCGGATGGTTCAACAATTCTTGCACCCATCATGCAAGAGGAAATTAGATAAATGAAAAATCATCATACACAGCACATGAAGGATTTTGCGTTTATCGACCTCTTTGCTGGGTGCGGTGGGCTGTCTCTTGGAATGGAGCAGGCTGGTTTTACGCCTGTCTTTGCCAATGAGATTTGGGATGTTGCTGCCGAAACCTATCGTCGTAATCGCAATCTATCTGAAAAGCAAGTGTTTGTCGGTGACATCAAATATCTTGTAGAGCATCTTACTGATTTTCCAATACAAAAGAACGTGACCTTGGTTTGCGGTGGGCCTCCGTGTCAAGGTTTCTCGATGGCGAATCGTCAGCGCGTAATCGATGATCCCCGCAATCACCTTTACAAGTCATATATAGAATTCTTGTCAAAAGTCCGCCCGCGTTGTTTTGTGATGGAGAACGTGCGCGGTATGGCTTCACGAATTGATGAGATCGTCGATAACTTCCGTACAATGTTGGGGGAAGATTATTCATTTGATTATGCGCTTCTTAATGCAGTTGACTATGGTGTTCCGCAGAACCGTGTTAGGTTCATTCTGATTGGAAATAGAATAGGCGTTGATTCTTCCGTGATATTGGAAGACATCAAGACTGCGGCAGACAAGAGATTTGTGCTACATGATGCGATTGAAGGCCTTCCCGAATTGGGGCATAAGGCTGAAAAGGGCAAGTCGGAAGAAGAGTCCGAGAGCGTCGGATATTTTGAGCGGGACTTTGCATACCCGCAAACGGAGTTTTATGCGTTTATCAATGGGAATCGCGACATCAACAAGCTCTATAACCACAAGAATCGCTACAACAATCCTCGTGATATAGAGATTTATACGAGATTGCCACAAGGTGGCAACTCCCTGCACCCATCAATTGCTGGGATAATGCCATATGCGAGGCGCAATGGCATCTTCAAGGACAAATATTTCAAACTTGAAGAAGACAAGGCTTGTAAGACAATCACTTCGCATATGAAGTTCGATTGTAATATGTACATTCACCCTTGGTATGCGCGTGGGCTTACAGCGCGGGAGGCGGCTCGCGTTCAAACATTCCCAGACGATTTCGTTTTTTATGGCCCGCAAAATTCTTGGTATGGTCAAGTTGGGAATGCCGTGCCTGTGAAGTTGGCATGTGCAATCGGAAAAGGTATAATAAAACACCTATGAGGCATGTTGAACTGTTTTCAGGCATCGGGGGGTTCCGACTCGCAATGAGGTTGCTGTCAAATGACGGAGGTCCTCAGTTTGCGTGTGTTGGCTATTCGGAAATTGATCCTGCCGCAAGAAAGACATATACGGCGAATTTCGACACAGATGGAGAAGTTGCGATAGGAGATATCGCGACATTTGTCGAGGATGCGTCGTCTGTTGGACGTTTGCCGAAATTTGATTTGCTCACGGGTGGTTTCCCCTGTCAGTCATTCAGCATGATGGGGGCGCAACGTGGATTTGAAGATACGCGAGGGACGCTTTTCTTTTCCATGTCAAGGCTTATTCAGATTCATCGTCCTAGATATCTTCTTTTGGAAAATGTAAAAAACCTTAAGACGCATGATGGCGGTAGAACCTACCAAGTTATTGCACAGACGCTTGAAGACATGGGGTATTCCGTTCGTTCTGATGTATTCAATACTTCAGCCTTTGGATTGGCGCAAACCCGCAATAGGATATATATCTTTGCGACGACGAGGCGATTGCCTCGTAACTTTGAGTTTACTGCAAAAGCAATCCAAAAGGCTTTTGTGAGACATGGTGGGGCATCGCTGATAAGGCAAGGGCGGAGTATTGATGCTCTATACAGAAGTGCCCCCGAAAAATATTGGCTTTCTGATAAACTCAAACGGACTATTCTTGCCAATGGTTCAGGTGGATTTGTTGCGAAGTCTGAAATTGATCTTGAGGTTGCGCGCCCTCTTTGCGCTACAATGTCAAAGATGCATCGAGCTTGTCAGGATAATTATTTCAGCGAAGAATTCATAAACACACATGGTCGCAAACGATATGTCGGTGGTGTTGCTGAATGTGAGAATGTGCGCATCCGTCGGCTGATGCCGGAGGAGGCTTTTGCATTGCAGGGATTCGGTGGTGAGTTTGTGCGTAATGCGCGTGAACAATTTGGTGTTGCTGATTGTAGCCTTTACAAGCAAGCCGGTAATGCCATTAGTGTGAATGTTGTGTACGCTATTCTTGCGTACTTGTCTGAAGCTTTCAATTGGAGGTAAAGATAATGTCTTTGGAAAAACAGTTGGCTGATACAGATTCTGTCTATTGCTCCAAGGTCACAAGTTCAAACCAATCAAGCATCTTCATCAGTAATCTTGGAGACGCTGAACTTGAAGTTCTCTTTGGCGCAGACTACAAGAGCGATGATAAAGTGAGGTTGCGGTTGGACAAACGTAATCTTGCATTCAACGCTGTAGCGCACGCAATTGACGGTAAAACGTGGTACAAGAGAAAGTCGAGTGATAAGTGGTCGATAGATTCCTCTTGGTTAAACGATAGGCTTGCTACACTTGAAAAAGTCTTTACCGGGAATCATAACTTTTTTATTGCCAGCTTAAACAAAGACGATCATTCAACGCAACGCCTTTACATGAAAGGAATGACGGCTCTTCCTCGGGAAGACGGGGGCGGAGTCATTGCTTTGCGTGATTTTCTGTTTTCAGGGGATGTGATAGTTCTGACGAAACTGGACAATGGGGGTGTTTCATTTGAGGTGAAAATCCCAGATAATCCCATTGTTGAGTTCAGTACGAAGCAGATACTTTCAGCCGACCTTAAGTCGCAACCTCGCCAACTCATCATCTATGGTGCGCCGGGAACGGGGAAGTCGTGGCGCATAAAGAATGACACGCAAGGCGTGAGTGTCATTCGCACGACGTTCCATCCCGACAGCGACTATTCGACTTTCGTTGGGGCATACAAGCCGAGCATGGAGGCCGACGAATACGACACGGTCGTGACGACGGGCGAGAGGTCGCCCGGTGGAAACATCAGCAAGAAGGACGGCCTTGTCCGGCAGAAGCGCATCGTTTACAAGTTTGTCGCGCAGGCGTTTCTGAAGGCGTATGTCGCGGCGTGGAAGAAGATGGCGGATGCGGCCGACGGTGGGCAGGGGGCTGCCCGCCCTACCGTGTGCCTTGTCATCGAGGAAATTAACCGCGGGAACTGCGCACAGATCTTCGGAGACCTCTTTCAGCTTCTCGACCGCGACGACTACGGCTTCTCCGACTACGAGATCGCCGCCGATGAAGATCTGCGGAGGTATCTCGCCGAGGCGTTCAAGGGCGTGAATTGTTCGGACGCGATGAATTGTCTTCCTCCCGAAATAGCGGAGAAGCTGGAGTGGATTTTCAAGGGCGAGATTCTGCTTCTGCCACCGAATCTTTACATTTGGGCGACAATGAACACGTCCGACCAGTCACTCTTCCCCATTGACAGCGCGTTCAAGCGCAGGTGGGCTTGGAAGTACATCCCGATTTCAAACGCCGGCAAGAACTATAGCATCGAAGTCGGGGGCGACAAATACGACTGGTGGACGTTCCTTGAGAAAGCAAATGACCTCGTGCAGTCTTTCACGGAGAGCGAGGACAAGAAGCTTGGATACTTCTTCTGCAAGGCCGACAGGAACGGCGTCATTTCACTGGAGCAGTTTGTCGGCAAGGTCGTGTTCTATCTCTGGAACGGCGTATTCAAGGACACCGGATTCGATGACGAGGTGTTTGATGATGGCAAGGGCGGGAAGCTCTACTTCAAGCGGTTTTTCGACGCCAAAGGCGACCCGAACCCGGAGAGCGTGAGGCAGTTTATGAAGAACCTCGGCGTAGGGGCGGTTGCTTCTTCCGTAGGGAATGCAGAAGGCGCAGACGAGGGAGCGACAACCGAGCCGCCCGTAGGGGGCGCGGAGAATATGGAAGGTCAGGGGCAATGAATCTGAAAGACGAAATCCTGGCAGGCGAATCCCACTCGCTTGAATTCAAGCTTGTCCCGAACGAGGACAGGATAAAATATCTAAAGACGGTAGTCGCTTTTGCCAATGGCAGGGGCGGCCGCATCCTCTTCGGCGTGGCGAACGACAGGACGGTTCACGGGATTCCCAACGACAGGGTGTTCGCCGAAATGGACGGGGTCGTCAATTCAATTGTCGATGGTTGTTCGCCCCGCATCAGTGTCGATGCTGGAATCGAGAACATTGACGGGAAATCCGTTATTGTCGTGGATGTGATGGGCGGCTCGAATTGTCCGTACTTTGTCAAATCCGAGGGCCGCGAAGACGGCGTGTATGTCCGCGTTGGCGCGACGACGCAGCAATCCGACGATGCCACTCGGCGCGAACTGTATTACTTGAGTGCCGGACGAAGTTTCGACGGTGAACCCTGCCCCAGGGCGAAAATTGACGACAGGCGCATTGCGGCTCTGTGTTCAAAGATGTATCGAATCGCGCGCAAGAACTGCGACACGGAAGCCGAACGACGGATGGTGAAACGGGTGACGCCGGAGCAATTGGAGGCATGGGGTGTAATTTCAAGAGTCAAAGGAAAGTGGATTGCGTCAAACGCCTATGCGCTTCTTATGGGCGACCCTGCGTTTCAAATTCGCCTTAAATGCGGCCTTTTCAAGGGAGACAGCAAGGCCGTGTTTTTGGACAGACGCGAATTTACGGGTTCTGTCCCAGAATTGATTGACGAGGGATTAAAATACATTCTCGCCAAGATCAACATGGGATGTTATTTCAAGGGGGTGTATCGGCATGATAGATACGAGCTGCCGCCGGACGAAATGCGCGAACTGGTCATCAATGCCTTTGCCCACCGCAGCTATATCGAGCACGATGCGCCCGTGTTCATTGCCGTGTACGATACACGGGTGGAAATAACCTCTCCCGGCGGACTGCCGCGAGGCCAGACAGTGGAGCGCGCGATTGCAGGGTTTTCCAAAATCCGCAACGAAGTGCTTGCCAAGGCGCTCAACTACATGAGGATAATCGAAGAGTGGGGCAGCGGTTTGCGCCGCGTGAATGGCATCTTGCGTGATTATGGTACTGGCACTGTCGAGTTGGAGGATGCCGGCCTTGCCGTAAGAATGAATGTTCGTAGAAATACTGTGCCGTCGGGCGAGGCAGTAAATCCGAAATGCGTTACAGAAAAATCAAATGGTGAGGCAGTAAATGAGGTGGTAAATGAGGTAGTAAATGGGGTGGTAAATCAGATTTACTTGGCGATAAAGAGTAATCCCGGCGTCAGGAAGCCGCAGTTGTTGAAGATTGTTACTACAAGTCGTGCGACAGCAGAGCGATCAATCGCGCAACTACGGCATTTGAATAAAGTCGAATTTAGGGGGGCACCCAAAACCGGCGGATATTACTGCAAGTAGGTTATGAAAATCATCATTGAAGAGTACCAGTACCCCGTTGAGGTTGTCAAAGACATCCTCTGGGAGGGTGCGTTCCAGACGGTTGACGGCATGGTGTCGATCAACTATGTCGGATACTACTTCAATTCCCGCAAAGAGGTAAACGACTGCGTGTTCATTCTTCCGAAGGTGCTGTTGGAAGAAGGCCCAGACGGGAAAGACCTGGTCTTTGGAAGATACGCGCCAGAAAGCATCGTGAACATGGATGCGTCCTCGCCGCTCACAACGGGCGAACGCGAATTCATCTACCGCTTCTCTGTGTGGATATACCGTGCGCTGTGCGTGTTCCGAAAGTTGAACAAGGAGTCGAAGATCATCTATCAGCGGCAGGTCTCGATGATGGGCAAGGGGAGGCTCCGCAAGTCGGCCACGCTCCTTGATATCCTGTTATCCCTCTTGCAGTTCCAGAAGGACAATCGGGACTTCTTTCTCTTTACAGTCAAGAATCTCCATTCGGGATTCAATAAAATCAATTGGACGCGGACGATTGCCACCACGAAAGCGGTTGTTGACGAAGGGAGCCCCGCTTACCTAAACCCCGTCAACAAGCGAAGGATGGTGAATTTCGACGAAGAACTGCTTGTCATATTCTATTCCATCTTGAACCGCATCCATGAGCAGTACGGGTTCCCCGCTCCCATCGACATGGGCTACGAGCTGATAACCGGGAAGCGGTTTGACCGTTACGTCAAGGGCTACGGGAAGATTCGGCTCAACGCCATCAAGTACAAGTATTTCTCGGATACGGCACTTCGGCTTTGGGAGCTGTGCATGGCGTACTTCGACCAGCCGAGGCAGATAGATGTAAAGGCCGACAGGCGGGAGTATCTGCTGGCAAAGAACTTCAATATCGTATTCGAGTCGATTATCGATGACCTTGTGGGCGAGAAGAACCCGCCGGCTGGACTTAAGGCGCAGGAAGACGGCAAGCGTGTAGACCATCTCTACCACTATCAAAGTCTCATAACCGGCGAGCCGGACAAGGAAGTCTACTACATCGGCGACAGCAAGTACTACAAGCACGGCAACCCCATCGGGCGCGAGAGCGTGTACAAGCAGTTCACATACGCGCGCAATGTCATCCAATGGAATCTCAACCTCTTTCTCGACAACCCGGATGCCGCTGCCCAAGCCGACTTCAACGAGTACGGGAAATTCGGGAAGCTGCGCGATGACATTACCGAAGGCTATAACGTCATCCCAAACTTCTTCATCAGCGCCAGGATGGAAGAAGATTCAGCCGGACGGCTCAGTTATGCCGATAACATACACGAAGCCGACAAGAAGGCAAACGTGTACAATTCGCGCCAGTTCGAGAACCGTCTCTTCGACCGCGACACGTTGCTGGTTGCCCACTATGACGTGAACTTTCTTTTCATTATCGCCCTCTATGCGCGCGACAATCCCTCGCAAAAGGCGAAATGGAAGACGAGCGTCAGAAAGATGTTCCGCGAGAAGATTCAGGCGATGCTCAAGGAGCGGTTCAATTTCTACGCCATGACGCCCCGTGCGGACGTGGATGCCGAGCAGTTCTTGCGTGAAAACTTCCAGCTGTCGCTCGGCAAGGTTTACACACCCTACGGGAACACGGGCGCGCATTCCTATTATTCACTCGCCCTCGACAAAGACGCAAAGTTCAAGGCAGAGAATGACGCGGTCAAAGGACGGCTGGAACAGGGATTTGTAATAGCCGAGTGTCCGCTCGGAACAGACCCGGCGACGGTCGTGTCCGGCGAAGCGCCGGTTGCCACGCCGCCTGTGCCGAAACGATTCCTCACGCATCACTGGATTGAGAACTATCTTGAAAAGTATTTCCTTGTCGGCTGTTGCAAGGATGCCGCGCACCGAAGCTGGATTCTCGGTCGCAGCAAAAGCAAACGTGCGGACTTGTACAACGTCCGGCTCGGCAAGCGCGCGGGCGCAGTCGTCGCCGATGCCGCGCTTACGAGAAGCCCAAAGTTCCTCGTCCTATATGACATTACCTCTCCATCCACCTACTCGGTATACCGCATCAAGAGTGGTATGCGCTGCGAGAAGGACAAGATGGTCAAGATGGGCTACACTTCCGCCCAGTGCGACTATTACTGCTACGTGCTGGAGGAGGAAGTGTCACTTGGCGACTTGGACGTGCCGCAGCTCATCGCGGAGCGCAAGCGCGAGAAAGGCGGCGACTTCAAGCCGGGCGCACCCATTTACCTCAAAGGAGGTGAACTCATAGGTTTTAGAAGGTAGCTTATGGCCGATGACAACGATATCCTTGTTCGTATTGCGGAAGACCGCGCCTTTACCTGCACCGGGGCATACGCCGTCCTGATCATGTCGGGACTGAAGCGTGTGGAGAACCGTAGCTGCATGCCCGTTCCGGCGCGGGGGCGTTGCGCGATGAGCGTTTCCAAGAAGTTCTGCCGCGCCGAGTATGACGGCATCAAAGCGTGGTTGCGGCGATTAAACGGCGACAGGGTGGATGCCATCATCCCGACATGGGAAGAGGCGAGCTGTTGGCCGGGCCACATCGTCGCGGTGATGGACTACCAGGCGATAGACGCAGAACCCGAAGAAGAACCTTGGCGGGTTCAGGCGCAGTTTTGGAATGAAGGCTACCGCTACTGGTGGCTACTCTCGAACATTCGCAAGTTGCCTGCTCCCATCCCTTGTCGCGGCAATGTCGGGATGTGGCGGCTGCCGGAAGATGTTTCCGACTCCATGGATAAGCAACTTGCCGGAGGCTATCCCGCATGACCGTCATCGTCAGTCATTCTCGTTCAAAAGAGGGAGCCCGGACAATCCGACCGGGAATGGAAATGCGCCTGTCGCCAAAGGCGATCAGGTTGGCCGAATGAGCGAAGCGAATGAGCCGCGAAGCGGTCGCAAGAGCCTGCGTGGCTGTGTGTTCGATTGCCGAGCCATGCCCAACCCGTTCTGGGACGAGACACTGCGCGACGAGTCCGTCTGCGACTTCTTCAGTTCGTTTCGGGCATCACGGGACTGCAAGGGGTTCAAAGCATGATTTTAACGACGCGAAGCGGCGATTTAACCACTTAAAGCCGTGAAGCGGCGACTTAATCTCTCCTTACGGCCGCGAAGCGGCGACTTAATCGCGCATATCGCGCATTGCCCGTCAGGGGGGATTTGTGCTAAAATGTCCGCCTATGTTCAAGAGAGCCTGTTTTCTGTTCGCCTGGGCGGTCGTCCTGCCGCTTGCGGCGCAGCTTTCCTCCGCGCTTCCCGCGGACCGGCTGGCTTTTGCCAACCAGCTGGCGAAGCGGGGACTCCATGCCGAGGCCCTGAAGGAGTACGAGGCGATCCGGGAGGTCAAGACGCTGCCGCGCGACGAGATCCGCTTTCGCCTCGGCGAGGCGTACCGCCACGTCGGGCGCACGGCGGAGGCCCTGAAGGCGTACGCGGACCTCATCAAGGACCATCCGCAGTCGCGCTACGTCGACTACGCGCGCCTCAACCGCGCGCTCCTGCTCACGGGCGAGACGCGCGTGAAGGAGCTGACCGCCCTCGACCACGTCGGCGCGTCCGACACGATCCGCGCGACGGCGCTCTACTGGCTCGGCGAGACGCTGGAGGCGCAGAAGAACGCGAAGGGCGCCATCGGCTGGTACCTGAAGGCCACGGAAGTGGCGCCGACGAACGACGTGGCGCGCCTCTCGCGCCTCCGCGCCGCCTCGCTCCTCTCCGTCTCCCAGGACATGCGCGACCGCCGCCAGGCGCAGGCCATCTACCTCGACCTCGCCCTGGGCGACGATCCCCACCTCGCGGAGGAGGCCCTGTTCTTCGCGGGCATGATGAGCTACCGCGAGGGGCGGCACAGGGAGGCGTCGCAGCTCTTCCGCCGCCTCGCGGCCCGCTTCCCCGCCTCGGACCGCGCGAAGGAATGCGCCATCTACGCGGCGTGGTCGAACTACCTTGACGGACGCTACGGCGAGGCGCTGGAGATTGCGGCCCGCCTCCGGGACGAGGGGAACGAGGACGCCGCCTACCTCGTGGCGGCGTCGCTGCGGAAGCTGGAGCGGCGGCAGGACGCCGTCGACGCCTATTCGCTCGCCCTCGCGAAGTTTCCGCGCGGGCGGCATGCCGACACGGAGTGGTTCGAGCGCCTGACCGTCCTCGCCGCCTCCGGCGACAACGCCGCCGTGCTGGACGAGCTCGCGAAGCGCCCCGACCCGCCGGCGAAGACGTCCGACCGGGCCTGGAGCTACGGCTGCGAGGCCGCGATCGCCGTCACGAACTATCCGCGCGCCATCGAGTTCGCGACGCTCGTCGCGCGCCAGGCGAAGGGCGAGATGGCCCTCAACGCGGTGCATCGCCTCGCCTGGCTCCACGAGAAGACCGAAAACTGGCCGAAGGCGGCGCTCGCCTACCGCGTCCTCGCGAAGAACTGGCCGGACGCCGCCGTCGCCGCCCAGGCGCTCTACCAGGCGGGCGGCGCCGAGGTGCGCGCGGGACGCCCCGAGCAGGCGCGGGCGGACTGGACGAACCTTCTCGCGAAGTATCCCGACTCGCCGTTCGCGAGCGAGGCGCTCTATGCGCGCGCAATGGAGGAGCTGCGCAAGAAGGAGTACCGTGCGGCGGAGCGGTCGCTGGACGAGCTTTCGCGCCGCTTCCCGGCGTTCGCGAAGCGCGCGGAGGCGCTGTACTGGTGGGGCGTGGCGGCGAACGGCATCGGCGACGCGCCGGAGGCCGAGCGCCACTTCCGCGCCGCGCTGGAGGCGAAGCCGCCGGCGGAGTTCGAGCGCGAGACGCGGCTGGAGCTCGCGTTCATCCTCCAGAAGCGGGGGGGCGAGCGCGAGGCGGCGGAGATCTTCGCGGGCCTGCTGGACACGAAGGCCGTCGACCGCATGCCGCCGAGTGAGCTTGCGTGGCTCGCGGAGTTCACGGCGGGCGTCACGAACTACGCGGCGTCCCTCAAGGCCGCCCAGGTCATCGAGAGACGCAAGATCGGTTCGGACTGGAACCAGATCGGCGCGACGCTCGCGGGCGAGGCGCATGAGGGCCTGAACGAGACGGACGCCGCCGTTGCCGCCTACACGCGCGCCCTTGCGACAGGCGCGAAGACGGCGAGCGGCGCGAAGGCCGCGCTCGCGCTGGGCCGGATCGAGACGTCCCAGGCCCTCTTCGACGAGGCGAAGGCGCACCTGACCGAAGCCGTGGAGCGCGCCAACTCGCCCGAGCTCATCGCCGTGCGCGTGCGGGCCTACGCCGCGCTCGCCGCGAACGAGGAGGCGCGGGGCGACAGCGCCGCCGCCCTCGGCTACCACATGCTCGTGGGGACGCTCTTCGACGATCCGGAGATCGTGCCGCGCGCGCTGGAGCAGGCCGCCACGATCCTGCGCCGGCAGGGACGGGGCAAGGAGGCGGATGACCTCGACGCCGAGCGCGCGAAGCGCTATCCCAAGACGAACGGAACCCGCTAAACGGAGAGAGCATGGACGCGAACTTTGAATTCGAGGACGAGAAGGAGACGAGCGGAATCTCCCGTGAGGCGAGCCTGTTCCTGCTGATCACGGCGCTCGTGGTCTCCTGCGCCACGCACGTCCTCCTGATGTACGCCTGCTCGGACTGTGCGTTCGCCCCGCTGCGCGGCGAGATCCGGGACGCACGCAAGTGGACGAAGGAGCTGCCCGTGATGCAGGTGCGGAAGATGGACGGCGATCCCTTCCTGCTTGAGAAGGCCGAGCTGCCGCGTCCCGCCGCCGCCCCGGACGCCGAGAAGCAGGAGGAGCGGGTTGAGCGCCTTTCTTCCGCCGAGAAGAGTTCCATTGCGCCCGAGATGCCCGCCGCCGCCGTCGCCGCGATCGAGCGCGCGTCCATGAGCGCAACCGCCGAGAGCTGGCCGTTTCCAGGCTTTGAGCCCTCGCGGTTGGGGAAGTTGCGCGTGGTATGGCGAATGGAAAGGCCGTTGTTGGCGGGCGTGTCGCCGGCGCCGAAGCACGGGCCGCAGAACGCGGTGCGCACGATAGCGCCCGCCTCCATAAGGTCGTAGATGTAGCCGCGGCGCGTGAGCTCGAGCGAGACCGGCTGACTTGTGGGATAGACCGCCAGCGAGAACTCGCCGCAGCCGATGTTGGCGCCCTTGAGCGCGCGGGCCGCCTGGACGACGGAATCGTAGTTGCCTCCCGAACAGCCGGCGATGACGCCCTGCTGCACGCGTAGGCGCCTGCCCTCGATCTTGTCGAGCAAGCTGAAGTTGACCTTATCGCCGCCGATGCGCGCCGCCTCGACCTCGACCTCGTGCAGGATGTCTTCGAGGTTCTCGTTGAGCTCGGCGATCGTGTAGCCGTTCGACGGGTGGAACGGCAGCGCGATCATGGGGAGAATCTCGGAGAGGTTCACGTGCACGCAGCCGTCGTAGTAGGCCACATCTCCCGGGGCGAGCTGCTTGTAGTCTTCACCGCGACCATGAGCTGCAAGGAACGCGTGAGTGTCCTCATCGGTGGCCCAAATAGAGGACAGGCACGTGGTCTCGGTCGTCATGACGTCGATGCCGTTGCGGAAATCGGTCGTCATGGACGCGATGCCCGGGCCCACGAACTCCATCACCTTGTTCTTCACATATCCCTTTGCGAACACCTCGCGAATGATGGCGAGCGCCACGTCGTGCGGGCCGACGCCAGGGCGCGGGGCACCTTCCAAATATATTGCCACAACGCCGGGGTACACCACGTCGTAGGTATCGCGCAACAACTGTTTCGCCAGCTCGCCGCCGCCTTCGCCGATAGCCATCGTACCGAGAGCGCCGTAGCGCGTATGCGAGTCGGAGCCTAAAATCATCTTCCCGCAGCCAGCGAAGTTCTCGCGCATGAACGAATGGATCACCGCAATATGCGGGGGAACGAAGATGCCACCGTACTTCTTCGCGGCAGAAAGGCCGAAGACGTGGTCGTCCTCGTTGATGGTGCCGCCCACAGCGCACAGAGAGTTGTGGCAGTTGGTGAGCACGTAGGGCAGGGGGAATTCCGTCATGCCCGATGCGCGCGCGGTCTGGATGATGCCGACGAACGTGATGTCGTGGCTGGCCATCGCGTCGAAGCGAATCTTCAGCGCGTCCGGATCGCCCGAGGTGTTGTGCGCCTGCAGGATCGAGTACGCGATCGTCTCCCGCCGCGCCTCGTCGGGCGTCTTCGAGATACCGCGCGCCGCCGCTTCCGCCTCGGGAACGATCTCGGTTCCTTCGCGCAGGAACACTCCGCCATCGTAAAGCTTGATCATAGAAACCCCTCTATCTCACCCGGGCCTCGCGGCCAGCCTCGTGATTTCCAGCTTGTAATTTATGGTTGCGAGCCTTATTATCCTACACTTCGCATACGCGTGTGTTACGGGCACGCTACACGTGCTCATTTTCACGTAAAAAGGCCCACAACCGACAGCGATGAGCTGCGATTGCGGGCCCCGTCAGAGCAAGATTAGCTTGCACGCGGGCGTTGCCTTAAGCCCTAGGCCTTCGGCACGACGACCGTCGGCGTGGCCAAGTTCAAAAGCATGCTATGCGTGACCGAACCGAACAGCGCGCGGCCGAGCGCGGCACGGGAATGCGTGCCTAAGACGAGCAGCTGCGCATCCTTCGACGCACCCAAAAGCACGCGCGTGGGGGAAGGCCCCTCGATCGAGCGGCCCGTCACGTCGAGCGCGGGGTTCGCGGTCGTGATACGCGAAACGAACTCGTCGACCTCGGCCTGACGCTGACGGCCAACCTCTTCAAGACCGCCGCCCATGCCTTCTGCGGGACGCGACATCCAAGCCGGGATGCCCCATGCACTTACCAGCTCGAGCGGCTGGGCGGAATCGATCGCCTCACCGACGCCGAACGCGACCGCCGCGTCCGACACGTTGTCGGGGCCCACGCCCACAACAACGCCAGACTTGCCGGCGCAGGTCACATCCCAGTCGCACGGCACAACGACCGTGGGGATCTTCACTTGCACAGAGACGCGAAGACCGGTCGCGCCACCAAACGTCTCGGTGATAGACGCCCCGTGATGCGACCCCAAAACCACCATGTCGTGGTTGGCAGCTTCCTCCACAATCGATTCCACGGTAGGGCCATCGACGATTTTCGTGTCCACGGTAACGCCGGGATGCTCGGCCGCGAGCACTTCTTTCTTCTCGTGAAGCGCCGCCTCGACGGTTGTGTGCACCATCTCTGCCTCGGCGCCAAGCTTTTTCGCCTCAGCGG
>ERZ1034962.484-NODE-484-length-18452-cov-41.110181_pt1 | contig 18452 bp, 14 predicted proteins | sample MGYA00520696_ERZ1034962 | MGnify/ENA primary metagenome ERZ1034962 (study PRJEB33766, sample SAMN09781770) | gut metagenome | biome: gut microbiome | host: Homo sapiens | place: Madagascar | study: EMG produced TPA metagenomics assembly of the PRJNA485056 data...
ACATCAAAATCGAACTTATTTTCTTTTTGAGAAAGAACTATTGTCCCACTCTCTTCTGATTTTATTTATGATCGATCAAATGATCCGATCAAATTCTTACAGTTTACGAGCAAAGAATGATACGACCAATACAAGAATGATTGCACCAATCAATGATGGAACGATTGCCATGCCCCCGATACTTGGTCCCCAAGTGCCAAGTAAAGCTTGTCCGATCGCTGATCCAACTAGACCTGCGACTACGTTAGCAATGATTCCCATTGAAGAACCTTTATTTGTAATAGCCCCTGCAATTGCTCCGATAATACCACCGACGATTAATGACCAAATAAATCCCATTTTAATTTCCTCCTAATTTCTTTTACTAACAATCAATTACTGAACACGTGGTTCAGTGTTTTCTTTCACTTTTTGTGTTCCTTTATTCATAGCTGCTTTTGCTTTATCTGTTTGTTTTGAAGCAAATTGACCAGTTGATTTAGCAGCATCTGTCACTTTGTCTTGGACAGTTTCTTGATCTTTTGCATATTCTTCTTGTGTTTTGATATCAACTACATTCACATTCACTTCGATTACATCTAAATGTGTCATATCATTCACTTCACGGATGATCAAGTCTTTAATTTGATCATAGATATTTTCAATATCTTTTCCGTATTCTACAACTACATCTAAGTCAACAGCTACTTGTTTTTTACCAACTTCTGCATTGATTCCTGCTGTGACGTTATCCGTGTTCACTAATTTTTCAGCAATGTTTGAGAAGAAACCGCCATCTAATGTTAATAAACCATCAACATCTTTCAAAGCATAACCGATGATTTTTTGAATTACTTTATCTTCGTAAGTTAATTCTCCACGTGAAATATGGTTATTCTCAGATGTCATTGTATTTGTGTTTTTGATTTCTTTGTTTTCCATGTCCAGTTCCTCCTAAGATTTAAAAAATTGATCAAATATTTTTATTTCTTTCAAATAAAAACCAATGCCTGCACCTATAGCAGTCATGATTAATATTAGAAGTGTTTTAAAAAATCCAACTGTTATCCATAAAACAGCTAACAGTAAGCCAAGTCCCCCGAAGATAATAGGGAGCTTGTACGCTGAAAATATCTCTTTCATGATGGGCCCCTCCTATTCTACTCGAGCGTGCTTGTGTGCATTACTGTCATAATCTTCAAATCCACTATAAGTAACAGCTACAGCGATGTTTTGTTCAGTACCAAGTACTCGTGCCACTTGTTGTTCAATGTCACGCATCAATTCTCCTGTTTTACCAATTAAAGAGGATGTTCGTTTTAAATCCCCTTTTACATGGACATTGATTTTATTTTTTGTTGAGCGTACTCGAACTTTTGGTGAACCAACAAATTCTTCTTCATGTAATTGTGATCGCACAAGCCCTTCGATTGCTTTCTTGTCTAAAGTCAGTTTTCCATCTTTTTGTTTTAAAACAAACGTCCCTTTGGATTTTGGATAGAAAAGAACAACTAATAACAAAATAAGCACAAGTATAGCAAAAACGACAGCTGTCCAAAATAGATATTGTTGCACGTAGTAGTTCGTTATGACAAAAAATCGAAAACGTTCCAACTGTTCTGGCATCATATACGGTGCGTTGATCAACGCGATCCCTAAAAGCACCGTCAGCAAGAATAAACTTGCAAGAATACCGACGATCTTCCACCCTTTATTCATTCTCCACCTCCTACTTCTAATTGACCGTGATCACACATGTTATTTACAAGATTTAATAGAAAGCGCTACCATGCCATGCTAATACTAATAGCCTTTTTTCACTTTCTATGACAATCATTCATAAATAACGTTTCCCTCCAATAGACTGTGTTGCCTTTTTTCTATTGGGTATATTTAAAGGATAGTAGTCTACATTAAAAAATGCAAAGATAATGCTCAGTTATTATTACAAAAAACTATCAGTTGCTATGAAAATTTTCTAATATTTATCGTTTCCTACTCTCTTTCTTCTTTCATATCTGTAAAAAACAGATAAAATTTCTTTCCAAATATCTTTTAAATGAATTATACTTAAGTAAAGATCATTTGAAGAAATGGAACGCTTTAGCCATGTTTTTGAAAAAAGGGGTGTTGTGAGATTATGGTAAAGAAAATAATTTATGCTCTAATAACTACCTTAATTTATTTAATCGTTTCTAATGCAGGGAATTTATTTTTTGGAATTTCAAAAGAATTTAGTTGGACAACGACATTATGGGAATCTTTTTTCTTTTTTATATTTGTTTTGCTCTTACAAAATTATCGAAAAAAATAAGTCTTAGGGTCAAAATAGCAACTACTATTTTTGATCCTAAGACTTATTCGTACAATGAATTCTTTTTATTCCACTAGTATTTCGATTTCCAAGTTTATTTTTCGATTTGTTTCAATGCATCAGGTACTTTTGGTTCATAAATAATTCCTGTACACATTGTTCCTTTACCTATAGCTTCTGTAGCAACAGCAATAGCAACAGTTGCTAAAATTCGCATATATTTTAATTTTCTTGAGCTAATTTTTTTTAACATTTTCTTCATCCTTTCTTTTTTGAACAAACATTAAAAGGGTTGAGATCATCATGCCTAACAACAGTAAGGTACGAATACGGTTACTTGATTGAACCCCACCAAAAATAGTTAGGAACAAACTGACCACTATCATCTGGCTCTTTCCATTTAGCAAAGAACTTTTCGCCGATTTTTATGCGATCACTATCCCTTTGAACCACAAGATCAAGCAAATCATGAGACTGCAGATCACAAAGCTGGCTCTTGTGACATCTACAGCAAAAGTAGTAACTAGATATGGTAATAAGACAAAGAAAAATAGACTTAAGACCGTACATACATTACTATCTCTTGCATGGAAACTTTTTGTTGTTCTTCTCATTAGTGTAAATGCCAAATGGGTAGTTAAAACCGGCAGAATAATATGAAGACACCCAGCTAAACAGTAGATAAAAAATATCTTTGAACTAATTACCAGAAGAACAGCTAATCCATATTCCATTTTTGCCAAGTCAATTTCTGACAATTGTAATTGTCTTCCTATCCGCTTACTAATTGTTTTTGAAACTTTTTCTTCTAAAGATATAGATTCTTCCGACATTTGATCCGCTCCTTTTCATCTATATTATATTTGTTTTTTTATAAGATAGTTGGTTTTATCAAAAGTGAACGTTATTTGATCAAAAGTGCGGAATACCTGGAGATGTAATCAACAACTGGTTAATTTCTTGAACTGATTTACTACTTTTTTTAAATGACGAGTAGAAACTAAACATTTTGCTCCATTGGCCATAGTGATCACTCGTTCTTTTTTATTGATTTCTTTCACATTCATCAGATTAACTACATAAGATTGATGGCAACGACAAAATACCTCATACATACTTTCTACTTCTTTGATCTTCCCTATATACTCAATTCTGCGGTTATCTAAATAGACGATCAATTTATGGGGTGTTGGACTAGATTCAAAATAAAATATTTCATCGACATATAACTTTACATCAACTGGACCATTCTTAATCCAAATTTGGGGTCTAGTTTCCAGATTTGTATTCAAATAGCGTTCAACTGCGACGTCAATACATTCCGTCACTCTCTTTTGAAAGGTATCCATATTATCTTTAACGATGTAATCTAATGCTTCGACTTTGTATAAAAAAGTTAAATAGACTAAATCTGTATAAGTTGTCACAAAAATGATTTTTGCTGTTGGGTCGTAATCTCTGATTTTTTTTTCTAACTCGATCCCATTTAAATCCGTTTTTAGATCAATATCCAAAAAATAGATTCCTTCTGTTTTATGTTTTGAAATAAACGACAAGATCATCATTGGATCATCCGTAGCAAATTGGAATTGAACATCATAGTCTTTCATCAATAAATAATTTGTAATCATCCGAGTAAGCTTATTTCGATGAGCAATTTCATCATCACAAACAAATATTTTTAACATTACTAGCCCCTCATTCCACTAATCGTTATGATTTGTATAAAGCGATTGTTTTCAATTTTTGTTTCTAAAAAAACATTCTCGTTCAAATGAACAAGCTCGTCCAGATTCGTTAGACCTAGTCCTTGATTTCCTTTTTTAGTAGTAAAATTCACTTTTTTCAATTCATGTAATTTAGGAATACTCGAACGACATTGATTCATTAAGACAAAAAAACAATTTTTGTCTTCCTCCATAATAGTCAATTCAATTTTTCCCTTTTCTAAAAAGGCTGATTCTTCAATTGCATTATCCAGTATAATCCCTAGCATACGAACAAGTGTGACTGTTGAGATAGCGATATCCGTAATGGGTGTTGGAATCATTACGTTTACTTCGACACCCTTTTGGCTAGCCACGTATAATTTACTCAAAATAATGCTTTTTATCTCTCTAATTTTAAGATTTGAAATCGAAGCAATTGGGAGATTGTTTTCTTCAAAAATCGTTTCAGTAGCTTTGATACTTTGATAAAAATACTTTTGCAGCCCTTCAATATCCTTTGTTTGAATATAATCCTCTATTGAAAACAAAATATTCTTATAATCGTGTTTAAATTTTCGTAATGCAAGATAGTTATTTTCGATCTGTTCACTGTATTCAATCAGGTGACGCATTTCTTTTTGCTGCTCTCGTGTTTCGAATTCTTTTTTCTTGATAAAAAGTAGTACACAATAAATTATGGTAGACATTACACCATAAAGAACCGTAAATAATTCATTACTGATAACTAGGAATCTTGCTAAAACAGAAAAACGATCACTACAAATGTTAATAAAATAAATAATAATCGTAAAAAAAAACAACGATGGCCGCTATTTTTAAAGTCGTTTTATCCCTAACAATCTTCGGTATGACCATTTTTTTTAGAAAAACAGTAACGATCCACAAACAACCTGTTCCTAAAACAGCTGTAAAAAAATCGCTGATATCCCACTCTAAAATTTTATATAGATATTTGGCTGTTCCATCAATGAATATGTAGAAAAATAAAATAATCGAAGGATAAAATATCGCTATATCAATGTTTCGATCAATGATATAGATACTTAGACATAACCCAGCCCATAAGATAACTGTCGCAATGATATTGATCCATTGATATAAAGCAATATAAGCGATTACACTAATAAACGAAAACAATTGAAATTTTTTATTTGATAAAAGATTCCTTAGATAACCAAGAGCCATAAAAACAGTGTAAAGCTGACCAATCAAAATTAGGATAAATAAACTTTCTTCATTTAATTTCATTTAAACTTCCCCTAACAACTTAATAATTTTATCTGAATTTTTTATCCATACTTATATAACAATTTATATTAGCGTATTTTGTTTCTCCACTCCCCACAACCAAACAAAATAAAACAATTAGTTATTTGTACACCTAATTTTAATAACGAAAAATAGGAATAAATTTCCCCAACCAATCATGATCTTCGTTGTTATTTGTGATTTTAGCATATTTACTTTAGATTTGGGAGGGTATAAACATGATAATGATACGTTTTTCTCCTTAAAAGTTCTGTTATTTAAAACTATCGTAAATGTAATTTAAATTAAATATCTTTTTTGCAAATGATATGTTATAATTAATCTATTGCGATAAATATTTTATGCGAGATTTTGATTTGTTTTGATGAAATTTAATCCCACTGGCGTAACTTCAGGGTTACAAGGATGTATTAGTGGTTAGGGAATATATTGTTTAAATGAGAAATAGTCCATTTTTAGTAATAGTTTTACAGCTTTAAAATATAATATGATTCGTTAGAACGCCTTTTCTTTATTGAAAAAGGCGTTTGTCCATCCTTTTATTTATCGTTTATCGATAAATAAAAGGATGGACAAACCTCATGCTATACTAATAAAAATTTAGGAGGCATTTTATGAAATCCAAACTGTTCTTTATCCAATTAATCGTTTCTGTTTTTTGTTTTGTTCCCCTTCTCTTGGGAACGCTATTAACTATTCAATTGAGTACAAATCCTACAAATCCTACAAATCCATTTAGCAACTGGCAAACTACACTATTTATTCTAGTTCTTTACCTAATCCTTCTAGTGACTTTGTTGCTCAATTTCTTCCTGCTCCGCTTAGTCAAAACCTTCCCTTCAAAGGAAACTTTTACTAAAAAGAGTCTAAAGCTTATCAGTAAAATCCGATCTTGCCTTTTATGTATCACGATCCTTGCATTTGGTATTTTGCCAAAATTTTACCAAATAGCTGATATGAGCGATAGTCCAGGAATCCTACTCATCGCTTTCGTCTTACTCTTTATCCCTTTTTTTATCTACATCCTTTCAAGCATTTTGATTGATTTACTCAAACAAGCCATTTATTTAAAAAATGACTATGATTTAACAGTGTGAGGTGTCGAATGTCTATTATTATCAATTTAGATGTCATGTTAGCCAAGCGAAAAATGAGCGTGACCGAACTGAGTGAAAAAGTAGGTCTTACGATGGCTAATATCTCTATTTTAAAAAATGGTAAAGCAAAAGCGATTCGGTTTTCTACGCTCGATAAGATTTGCGAAGTTTTAAACTGCCAACCAGGTGATATCCTCGAATATCAAGATAGAAGCCAAATGAGAGAGTAGCTCATTTCTTTAGTTGAGTGACACCAATGAAAGCTAACTACTTTCTAATCAATCTGAAGACCGACAAAAAAGCCCACGTCAGCTGTAGTCTAGCTAACGTGGGCTTTTTAATAACTGATTATCTTATTTTTTAGAATTTTTATTTGCTTTTCTTTTTCTCCAAAACAGGATGATTCCCGCTAAACTAACAATCAAGACACCTGATACAGTAAAAACCGTATTTTTTGTTTCATTGGTTTTTGGTAAATTACCATTTTTTGCGCCACTTGTATTGTCTCCATTTGAGTTCTTTTTTTCTGAATCTGTTCCTGTGATCTCTTTATCTTCAGTCATGCTATCTTCTGTACCATCTTCTAAAGCACCATCCGTCCCTTTTTCCACCACTTCATAAGCCGCTTCAGTTTCAGTAGAAAAACCACCATAGGAACGGTCAGCTTTCACGACTAGTTTAGCAACACGATACCCCAAAGAAGAAGTATCGATTTCTGTTTCAGGATCTAATGCAACCGTATAAGCAGTTTTCGGCAGCTCTTTGCCATTGACTTTAACTTCTTTCAAAAGATTTTTAAGGTCCACACGTTTCGTATCGATAACTATTTTCGCTTCTGCTGGTGTCACGGTAAAATCTCCTGTTGGTTCAAACCCATATTCAGTCACATTGTAATACGCATAATTGGAACCATAAGTGTAATTTCGCTCTTCTTCTTCTGCCATCAAGACATTCCCACTTGAATCGGCATGATACACTTTAATTTGATCTCCCACCGAAACTTTTAATGGTTCCCCACTATTGAATCGATTAATCGATTGTTCAATTGTTTGCGTACCGCGAACTTCGTATTTATATTTACTGCTGTTATTTGTAAAAACTTCAATCCCATAGTAAATTTCCATGTCATCATATTCTGTGATACGGTTCGATAAGTCACTTCCGTCTTCTCCCTGTAATGATTGGAGTTTGATTTGTTTGTTTTCTTTTATCAAACTGTAGGCACCTACAGTATCGCCATCTTGATTTTTTAGTTGGATCGTACTTCCCCACTTCACTTCGTAAGGCACTTCCACTTCTGTAGAAGTCACCTCATCTGCGGTAGACAATTTCACTTTTAACATTTTCTGTCCAGTGGTATTTGTATCAAAGTCAGAAACTTGTTCGACATCATATAATGTCGTCTCTAATTTTTGACCATTGAAAGTGACATTTTTAATCAAATCCATTCCATCAATGTCACTGGTATCTTCGCCCAAGGTAAATTCATGCGAAACTGTTTCAGCCTCCATCTCAGTGATGGGAACAAATTCTTGACTGGCCACTTGATAATAGGCGTAGTTGGAACCCGCTGTATAATTTTTCGACAAGTCATCTCGCATCAATAAATTATTCTTCGCCTCTGCATGATAAACTTTAACGATGTCCCCTTCCTCAATCGGTAATGGTTGGCCATTATTAAACCCATTGATCGCCTGCCACACTGTCATATTGCCCGTCACATCATACTGGTATTTTATTTGTTCCGATAATCGAGTAGTCGGATCTAAGCCCATAATATTTTCGACAGTGACACCTGTTTTTTCTTCGGACTGATTTTCTGGATTTCCTACTATTTCGATTCGGTAGTAAGTATCGCGACCAAAGGCACTATTCACATGATCCGATAAAACGGTGGAATCATCCCCTTTGCCAACTTGGATCGTCCACTCTCCGTCTTGTTCCACAATACTATAAGCGCCCACATTCTGGTCATCAAACCCTTTAAGTAAGAAAGTACTTCCCCAAGCCACTTCATAAGGAACATCCAGTTCAATATCTGCTGAGCCATCTTCTGGCTTAAGATTTAATTTGACTTCTCTTTTACCAACAGTAGAGGTGTCCATTTTAGAAAGTTGCGTAATCTTATAATTTTTGCTTTCCACCCGTTCACCATTGATTGTTATATTCGCTAATAGCTGACTCAAGTCTATATTTTGAGTGTTTTCCATTAAAGAAAAAACTTTATTTGGTCCTACAGTTTCAATTACCGGCATGGGCTCAAAACCATAAGAAGTTATGCGGTAATTAGCATATGGAGAACCATAGGTATAGTCCTTTTCTATTTCATTTACCAGTAAGACAGAACTACCGTCTGAACGTTGGGGATGATATAGTTTTATGATATCACCTGCTTGGACATTCAATTTTTGTTTCGAGCCAAAATTAGCCATTACCTCTTCTAAAGTCGCATAACCCGGTATCTCTTGCGAGTAAACAGATCGCCCTTCACGCACTATTTCAATGGAATAGTAAAGTGAAGAATCGGTACTAATTGGTGTCTTAAGATCGGTTTTTAATCCTTGGTTAAAGACTAATACCCGATTCGTACTGGAAGTTCCCGCATATAATGAAAAGGCCCCGGCTGATTGTCCATTCTGAGCTTTTATCAAAATAGTTTTCCCCCATTTGACTTCATAGGGAACGTCAAGCTCTTTTGACACCAGCCCATCTTTCGTATCAATACGTACCTTGATCGTTTGTGAACCAGCTACCGAAGTATCGAAATCACTCATTTGTTTGACTGTATATAAATTACTAGCCACTATCGTTCCATTGACCGTAATACTATTGATCAACTTCGATCCATCAACGTTACTGCTGTCTTCACCCAAGGTAAATTCTTGAGGCATCGAATCAGCCGCAACCGCTAAAATTGGTTCCAAGCCATATTCAGTGACTTCATAATACGCATAATCGAAACCCATCGTGTAATCCTTGACTAATTCGTCTTTCATTAATAGATTTTTCCCAACAGAATCGGCATGGTACACTTTGATCACGTCACCTTCATTGACATCCAGCGGTTTTCCCTCGTTGAAACCGTAGATGGATTCACGAATCGACTGATTGCCTATCACTTCATAACGGAACTTGTTAGTTGTCCCCTGTAAAATTTCAATGGAGTAAAAGGTACCTCTGCCAAAGTAGTTATTGACTGGCTCGTCTAATTCTGTACCTTCTACGCCCTGGCTAGCTTTAATCTGCCATTGATCATTACTTTTTAGTAAACTGAATGCACCAACAGTCGATTCTTTCAACCCCTTTAGAACGAAAGTATCACCCCATTTCACTTGATAAGTGACTTCAACTTCTTCAGAGACTAAACCATCTTTTGTGGTAATATTGACTCTCATCGTTTGCTTACCAACTGTTCGAGTATCCCCCCCATCGATAAGGTTGATTTTATACTGTTCATTCGAAGTTAATTGATCATTAAGACGTATATTTTTGATGAACTCTTGTGGATTCAATTGGTTGATATCTTCGCCTAAAAAAAATACTCTTGCGCTTTCAGCTGTTATTACGGGAGCTGGGTCTAAACCATACGCTGTTACACGATAACGAGCATTCTCTGTTCCGTATGTAAAATCTTTTTCTTCTTCATCAATCATCACGACCGAGCTATTAGCTGTTTTCCCTGGGTGTGTGATTTGGATGATATCATCTATTTTAACTTCTATTTTATTCTCTTTATCTCCGAAAGCATTCATAATTTCTTGTAAAGTTGCCCGATTTGTTACTTCTTGCGTATAGATCGTTCTCTCATTACGTAAAATATCCAACCGATAATACAGTTTAAATGGATCTTGTAATTTTCCTACCGCCACGTTTAACGGTGATTCTAATCCTTGGCGAATCGAAAGAGCTGCGGAGTCATTATTTGAGTTACTGACATCAAGAGTGAAAGCACCTGCAGAATGGCCATCAATTGAACGCATTAAGATGGTATTGCCCCATAATACGTTGACTGTAGTGGTTCCTGTTCCTTTAATCCAGACACTCGCCTCAGAAGTTTTTTTCTTAACTGTAATGTTTACTTCTTTTTGACCAATAGTCTGAAAATTTGTATCGGTTGTTTCGTCCACGACCAATTCTAGCTCATTAACGTCTACTTTCTCACCTAACAGTGTCACTTCTTCTATATAATTTTTAAAATTTGAACTTAAAGAAGGGTAGGATACTCCTAATATTCGTTCTTCTAATGGTTTTAATTTAACTTCTAAACCTGGATTGGAGATAACTTCAATTTGTACTGCACTATCTGCAGTACGCCCATCTGAGGAGGTCGCTTTCGCCAGACAAGTTTGAACACCCTCTTGATTCATATCAGGGGCTTTGACCCATTCAATTTTATATGTAGACTCTTCATAATGATTCACCACATTAAAATAATCGGCTGCTTTTGGAACAGCACCATATTGTATGACTTTATGTTCTCCTGCTTTTGGTAACATCTCTAGCGGCAAAGGCATAATCGTAATCGGCACAGTGACTTCAAGTGTTCTTCCAGAGTCATCACTGACTACTATTTTCGCTTCTTGCACTCCTGGCTGACTCGTATCAGGAGACGTTTTCCATTCATATTTTACATTTCCTCGAGTATTCTCTACTGACTCAATATATTCTACAGCGTTAGGTACCTCATCACCTTGTTTAAGCGTATGTACGCTATCTTTTATTGAAGCTTTCAATTTCCCAATACTTGCTTCTGCATCAGGAAAATCTACTGAAAAATCAATTGCATCATATTCTTTAACTATCCCATAAAAGTAAGTAGGTTTATAAGCGATTTCCATAGGGAAAATCTCGGGTTGGTTTGGCGCAATTTTCAGACGAGTGAATGTAACCTGATAACCCCAAGTATTTAATTGAACCAATTTCATTCGCCAATTTCCGCTTTTTGAATCTACACTAAAATGTTTACCTTCTGGAATAGTTCCATTATGTGGTGCCCCTTGAGGTAATAAATATATTGTGTCATTCTTTATCAGAATGCCATCACGAGGGAGATCAGGGTCATAAGCTGGTTCCATAAGACCTATCTGATTGCTATACTCAAAGTCTGAAACAAGTATATATTTTAAATTTACTTGTTCATCTACTTTATAATTTAAGTTAATCTCATCTACTGTAAATCTTATCCTAACATTCAAATATTTTTCTAAATACGAAGAAGCTGTCTTCCTAAGTTCTCCACGTTGATAACTGGTTAGCACAGAGTCTCTAGAAGAAATTGTTGTATTTTTTTGATCATCTTCTGAATCTACTAGGTTATTATTATCTGCTTTTTCACTTGTTTTTTTTTCTTTTCCCTGATTTGTTTTTTCAGTTCTTTTTGATTTTTGACTTATAGATCTGTTTTCATTTGTAGGCAACATCGAACCTGCTCCCACGATAGTCCCACTATTCGTTTGACCGAGTATCAATGCAAAAATCAACGCACTTTTCAATAATCTTTTTTTATCTTTCAACATAATCCTCCCTTGATTACTCTATTAAGAAAAAATTTTTCTTTCATCAAGAAGCATATAAGGAATTATTTTATCGTACAATGTCATATTTTACCAACAAACCAGGAAAAATAGACTTACTTAAAATCGTTATTTTTTAAATTGTACTATAAATGTAAAAGGAAATGAAAAAAACTGATATTTATGGGATTGATGAATCATCATTGATTTTTCCGTTTCATTTCAGATAGTAAAAACGCTGATTAATACTGATATTACAATAAAATTTACTTTAGATAGAATTGACCCACTCTCTAGATGTGGTTAATGAATAAATTTCAACAGGACGATTATCGTAGTAACTTGAAACCGACATGTACGTTTAGTTAAGCAGACATCCTTTTTAATTTTGTTATAATAACTATAATTTTCGTTATACATACAGTAAAATCGTTGAAAAGCTATTTTCCAAAGCTTACCAAAGAATTTTTTTCGGATATTGATAGACGATAGCTGTTATCCTCAGACTTGTATAGAGCTTTATTTGTGCAAATGGTAAGCTCAGTGCCAAAAAAGCACTCATCAGAAGTTTTACGACAACTAATGAGTGCTTTATTTATTTCAATAGGATTATACTACTTTTTTGGTTCTTCTTTTGGTTTTTTCTTTTTCCAAAACAGAAACATTCCTACCAAACTAATTAGTACGGTGCCTAATAAAGGGAACATTGCATTTTTGGTTTCATTGTTTTTTGGTAAGTTACCACCGTTTGTTTCTTCTGTTCCTTCACCTTCCGCGTTGGTCTCTTCTTCTGTATTTCCTTCCCCTGAACTTTCTCCTAACACTCCTGGTGTTCCTTCTTTCACCACCTCATAAGTTGCTTCAGTTTCAGTAGAAAATCCACCGTAAGAGCGGTCAACTTTGACCACTAATTTAGCGACACGATTTCCTAAACTTGAAGTATCGATTTCGGTTTCAGGATCCAATTTCACGGTATAAGCGTTTTTCGGTACTTCTTTCCTGTTGACTTTCACTTCTTTCAGGAGATCTTTAAGGTCCACTTGTTTGGTATTGATGATTATTTTTGCTTCTGCCGGTGTCACGGTAAAATCTCCTGTTGGTTCAAAGCCGTATTCGGTCACATTATAATACGCATAATTGGAACCATAGGTATAATTTTGCTCCGTTTCTTCTGCCATCAAGACATTCCCGCTTGGATCCGTATGATACACTTTAATTTGATCCCCTGCAGAAACTTTTAATGGCTCCCCACTATTGAATCGTTCGATCGCTTGGGCAATCGTTTGTGTGCCTCGCACTTCGTATTTATATTTACTAGTGTTATTTGTAAAGACTTCGATCCCATAATACACATCTGCATCGTTGGCTTCAGTGACTCGACTAGCTAAGTTCGTTCCTTCTTTTCCTTGTAACGCCTGGAGTTTCAATTGTTTTTTGTCTTTTGTTAAGCCGAAAGTACCAACGGTTTCACCTTTTTTATTTTTGAGCTGGATCGTACTCCCCCATTTGACTTCGTAAGGTACTTCCACATCTGTAGAAGTGACACCATCTGCGGTAGACAATTTCACCGTTAACATCTTCGCTCCAGCGGTATTCGTATCAAAGTCAGAAACTTGTTCAACATCATATAATGTCGTATCTAATTTTTGACCATTGAAAGTAACATTTTTGATCAAATCCATTCCATCAATATCACTGGCATCTTCGCCTAATGTCAATTCTTGTGAAATTGTTTCAGCTTTCATCTCAGTGATCGGTTCAAATTCTTGATTGGCTACTTGATAATAGGCATAATTTGAACCCGCTGTATAATTTTTCGTCAAGTTATCTCACATCAATAAATTATTCTTCGCCTCTGCATGATAAACTTTTACGATATCCCCTTCTTCAATTGACAACGGCTGTCCATTATTAAACCCGTTAATGGCCTGACCCACAGTCATGTTTCCAGTCACATCATACTGGTATTTTATTTGTTCCGATAATCGAGTCGTCGGATCTAAGCCCATAATATTTTCAACGGGTACACCAGAACCTTCCTTCGGTTGATTTTCTGAACTTGCTACTACCTCGATCCGATAGTAAATATCGCGACCAAAAATGTTATTCACATGATTGGTTAAGACGGTGGAATCATCCCCTTTGCCAGCTTGGATCGTCCACTCTCCGTCTTGTTCCACAATACTATAAGCGCCCACATTCTGGTCATCTAACCCTTTAAGCAAGAAGGTACTTCCCCAAACCACTTCGTAAGGAACATCCAATTCGATATCTGCTGTCTCATCCGCTGTCCTCAGTTTTAATCTGACTTCCTTTTTGCCCACAGTTGCGGTATCTAATTCAGAAAGTTTCTCCACTGTATAGTCTTCATTCGTAACGATTTCGCCGTTGATCGATACTTGTGCTAACAACTGACTCAAGTCCGTCGTTTTAGTATTCTCCTTTAATGAGAATGCTTTGTTGGAGCCAACAGCTTCAATCACTGACATCGGCTCAAAACCATAGGAGGTTACTCGATAGTAGGCATATTGAGAGCCATAGGTATAATCATCTTCCATTTCATCTACCATTAACACTGAACTACCTTCTGAACGTTGTGGATGATACATTTTAACGACATCACCAGCTTGGACATTTAACGTTTGTTTCGTCCCGAAATTGTCCATTACCTGTTGGAGAGAAGCACGTCCCGGTACCTCTTGTAGATAAACAGAACGACCATCTCGCAATACTTCAATGGAATAATAAAGTGAAGAATCGGTACTAATCGGCGCATTGAGATCGGTTTTTAATCCTTGGTTTAAGACTAATACACGATTCGTACTGGAAGTCCCAGAATGTAATGAAAAGGCTCCGGCTGATTGACCATTTTGAGCTTTCATCAAAATCGTATCGTTCCATTTAACTTCATAAGGAACCTCGATTTCTTTTGAAACGAGTCCATCTTTCGTATCAATACGCACGTTGATCGTTTGTGATCCTGCCACCGAAGTATCAAAATCACTTATTTGTTTGACTGTATATTGATTACTTCCCACTGCCGTTCCATTAATCGTAATGCTATTGATCAACTTCGCACCATCAACGTTACTACTATCTTCACCTAAGATAAATTCTTGAGCCATCGAATCAGCCGCAACCGCTAAAATCGGTTCCAAGCCATGGTCAGTGACTTCATAATAGGCATAATTGGAACCAATCGTATAGTCCTTGACTAATTCATCTTTCATTAAAAGATTTTTCCCAAGAGGATCGGCATGATACACTTTGATCACGTCGCCATTACTGACCGTCAACGGTTGCCCATTATTGAATCCCTGAATGGATTCACGAATCGACTGATTACCTGCCACTTCATAACGGAACTTGCTGGTAGCTCCTTGTAAAACTTCGATAGAATAGTAGGTATCACGCCCAAAATAATTATCCACCGGATCATTTAAGTTTGTGCCGTCCACTCCTTGAGAAGCTTGGATTTGCCATTGATTTTGATTCTTCAATAAACTAAACGCACCAACTGTCGCCTCTTTCAAACCTTTAATAACAAAAGTGTCTCCCCACTTCACTTGGTAAGAAATCTCAATGATTTCAGAAGCCAGTTTATCTTTTGTCGTGACTTTGACCCGCGTATTTCGTTTACCGATCGTGCTGGTATCAAACTCATCAAGAGGTTCTACTGTATAAAATTCATTGTCCGCTACCCCACCGTTGATCCGCACATTTTTTACTAGTTCATTCAAATTCGTTTGCTTCACGTCTTCGCCTAAAACGAACGCTTTTTCCGCACTTTCTGCCGTCATGACAGGTGCTGGATCAAACCCATAAGGAGTCACGCGGTAACGAGCGATCTCCGTACCATACGTAAAATCATTTTCTTTTTCCTTAATCATCACAACCGAAGCATTAGGTGTCTTGCTTGGATATGTGATTTGGATAATATCATTCATTTGTACCGTAGTGTTGTTATTAGCATCTCCATAATCATTCATGATTTCTTGTAACGTGGCACGTTTCGGCACCTCTTGTTTGTAAATTTCATTGCCATTACGCAAGATTTCCAAACGATAATAAAGACCAAATGGATCGGTCATATCGCCAACTCCTTCATTTAAAGGAGACGCAATGCCCTGACGAATCGATAGCGTAGCTGGGGCATTATTAGAATTGCTACCATCTAACGCAAAAGCTCCGGCGGAATAGCCATCAACCGAACGTATTAAGATGGTATTACCCCATAGTACGTTCACGGTAGTAGTTCCAGATCCTTTAATCATAACATTAGAATTAGGATGCTTCGCTTGCACAGTGATGCGTACTTCATGGGTACCAACCGATTGAAATTCAGTCTTGGACGATTCGTTCGCAACAAACTCAAGATCATCAATCGCTACAGGTTCCCCTAACAGTGTTGCCTCTTCAATATAGTTTTTAAACGTATTGGCTAACGTATCAGACGACTCCACCAAGGTTACGGTACGATCCTCAATCGGTTTTAATTTTAGTTGTAACTCAGGATGTGGCAGCACTCTCATGGTTATTGATTTCGTTATTTCTCGGTTATCAGAGGTTCTTACTGTAGCTTCCCACTTATGTATTCCTGCTGTCATTGTATTTGGGTTATTAGACCATTGAAGCGTATAGGATCCTTCCGTGGTTACCTCAAAATAATCATTGACATCTGGCAAAAGAGAATATTGATAGATTTCACCTGCTTCCTTTTTTACTGTGAGCAGAGATTTAACTGTCATCGTAAATGTTAGTTCTTTTGACCGACCTGTTTCATCTTCCACTAATACTTTAACGTTTTGATTTCCTAGTTTATTTGTATCTGGTTTTGTTATCCATGTATAAGTCACTTTTCCAAGGCTATCTTTCACCTCTACATAATCTTCTGGTTTAGGAGAGCTCTTTTCTTTGACCACATGAGGACCATCTTTTACCTCTGCCTTAAGCATTCCTTTACTTTTAGGAAAATCAACGTTAAACGTCATCGGAACATAACGAGTAGTATAAGCTACCCCATAATCATGATTGATATTACTATAAGGGAACTTACTTACTTTGAATACTTCTTTTTGAGGAATAGCTACTTTTAGTCGCGTAAAGGTAACATATAAATTATTATCTGAAGGTGCTACATAATAAAGTCCATTAGCTTGATCAGACGTTGTAATTTTCATTTGCTAGATAGGCTACAATTAACTAGACAGAAAAATTAAGGTGTGTAGACTAGAAGAAAACATACCAGGAGGAATTTTTATGTCTAAGAGAACACGAAGAACTTTTTCACAAGAATTCAAGCAACAAATCGTCAATCTTTACTTAGCTGGAAAGCCACGTGTAGAAATCATTCGAGAATATGAACTAACGGCTTCAGCATTTGACAAATGGGTAAAGCAATCTAAAACGAGTGGTTCATTCAAAGAAAAAGATAATCTTACGTCTGAACAAAAAGAATTGTTAGAACTACGTAAAAGAAACCAGCAATTAGAAATGGAAAATGATATTTTAAAGCAAGCAGCGCTGATATTCGGACGAAGAGACAAGTAATCGATGCGAATAAGTATCTTTACCCTATATCAGCGATGTGCAGAATATTAGGTCTATCACGTCAGTCCTATTATTATCAATCAAAACCAAAGAAAGACGAATCAGAACTTGAAGAAGTAGTCGCTGAAGAATTTATCCGCAGCCGAAAGGCCTACGGCTCAAGAAAAATAAAAAAAGCCTTATCAAAACGAGGCATTCAGATCAGCCGACGAAAAATTAGTAGAATCATGAAAAATAGAGGATTAAAATCGAGCTATACTGTTGCTTATTTTAAAGTACATCATTCTACTTGCAATGAAGCCAAAACGACAAACGTATTGAATCGTAAATTCTTAAGAGACAACCCATTAGAAGCGATCGTAACAGACTTGACTTATGTACGAGTCGGGAAAAAATGGAATTATGTCTGTTTCATTTTGGATCTGTTCAATCGAGAAATTCTCGGCTATTCTTGTGGAGAACATAAAGATGCCGTTCTAGTAAAAAAAGCATTTAGCCGTATCAAACAACCTCTGACAGAGGTTGAGATTTTTCATACTGATCGTGGAAAAGAGTTTGATAACCAAGCTATTGATGAATTATTAACAACTTTTGACATCAATCGATCATTGAGTCATAAAGGCTGTCCTTTTGATAATGCCGTAGCTGAATCAACTTATAAGTCGTTGAAAGTAGAATTTGTCTATCAATACACATTTGAAACCTTACAACAATTGGATTTGGAGTTATTTGACTATGTCAATTGGTGGAACCACCTTCGGTTGCACGGTACACTTGGCTACGAGACACCGGTTGGTTACCGTAACCAGAGATTGGCGCAGCGAATCCTTGATAATGAGCTCGGATGTGCTAACGCTAGCGAGGCAGTCTAACTTTAACTGTTAGCTCCTGCCGAAGATCGTCACATCCGAGGAGGCTCATTGTCAAGGACAATCGGAATAGCATACGGAAAGAAGTTCTGCACCTTATAAAATTTGTCAAAAAAACTGTTGCCATTCCA
>ERZ1034962.486-NODE-486-length-18449-cov-4.159835_pt1 | contig 18449 bp, 8 predicted proteins | sample MGYA00520696_ERZ1034962 | MGnify/ENA primary metagenome ERZ1034962 (study PRJEB33766, sample SAMN09781770) | gut metagenome | biome: gut microbiome | host: Homo sapiens | place: Madagascar | study: EMG produced TPA metagenomics assembly of the PRJNA485056 data set...
GAACAGGAAGATTTCTACGATGATGTGGTAAGACGGTACAATGAGTTGATGAAGTATCTGAACGATACTGGCAACAATGACTTGAAGATTACCGTCATGCCATTGCGTGCAAAGACCATAGACAAACGTGTTTCTTCCGAGGGAATAGACCCCAACGGCAGCAATCCGTTTGCACGGAACTCATACGTTGAGAAAGTGGAGATGGACGTGCTTCGCAAGCCGATGAAAGCGGACGAGGTACGCAAGACCATAGAGCAGGTGTGCAAGGGGCAGCAGCCCGAAGATTGTCTGCGCGGCATTGTTGCGACCATTAAGGCCGAGGACGAAGCGCGAATGGCTGCGGAAGATGCGCGCTACGAGAAAGCCTTGCAAAAGGCGCAAGAGGACATTGCCAAGCAGACCGAGAAGATAAACGGCCAGCAGAAGCGCACAGCCGAAGAGAAGCAGAGCGCGATAGCCGCATATACCTCGGAGACAAACGAGCGTGTGGAAGCCAAGCATGGTGAGAATATAAGGCGCATCAAACTCAACCAGCAACTTCTTGTGTCGAAGTTGAACATGTTTGAGGTGGGCAAGTCGTATCTCGTTCCCGACAATTTGGAGACGCAGATGTTTGACTTTGCGGCTCCTGCCATATTCTGCGGCTACAAGGCAAAGGAGAGCAAGATAACCGCATCAACCACCCTTGCCGTGTTCGCCACACTTGACGGACGCAGACGAGTGGAAGTGAAACTCTCGCAGCTTGAAGCGTTGAACAGCATACAGAGGATGACCAACGACAACTGGGATGCTGCACGCAGCACGACCCTTGACAATTGGGACAGCCAGATACCCACGGAGTCGCGCAAGACAGGCTACATCATGACAGGCAACATCCTGCAAGCCATAGCCGACACGCAGGACGAGAAAGGCGGCTATCCCGGTCAGCTCATCAGTTACACCGACATGGACGGCAATGTGCATGACGGAATATTGATGCCCGACAAGTGGAACTCCACGATGCTGAAAACAAGCGGTGCGCCAATTATCAGCCGACTGCAACAGATAAAGGAGTATAAGCCAATCGTCAGCCATGACGGAAAGGTGGAAATAACTGGCAGCGCATGGGCAAAGACATACTATCTCACTGTACCCAAGACGAAGAAAGACGGTGCAATATATTACGAGAACAAAACATTGCTCCGGGCGGCAGGAGGCAATTTCTACCCATACCACGGCAAGTTGCGTGCTGACATACCTGCAATCGACATTGAAGAGGTTGTCAAGGAATTATCTAAGTTGGGCGTAAAGGTAAGGGAAGAAATACAGACAGAGGAGGACAAGACCAAGTTCCGTTTGCTTGAGGACGATGACCCCAAGACAATGGAGCTGGAGGCGTTGCCCGACAGCGAACTTGTGCCAGTGTATCGCAACGTGCAAGCCTTTGAGGACGATGCACTCGGTTCGCCTATGGCATTCACCGATGCGGAGACAGGCGAGCGCAGAACCTTGCAGGGCGGCAAGTGGAACTATTCCAACCCACCGCAGATACAACTCACTGACGAGCAGCAACGGCAGTTGGACGAACTCAACAAGAACGGCTACATCATGGTGGACGGAAAGAAAACCACGGAGTTGCAGATAAATGACGGCTTGAAGTTTGTGAAACCCAAGACCAAGGACGCGCAGTTGCAATACTTCTTGAAGAAGAACCCAGAGGACAAAGGCTTGTGGGCGGCATACGACCCCTACGACCATGCCATCGAGACGCCGTTGAACACCCAGTTTGGCGAGGCATACAAACGTCCGAACCTTGTTGTGGTGCGCAGTCTCATTCCGAAGTCGGAGATAGATGAGCCATTCCATGCCGACTATGCCCTGTTGCCCACTGGTGCGCATCAGTGGAACAACGGACGCACGCTTTACCTGTCACGCTGGAGCAAGATAGACAAGGTGCTCACACGCGAGGAAGAGGCGAAGATGATAGACGAGTATTGGAAGAAGAACCCCGGCAAGCGTGAGGCGTTGAAGACCCACCGCGACTACAACCGCTTTGTGCCGCAGGTGCGCAGGGAGTTGGAGAAGATGGGCTACCGCTTTGAGTTGGACGGCAAGGAACTGACACCCGAAGAAAGCCGCGCACTCGATGAGCAGAATTGGGAGAGCCGCGATGTTATCCCCGGCAGAGAGGGACACATACCATTCGTCAGCAATGAGGACATTGCACGTATCAATGCGAAGATGGCTGGCAAGTGGGTAGGCGAACCCAAGGAGGCTATGGAGAATGCCATGACCGAGAGAGTGAACGAGTTGGCAGAAAGCCTCAACACGCCTGTGCGCATTGTCCGCACGGACGATGAAGTGGCCGCATTGCCAAGCGCACGACAGCGCAGAATGAAAGGCAGCTTCAATCCTTTGACAGGTGAGGTGACCATTGTTGTGCCTAACAATGCGAACATGGCCGACATTGAGAACACGTTTATCCATGAGGTTGTGGGACATGACGGACTGCGTGTGCTGTTCCCCGAAGAGGAGAAACTGAACAACGCCCTTGATGAACTCTACCGCGTGTCGAAAGACGAGATACGGAACACCATAGACCGCAATGCGCAGAAGATGTACGATGCAGAGGTGGACCGATTGCGTGAGAAAAAGCGCAAGGAGCATGAGGCCAATGGCGAGGACAGCAACGCCTCCTACTATGCGGATATGGCAGAAGCCCATGCCGAGGCAAGCAAGAAGCGCGAGCAGTTCAAACGTGATGCCACCGAGGAATATGGAGCCGACCTTGCAGGACGTATCGGTGAGAAAGGCTTTGAGAAGATGAGTGCCGAGGAACTTACGTTCTGGGGCAAGTTGAAAGCCATGCTTCAGAAAGCACTCCAAAAGTTGTTGGCTGGATTGAAAATCCCCGGCAAGAAGAAATTGAGTGATAAGGAATGGGCATTTGTGCTGCATGAAGCCTACAAGCGCAAGAAGAATGGCGGCAATCCTACCGTGTTCGATGCAGCCGACACCGAGGTCATGCGAAGAAAGACAGGGTTTGACAAGGTGATGTACAGCGATGGCGCAATCAGAGAGGAACTCGACAGAGTAAACGAACGGTTCAATGAGCAGCTTGCCCAGTTTACAATTGATAATGCAGACAAGATAAATTTCAATTTGGGAAATCCATCTGCAAAATTATTGTCTGCTGGAGTTGCAGACAAACCTATACGGCTTCATGGCAGCAAGGTTGTGAAGAAAATGAAGAAACATGGTTTCTCCATAGAAGAGTTGCGTGACCTGCCCAAGGCAGTTGCAAACCCTATTGCGGTGTTTGATAATTTGGGAAAAGACGGCAATCGTTCTGTTTTGACAGAATTGAGAACCGCTAATGGTAACTTCCTTGTTACAATCGACTTGGGGAAAGGCACAGAAGCAGACTTCGATATTGTGAGCAGTGTGTTCGGAAAGAAAGGGCATAGTGTTGCCACATGGATAAACAAAGGTTACATGAGGTATGTAGATAAAAAGAAAGCTCTGAATTATCTGCACCTCTCCGCACCAATCGCGGAAGCCTCAGATAACGCAGAACTTTCTTCTGCTGCAAAGGTAGTGGAAAACTTTGAAAATCCAACAACTTATGACGAAAAAGTTGAGGATGAGGGCATAATGTTCCGTGATGGCGACAGTGTGGAGTACAACAAGGCAATGGCGCACGACATATACGAGCAGCGTGTGAGCCGTGGGATGTACCAGACGCAGGAAGCCTTGCAGGATAGTATGCTCGGACTGAAAGAGGCTATGGACGCTATACTCAAAGCCGAGGGCAAGGGCAAGACGTACATTGAGGACGTGGCTGGATATGAGAATGCCTACCTTGGAGAGAACCGCCTTTCGTCCGTCAACCAAGCAGAGTGTGCCGCCTTTGCACAAACCCTGTTCAAGCCGATGCTTGAGGAAGTGGCGAAACTTGCCAAGACCGCAGACGAGCGTGCCGAGCTGACCGACTACATGATGGCAAAGCACGGACTGGAGCGCAACGAGGTGATGGCACGCAGGGCAGCGGAGAAACAAGCCAAAGAGGAGTTTAGGGACGAGTTGCGCAAGGCTGAGCGTGACGCAGCCAAAGACCCGCTCGACCAAGACGCGGCAGACGCGCTTGACGATGTGAAGCAGCGAAAGCACGACCGCGAGGAGGAACTCTACTTCGAGAACCGCAGCCGCGACTATGCCGGACTAACTGCCTTGACAGGCATGGACAATGTGCTTGATGCGGAAGCCGAGGCACAGCGGATGGTGACGGACTACGAGGCGCAGCACAACACCAAGGACTTGTGGGACAAGGTGAATGCCGTGACGAAAGCCACGTTGCAGAAAACCTACGAGAGCGGACTCATCAACAAGGCCACATACGATGACATAAGCGGAATGTACAAAAACTATATCCCTCTGCGCGGCTTTGACGACAAGACGAGTGACGAGGCTTATGCCTACTTGGCAGACAAGCACAGCGCGTTCAACGCCCCAATCAAGACCGCCAAGGGACGCAAGAGCAAGGCTGACGACCCATTCGCCAACATGGAGGCCATGGCCGAGAGCGCAATCATGCAGGGCAACCGCAATACGCTGGTGAAGCAGAAGTTTCTGAACTTCGCGCTGAACCATCCGAGCGACCTTGTGAGCGTGAGCGACTTGTGGCTGTGGCACAATGACGCAGCTGACGAGTGGCAACCCATCAACAGCGGTGACTTGCAAGGCACGGAGAAGATTGAGGAGGGCGACAGCCCTGCCGAGGTGGAGCGCAAGATGCGAGACTTCGAGGAGGCGATGCAACAAGCCGCAAAGAGCGACCCTGCGCATTTCAAGAAACAGAAGGACAATCCTGCCATTCCGTACCGTGTGGTGGAGAGCCGTGACCTGCGGCAGCACCAAGTGCTGGTGAAGCGAAATGGCAAGGACATCATCCTCACCATTAACGGCAATCCGAGAGCGGCACAGGCACTGAACGGACAGACCAACCCAGACAATGATGTGTCGGGAGCAATCGGTGCAATCATGCACTTTGGAGAAAAAGTAAACCGTCAGTTGTCTGCATTCTACACCACACGCAATCCCGACTTCGTTGTGTCGAACTTCATGCGAGACATGATGTATGCCAATACGATGGTATGGGTAAAGGAAAGCCCGAACTACGCTTGGCGTTTCCACAAGAATGTGGTAAAGGTCAATCCTGCGAAAATGAAGATTTTGCTTGCCAAGTTGCGCAAAGGCACACTCGACATGAGCAATGAAACGGAGAAGATGTTCCATCTGTTCATGATGAATGGCGGTGAGACTGGCTATGCCAACATCCGTGACATTGAGAAACGCAAGAACGACATCAAGCGTGAGTTGAAGAAGTATAACGGACAGATGCCTGTCAGAAAGGCTTGGGAATTGTTGGGTGAGCGACTTGACGAGTACAACCGAGCCGTGGAGAACTGCGCGCGCTTTGCCGCCTTTATGACCTCACGGCAGTTGGGGCGCACAATCGACCGCAGTGTGTATGATGCCAAGGAGATAAGCGTGAACTTCAACAAGAAAGGCAGTGGCGCAAAGTTTTGGAAAACAAATGGACAAACAGGAATGGGAAATGCAGCCGCATTCGCTTCGGGACTTGGGCGCAGTGCCTATGTGTTCTGGAATGCGGCCATTCAAGGCTCTACCAATTTCGGGCGGCAGTTCAAGCGGCATCCGAAGAAAGCCATTGCAGGAGCCGCGGCAATGTTCCTACTTGGTGCATTGATGGCGAGCATCGGCGGTGATGACGGAGATGATGAAGGCAACAAGGACGCATATTACAACCTGCCCGAATATGTGCGCAGAAGCAATGTTGTGTTCCGTCTGCCCGGCATGGATAAGTCATGGATAAGTATGCCGTTGCCAGTTGAGTATCGTGCCATGTATGGCATGGGAGAACTGATGGTGAGTGCGATGAGCGGCAAGGAGCACTACACTACTGGGGAACTTGCGCACCAAATGGCAAGTCAAGTAAGCCAGATGTTGCCAATCGACTTCATGGAGGGTGGCGGCAGTTTTAAGGCTTTCATCCCGAGTGCGGTAAAACCAGTTGCCGAAGTTATTACCAATGAGAGTTGGACAGGTATGCCGATATACAAGGACACTCCTTTCAACAAGGATATGCCCGAATGGACAAAGGCATACAAGAGTGCCAACAAATACTTGGTCGGCTTGTCTAAGGCACTGAATGAGGCTACTGGTGGCGACAACTATACAAGTGGCATGATAGACATCAACCCTGCGCAGGTGGAATATCTGCTGAACGGCATCTTTGGCGGTGTGTCATCAACCATTGACAAACTCACGAAGATGGGGGAAACTGCCATTGGTGGCCGAGAGTATGACCCTCGCAACTTCCTTTTGTTGAACCGACTTGTGAAGAACGGAGACGAGCGCACGGAGTATCGTGCCGTAAACAACGAGTATTTCAGAATAAGGACGGAAAGCGAAAAGTTGCGCAAGCGGTTGAACCACTACGAGAACGACACGGCAGACGGAGTGTTTGACTATGCCGACAAGATTAGTTGGCTGAACAATTCGCCCGAGTACCGCATATTGGAGACCTACGAAGAATATTCGGGGGATATAGACGACATCAACGAGGATTTGAAAGAAGCCTCACGTGATGGAGCAAGTGACAAGGAAATCCAGTCACTTGAAGCCGAACTCAACCAAAAGAAGAAAGAGTTGGTTGATGCCGTGAACAATATACGCAACGGCAAACGGTAAGTTCTCGTTTGATGAATAGAATAAAGGGCAAGCGGTAATAGTGTCGCTTGCCCTTTATATATTAATATGTGGTTTACCACAAGGCGACCTTGCCGCCTATGCCCAAATCGAGTGTGGCAGTGGCAATGCCCAACGCACGGAAGACACGGCTCATGGTGGAGAGTGTCGGTGAGCACCGTCCATTCTCCAACTTGCAAATCTGTGAGCGTTTCACACCGATTTTTTCACCCAATTCTTCCTGTGTGAGGTTGTGCTGAATGCGAGCCTTTTTGATAGCCTCACCTACAAAATAGGTGTTGACTTCCTCTTTTAGCTGGGCTTCCATCGCCTCCCTTTCGGGCGTGCCTACCTTGCCCCAAACATCATCTATCAATGCGTCTGCCTTTCTGAATTTCATCTGTGCCATATCTTTATTTGTTTTTATCGTTGAAATATTCCTTTCTTATCTGTTCAGCCTTTTCAATTTCCTTTTTGGGCGTTTTCTGGGTTTTCTTCACAATCCCATGAGTTGCCACGACCAAGGCTTGCTCTTCCGTGTCCCAAAATGAAAACAGACGGTAGCAGTTACCATTGAACAGCGTGCGCAGTTCCCAAATATAGAGCCAACCAGTTTCTCAAAGATTTGCTTGTCCATAACACCACACTCCAACTTTCGGATGTTGTATGATATTTTCTTCTGCACTTTGAGAGGCTGAAGCCTAACGAAGTCCTCCGCCTCGTCACTCATTATCACTTGTATGACCTTTTCTTCCATGCTGCAAAGGTAATATATTGTTTACTAATAAGCAAACTTTTACCCAAGATATTCATGCAGCAACAGTTAAAGCGGTGTATGGCATACGGCAAATTATCTTTGCAGCATACAAAATATGTGACGAATATGGCAACAAAGAAACTACATAGAATGAGCCGTGTGATGCCGCAAAAGGAGTTGGACAGCGTGAGCCATGCACGGCGCACGATGGGCAACAACCGCGCCTTTGAGGTGTTGTGGCAAGCACAGCAGTATTGGCTTGCGATGGAGACATTCCGCAGAGACCGTGAGAGAAACAAGAACTACACTTACGGCAGGCAGTGGGATGACTATGTATGCGTGAACGGCAAGATGATGAAGGAAGAGGAACTCATCAAGAAACAAGGCAACGTGCCGCTGAAGAACAACCTCATCAGACGCATGGTGCAAGCCGTGCTTGGCGTGTACCGCAGCCAAGCCAAAGAGCCGACCTGCACGGCAAGAGACCGAGACGAGCAGCGGTATGGCGAAACCATGAGTACCGTGCTGCAATGCAATATGCAGCTGAACCGCATGACCGAGATAAATGCAAGGTGCATGGAAGAGTTCCTCATATCGGGATTTGTGGTGCAGCGGAAGTGGTACGGCTGGCGAGAAAACAAGTTGGACTGCTGGACGGACTATGTGCAGCCCAACAATTTCTTCATCGACAACAACATGAGGGACTTTAGAGGTTGGGATTGCAGTTGCCTGGGCGAGATACACGACATATCCTTTGAGGACTTGTGCGGCCGCTTTGCCCACAATGCAGCCGACTACAACCGACTGGCAGAGATATACAAGTATGCCAAGGACAAATCGTATCTCAGTGCCATGTATGACAACTTCGGCTATCCCCTGCAAGGCTACTACGACTTCCTCGTGCCCTACGACCAGAGCCGATGCAGGGTAATTGAGGTGTGGCGCAAGGAAAGCAAGGAGAGAGTGCGCTGCCATGACGTGAACAACGGAGACGTGTTCAAGGTGGACATGGAGGACTTCAAGGAAGTTGTACTTGACGAGAATGAGAAGCGACTGCAACAGGCGCGAGAGTTGGGCATGAGCGAGGACGATGTGCCGCTTATCCGCTATGAGTGGTTCATGGACTCATACTGGTACTACTACATGCTCACCCCATTCGGAGACATACTTGAAGAGGGCGAGACACCCTACGAGCACAAGAGCCACCCCTACGTGTTCAAGGCATACCCATTCATAGACGGAGAGATACACTCGTTTGTGAGCAACGTGATAGACCAGCAGCGGTACACCAACCGCTTGATAACGATGTACGACTGGATAATGCGAGCGTCAGCCAAGGGTGTGCTGCTGTTCCCGGAAGAATGTCTGCCCAAGGGCATGTCGATGGAAGATGTTGCGGACGAGTGGGCAAGGTTCAACGGCATCATCATGATAAAGCAGCCCAAGGCAGGACAGGCACTGCCGCAGCAGATAGCCAACAACTGCACGCAGATAGGCATCTCGGAGTTGCTGAACATGCAGCTGAAGTTCTTCGAGGACATATCGGGCGTGAACGGAGCGTTGCAGGGCAAGCCCGGCTATTCGGGCATGTCAGCCAGTCTGTATAACCAACAGGCACAGAACGCCACCACCTCGCTGCTTGACCTGCTCGACACGTTCTCGGCATTCATCAGAGACGGAGCGTACAAGGACGTGAAGAACATACAGCAGTTCTACGACACACCGCGCGTATTCAACATTGCAGGAAAGAACTCCACCATCGTGGAGTACGATCCACGGAAGATACGCGATGTGGAGTTTGACCTAAGCATTGTGGAAAGCACCGCCACGCCAGCCTACCGCGCCTTGACCAACGACATGCTCATGCAGTTGTGGCAAGCCAAGGCAATCAGTGTGGAGCAGTTGCTTGAACACGGAGATTTCCCATTTGCAGACGAGTTGCTGCAGAGCATCAAGTCGCAGAGGGAGCAGTTGGAGCAAGGGCAAGTGCCGGACGGAATGTCGCCAGAACTTGCCCAGCAGGTTCAGCAGGGAGCGAACATGCAAGCCGTGAACCAGGCGCAGCAGATGATGCAACCATAATAAAAAGTAAGCCTCACTAAGCCTCCTTAGGCCGACTAAGCCAAAGGGACTTTGTGAGGCTTTACTGATTTTATATGGAAGCCTCGGAGACGGGGCTTCTGTCTTTTCGGAGTGTGCGGTTTGTGATAGGCACAAATTCGGGCATCTCCATTTCACGGTAGCAGATGTGCAGACCGATGGCACGCGTCATGAGCAAGTCGTCATGCTTGCCGACAATAGCACCATACGCGCCATTCGGCTTGCGCTCATAAGTGTCGTACTCGTCAAGACACCGCTTGTCGCGCTCGATGTACAGACGCTCGCGAATGACCTTGACCAAGGTTGAGATAATCATCGGCTTGGTGGCCACATTCGTGTGGAAACCATACTTGCGAGGCGCACCCTCGCGTATCTCGTCCTCGGACTGCTTGCGAGCGTAGAGATTGGGATAGATGTCTGAAATCTGATTGAGGATATACTGCGACTGGTCGCCACCCTCCACCTGCCGTTCCTTGTCGTGCGTCTCCAAGGTGTTGGACTCGATGACCAACAGAGAGTCGTTGTAGAAAGCCGCAATCTGTGCGGCACGCCATGCGAGGCGGTCGATGTCGCAATGGCCGTACCACTGCGCCACGACAGACGGAGGTTCGCTGCCGTCAATCATGCTCAGACGGTCGAACACCACGATAACGGACCAGTCCGCCTTGTTGGAGCGTCCGCCCACATCGACTACGGTAAGGTAGCGGTCGGTAACCTCGTAATCGTCAAACTTCTCGGGCATAGCCCAAATGGAAAGCAAACCCTGCCTGTCCTCACGGAAACGGAGATTAGACAAAGCCTCCTCGCCCTCGTCGGCATCGGCATATACCTCGCCAACAAACTTAGGCTTACGACAGAACGGCTCAAACCGCTTGACAAGATACTTGTCGAACACCATCGTACCCGAATGAACAAACGCCTCCACATCGTCAGACGGAAACTCCGCAGCCATCACCGCAAAGTCATTCTTACCTGCACGCTCGTATATGTACCAATGGATAGCCTCCAACGATGCGCCCTTTTCCCACAGCGACCACAGATAGCGTCCGCTCTCCTCACGGTTGGACGGAGTGTAGGCATTGTTGCGGTTTTCCCAAAGCTGCTTGGCCAAGTCGCGCAGTTCCTCGGCAGAATTGAACGGCAACGAGTAATGCTCAATCTGAAACCACGCGATGAACAAAGCCTCGTACTGCGATTTTACTTTTGGGTCGGCAGCGGCAGAATACTCCCGGTGGAAGAAATTGCCCGTACCATTGGCCGTGGACTCCATGACAATCATTGTGTAAGGATTGGCGAGAATACCAGAGCAAGCGGAGCGCACAATATCTTCGGGCGACTTGCCCTCCGTCTTTTGCCACAGACCCACCTCGGAAAGATGCACCAAGGAGTAAGCACCGCCACGGCAACCGTTAGGACGCTCGGCTGTACCCACCTTAATCTTGCACTCGCGCTGCGGCACACGGTGCGTAGAACCCGACTTGCCGACACCGACCAACTTAGGCTCGTTCTCCGAATAGACCTCGCCAAACCTGTGAAGAAACTCCACCGGGTGTTTCTTAATCATGAGGTCGAACATATCCTTGATTTCGTCCGATGCCGTGCCTTGGTGGGCGATGATGAGCGAGTTGAGGCCTTTCTTGTGGAAGAACTGCAACCACGCCATGTAGAGCTGCGTGGTTGTGGAGCCGCCCCACTGACGCGCTTTCAAAAGAATAAGACGGATAGGCTCGCCAGCCTTTCGTTTCGCCTCAAAGCGCGACACGAGGATGCGCTGCGGATACCACAGACGAAAAAGCACGTCCTTTCCTGCGTCCTTGTTGTGGATATAGACGAGCGTAGCCGTCCAAAAAGGAAAGTCGTGCTTGTAGCGCAAGCGTATGAGCGTGCGCGACACCTTGATGAAGTCATCGTCATTCGGCTCAACGTGCATTACGGACGAGAGAAACTTGTCGATAGAGCCAGCCTTGACCAACTTTTTGACAAGCGGAATATCCATCATCTCAACAGGCAACCACTGAACGGGAATAGCAAAGTCGGCAATGCTGACACGGACACGTTTACCAATAGACCCCTCACCAGTAACAGGGTCAAACTTGGCGAACATGATTTCATTGCGCCTGTCATTCTCCGCAAGCAGTGCGGCAATCTCTGTATCTATCGTATTGGTTGTCATACCATCCATTCTTTATGCGGTAAATAAACTCTCCGACCGTGCGAGGCGTGAGATAGAACTTTGGCGCAGGCTGGTTTACTATCTTGGTAACCAGCTCATAAACGGACTTGTCGGGATAGTCCTCACGCATGACGAGGTATCTGCGGTAAATCTCGGTGAACATTTCGCGCTTGTTGCTCCTCATGCGCGGCATGGGTTTCCCTGCCGCCATTGCCGAAATGACAATAGCCGCCCTCTCCTCGCTCACCCAAAAGCGTGAGGCAGGAGACTCCGCCACCAACTCAAAAATAACAGGCATGACGATGATGCTCGCCTCGGCAAGCCGTGCGCGGTACACCCTCATCAAGTCTGCGTTTCGCTCCTTTGTAAAGTCCAATATGCTGCCAAAATACTTCATAAACAATCAGTTTTGTCCTATACAAAGGTACTTGATACAAGTCACAAAAGTTAAAAGTAAGACCACATCTTATATGGCTATTTTTGCATACAAATATTACACAACCATAAGAAAGTTAAGATAATGGCTGAAAACAATGGAGTTAAGAGCAGACGCGACCAGCAGCTGGAGCGGCTGAGAAAGAAATATCCCGACAAGAAGTTCGAGGACGATGAGGAAATCTACGGTCAGATTTCCGATGATTACGACCAATACGAGCACGACCTTGACGGCTACAAGGGCAGGGAGAAAGCCATGTCCGACATGTTTGCCGCCGACCCACGCAGTGCGCAGTTCTTGGCGGACATGCACAACGGCCAAGACCCTTACCTCGGTTTGGTGAAGAATTTCGGCATGGAAATCAAGGACGTGCTTGATGACCCCGAAATGCAGGACAAGATAGCCGAGGCCAACAAGGAGTATGTGGAGCGCGTGGCCAAGTCGAAGCAGCTTGACGAGGAGTATGAGAAGAACATGGACGAGACCCTCGAAACCCTGCGCCAGTTCCAAGAGGAACGCGGCATGACAGACGAGCAGATTGACGAGGTGGCCAACGCCATGCTCACCGTGGTCAAGGACGGAGTGATGGGCAAGTTCTCACGCGAGACCTTGGAGCTGTTCGTCAATGCCATCAACCACGATGCCGATGTAGCCAACGCTGGTGAGGAGGGACGAGTGGCAGGACGCAACGACAAAATCGTTGAGGGACTGCGCAAGCGCGACAAGGGAGACGGCACAGCACCTTTGAACGGCAAGAACGGAGGCGCACCGAGTCAGCAGAAGAATTCACAGAGCATCTTTGACCTTGCCAACGAAGCCGTATAGCTATGAAAGGAGAAGTCGTGAAATTTCCCCCGGAGGGGAAAAGGCTGCGCCCCACAAAGGGTAGCGCAGGACTATGCACCCAAGTGCCGGGTGCAATGGCATCAGTAAGCAATCTCGCGAGCGCGACAGGCGGTATAGCCCCCGGCAACCTCGCACAGACCGATAGCAAATAACATTATTCACAAACTAAAATTTTAAGACATGGACGGAGAAACCGTACAAGTAGGTGGAACTACGACCACCACCCCTGCACCCGGAACAGCAGGTGTGCAGAGCCAAGTGCCGGGATCACCCACTACCGTCAGCGGAGTGGCAGGAGCGACTGGCGGAGTCGGTCCGGGCAACCTCATTCAGAGTGACCTCGACCAGGAACTCTACAAGTTCAAGAGTGATGACACACCGCTTATGCAGCTCATGCTGAAAGCGAAGAAAGTAAAGGTGAACTCGCCCGAGGTGGAGCACTACATGATTGACGAGCCGCGCTCCAGCGTGACCACAACCACCAAGGTGACCGCAGGAACAGCCAAGCAGTTTATTGTGCCGTTGCTTGCCAACGATGCAGAAATTCCTCGTTCGTATGGCACGCTACTCGTTAAGGGAGTGGACGGCTATGCCGATGACGGCAAGACCAAGACACCGGGCAAAGACCTCATGCTTTTCGTTACAGGTCAAGACCCGACCACAAGCAACCCGATTTGCCGTGCCGTGAACGGCCCGAAGACCCAAGCGGCAGACGAGTACTGCACCACGCCCGAAATTCCAGCAGGTTCAACACTCATCATTCTTTCCAACGCTCTCTACGAGACGCAGAAGAAAGTTGACCCCGACCTCATCGTTCCGCAGCCTCAGACGGTGTATCTTCAGAAGCGTGGCATGAACCAGATTGTATCTGACTACTATGAGGCGCAGAAGAAGAAAATCCCATTTGGCAAGGCAGTGATTGCAGAAGCCGCCATCACTAACTTCAAGGTGCGCGGCAACCGCACTCTCTATGCAGGTCGCAGAGGCAAGATGACGGTGCAGACAGCAGAGGTCGGTCCACAGACCATCTACTTCACCGAGGGCGTGCGCTACCAAGTGAAGAAGGAACTCAACCACACAGGCAAGTGGACGATTGAGGAAATCATCGCCTTGGCGAAGATGACCTTTACAGGCGAGGACGTACCCAAGAGCGTGATTGCCCTTGCTGGCAAGAACTTCTTGGAGAATATCCAGTGCATCGACTACTCCAAGCACCCCGAAATTCAGATTACCACCAAGACAAATCCTGTGGGCTGGGTGGTTACGAACTTCCACACCGTGTTCGGCGACATCGAGTTCAAGCACGACCCGACCCTTGACCGCTTGAAGTGGAGCAACTCCGCATTCATCGTTGCGCCCGACCGCCTTGTACACTACCAGTATTCGGCAGAACACTCGTCGAAAGACCGTGTGGAGGGCGAAGAGGCAACACGCGAGTCAATCCTCGTGTGGGACGCACTCGCACTCAAAGGCTCATGCCATATCTGGATCAACGGTGAGGGCGACAATGAGAACACCAGCGCGACACAAATTCACTTGTGGGACAGCGCGGAAGCACCCGAAAGCCCTGTTGAGGGTGGTGTGTATTACCTGTTGCAGGACTGCCCCGGCATCAATGCCGAAGCCGTGAGCGGTCAGATGTGGCAGTACAAGAGCACCGCATGGGTGGAATACGCAGGTGACGTGATGGCAACCGAGTAACCCATTTTATCAACGAACTAATCATCAACCAATAGAGGCGGATAGGTAGCAATGCCGTCCGCCTTTATTTATATCAGACAACAAAAATGAAAAAGAAGAGAATTACCTACGGAGTGTATGGCATGATGGAATACCAAACCATTATCAAGATAGGCAGAGCCATACTCAAAGTAATGTTCACTGACGGCTCAATGACCTCTATTGGGCAGAACCCAGCCAAGTACACCACAAGCGACTTTCTTGTGCAACATGCCATCGAGAACAGCAGCGAGTTCAAGAAAGGACGCATTACGGTGGTGAACACCATTGAACTTGACGAGGAGGTGCGCATCGAGCGTAACCCTGCCAAGCCAAGCACACAGCAAGCGCAAGCACCGACCCCGGCAGAGGCAAAGCCAGTGGCGGCAACCGCTGCCAAGGTTGAGGAAGCCCAAGGCACGGCAGACGAGCCGACCGAGTATGCCAATGCAGGAGAGGCAGAGGAGACCAAGGACGAGACCCCTGCTGACACCGAGGACACATCAACCGATGCAACCGAGGAGGAAGTGACAGATGATGCAGCCGAAGAGAACGCGACCGCAGAGGGCAAGACCGAGGTAGAGTTCACCGACAACCAAGAGGCCAAAGATTATATCTTCAAGAACTTTGGCGTGAAGCCCGGCACGATGCGCAACCGCGACGACATCAAGGCAGTCGGCTTGACCTACGGTGTGACCATCACGTTTGCCAACGAGAATAAGGACAAGTAAACGACAGGCGATATGGTGTACAAGATAGAAACCGTTTCGCAAGATGTGCGTATCGCCATTGACGAGAACAAGACCAGCGAGCAGCTGCTTGGCGATGAGGACATTGACACCTTATCGCTGAATGAGATTGTACGCTCAAAGATAGAGGAAGCCGTGCGCAGGGTGGAGACCACCGCACCCACCTTTCTGTTGGAGGAGGGACACACGTTTGGCGACAGCGTGTTTTGGGAGGACAACAACAGCGGCTGGACGCTGCTGCCCGATGATTTTATGCGGCTGATAGCATTCCGCATGAGCGACTGGGAGCGCACCTGCCACAATGCCATTTCGGTGGACGACCCACTCTATGACTTGCAGTCGTCAAGGTTTAAGGGAGTGCGCGGCAACGTGCAGAAGCCCGTGTGCGCGGTAGTGAACCGGGCAGAGGGCAAGGCGTTGGAGTTCTACTCGTGCAACAGCGAGGAAGCCTACGTCAAGCGAGCCACGTATCTCCCTTATCCCAAGATAGACGATGAGGAGGGCATCGACATCAGCGAGCGTTGCTACACAGCCGTAGTCTATACCACGGCAGCATTAGTATTAACCGCCTATGGCGCGAATGACCGTGCAGAGCAGTTGAACGCCTTGGCAAAATCAATAATGGAATGAGTTCAATACCAACAAAACAGATAGACGGTGATGTGGCCGTAGGCCGCAACGTCAGCATGGGCGGTTCGGGTACGGTGCGCGGCTCCATGACAGTAGGTCACAACCTGACCGTAGAGGGTTGGCTTGAAGCCAAGAACATAAAAGGCCCGAACAAAGGACTGTTCAAGACCGCAGCCCAACTGCGCGAGGCATACCCCAATCCGCATGAGGGCTGGTGGGCATTGGTGACTGTGGAGGGCAGTGCATCGTCAGACCACTTGGGACAACTCTATGTGGCAGACGGCGGCACATGGGTGGCGCAGGTGGACAGCAGCGGAAATCCATTGCTGAAAGGCAACCCCACCGTGGACAGCACCGAGTATATGGAAGCCGTGGAGGAAATGACAGCCGACCTTGAGGCCGTCAAGGTAGATGTAAACCAAAACAAGGAGGACATCAAGAGCCTGCGCAGCACGCAGACCTCGCACACGGACAGCCTTAACACCCTCAACTCGCAGATGGGAACGGCACAGACCGACATTGCCACGCTGAAGAAAACCGTCAGCGACAACAAGAGCGAGTTGGCAAACAGCATCAGCGGTGTGCAGAAAGACCTCACTGCATTCAAGAACACCAAGGGAGCGGCAGATGGACTTGCACCCTTGGACGAGAACGGACAAGTACCCTCGCAGTATCTGCCTGGATATGTGGACGATGTGCTGGAGTTTGGCGGCATTGTATCGGGCATTACCGCACAATTCCTGTCAGTCAGCAAATCATCAACGGACGAGAATTGTGCCGTGATGTACAACAAGACCACTGAAACATTCGTCTTACGCTACACCCAACCCTCAGAGTCAGAGTTTGACCTGCGTCCGACCATCACCTATTATAACAACTGGCTGGACGGAGACCTCTTTGGCGATGGGACTGTATTGGGACGCAAGCCCCACAGCGGTAAAATCTTCATGGACGTAAGCACCAACAAGACCTACCGTTGGAGCGGCACGACACTGGCCGTAATCGGCTCGGACTTGGCACTCGGCCACAGCAGCGGTACGGCATTCCCCGGAGACGAGGGAGCGGATTTGCAGGAGCGCATGAGCGAGGCAGAGAGCACGGCAACCATCAGCCGACAACTGATAGACGAGAACAGCGCGGAGTTACTGAACCGCAACACGATCAACGCCAATGTGCTGTTGTCGTTGGGCGACCGTGAAGTGTCATTCTCCGTGGTGCTTGAAAAAATCTTCGATTTGGAGAACAAAGCAAGATACATGAAACCCGGTATCGTGCTGTCGTTCCTCTCGGAGACAGGCATACAAAACAAGCAGTGGACGAACTACGGCAAGGAAACCGAGACCGACTGGAAAACCGAAGCCAACTGGACAGACTTCGGCTCGAACGGCAGTGCCATAGGCAACACGGTGAACGTGAACGACATCTGCGAGGATACCGAGTACACCCTTTCGACCGCCATCAAAGCCGTGCAGGACAAAGAGAAAGAAAGCGGACTATCGTATATGAAGAGCGGTGTCGTGCTGACCTATAAGACAGCCGATGTGACCAGCAACGGCTCGCCCAAATGGGAAGCCTATCAGTTCACGCGCACCGTGGACGACATCAACCCGGCAGACTTGAAACCTTGGGTGGAGTTCGGAGGAGGCGGCAACAATGCCGTGCCGACCTCGGACACCCCCGAAAAGGACGGCAAGGAGGCATTCTCCACAGGAGGCGCATACGCCAACATACCCACCACACTGCACATCGACACCGAGACGCAAGGCGTGGTAAAGTTGCAACTGCAGAATGCCGGGCAGGAGGCCGTGGGCGATGAGGTGCAGTTTGCTGTAGGCGGAGGAGGCGGAGAAAGCACAGGCACGATTGTGAGCATAAAATTTGAGCAGAGTCCGCTGTATGCCAAGGCTGGCGGTAGCGTGGTGATGAAAGCAGCCGTGCGAAGCATTACCACACAAGGCAGCCAAGAACTGAGCAACATGATAGAAAAGGTGCTGCTCAAAGACCGCGACACCGGGCAGACCTTGGAGACATTCATGTTCAACAGAGCGTCATCGGCAAGCGGAGACACCTACGACTTCGAGATGGACGTGAGCAGCTACTTTGTAACCGCCACCACCAAGCGTTTCCAGCTCATCGCCTATGACGATGCAGGAAACACAGGCAGCAGAAACATCAACGTGAGCGGTGTAGATGTTACCATCAGCAGCGTGCAGACCCTCAACTACACGGCAAGCACCGCCCTTGCCGCAGGAGGAGCAGCCAAGAGCATACCGATGTACAAGTTTGCCA
>ERZ1034962.490-NODE-490-length-18342-cov-18.118554_pt1 | contig 18342 bp, 36 predicted proteins | sample MGYA00520696_ERZ1034962 | MGnify/ENA primary metagenome ERZ1034962 (study PRJEB33766, sample SAMN09781770) | gut metagenome | biome: gut microbiome | host: Homo sapiens | place: Madagascar | study: EMG produced TPA metagenomics assembly of the PRJNA485056 data...
TTTTTAATTTGACTATTGACATTTGAATTGTCTTTTAATATAATATAATCAGAGGGCAGGGTTAAAACAAATAAATCACTTGACAGCAGAAATGCAGAAAGGAATCTAAAATGAAAGAAATAAAGAGAATCACGGTGCAGAGAGCATTGCGCAAGGCTGGTTTTACACTTGACCATGTGAAGGGTTCACATCACATTTACCGCAGAGGTGAAGGTGAAATGCTGACCGTACCACTTGCCAAAAGTGTAAATGGTAAACTTTGGCAAGACATTTGTAAACAGCATAATATCCCTTGGGACGTGTGAAATAATTAACAAAGTCCCTGCCTTAACAACCCGATGTGAAGAATCGGGTTGTTTTCTTTTTAACAAAGTTAGTTAGTCTAAACTAACCCATGATAGAAATTTAACAAAGTCTTATGGTTAGTTAGTCATAACTAACTCAATTTACAAAAAATTTTGATATTTGAAAATCACAAAATGAAATTGTGAATAATTCTTGATTCATAGGACATTCAACACCTGTTATGGTATAATAATCATAGTCAAGAACCGCGTAGCCCCGGCGGGACAGAGAGGCCACAGGGAGCGGCTACAAAGGGCTTGTTTGCTATACGGCAAAACTGATTAGACAGTACAGAAAACGCATTGCAGAGCCTCACAGGGCTACTAGAGAAGCAGAGAAAGAAATCTATCCACTTCCACAGCCCTACTAGAGCAATATACAAAATATTCCTACAAACCTACCATCTATATGGGAAATATACAAAAGAATCGTACAATTCCACGCTTGTAGAATACAAAACAAGAAAAAATAAATTAAATATTCAAATATCAAGATAGAAAAAATTATATTTGAATATCATTTTGTAATCTGATATTTGAAAATCAAATATAGATGAGTTCAAAAGTTAAAAGTTGATATTTGAATAGCAGAAATCTAATAGATGGGAACTGATTATTTGATATTTGAAAATCAAGAAGTGAATTGAACCTAAAGAGAAAATCTCATATTTGAATATCATAAAGAACCGGTCGAAGACAGGAGCGGATGCTTCACTGCACTAAATTATGAACAATTTGTGAACTTTTCAATTTGCTATTGATTTTCGTGTTGCGTTCTGGTAGAATAGAATCACGGAAAGGGCGACAGCCCGAAACAACAATACATAGCTGGTTAAATCAGCAGAAAGAGGCAACTTATGAACGTCATCAAAACAACTATCGCACGACTGGACGCGGCTCTTGTGATTGAGGGAGTCCACACTGCAAAAGAGTGGTGCGAGGATGAAGGATGCTACGAATTGGATGAGGTCACTTTCCAATTCAAGGACGCAACAAAACCTGTCAGTGGCAAGGCTCTTGCATGGATGCTTGCGCACGGTGGTGCGGAGTGGCTGAAGTCGAACGGCTTCACGTTCGCGTTTGATAGCGCGACGTTTAACGATACGCGCAAGTATATCGTGTTTGTTGACCATAACGATGAAATCAGTTTTCATCGGTACAGCGATTATTTGCTGTGGAAGTGGTAAAAATTATGGGCTGGAACTACAAAAGGTTCCGGCCCTTTTCTTTTAGATTTATTCAAATTTTTCTGTTTTAGATTTTTGATATTTGAATATCAAGCGTATTTGTAAATTTAATAAATTTTTTCGGTTCTAGCAATTATATCAATTTTTTCTATTTTGATATTTGAAAATCAACTAGAGCGTTTTGCATTTGTAAATTAGATGATATTTGAATATGAATCTAAAGCGCATAGACTTGAAAAGTTATTGATATTTGAAAATCAACCGTATAGATGGACAGAGCTGAAATGTAGATGCGAAGGCGCGTTGCGCACAAGAAGGGATACTAGCTTGTATCCAACGTGATATGCTGCTGGTTGGTCACGCCTAACTTCACCACAGTAAAGCACTAAAGTTAGTCAGTCATAACTAACTCCCTATTCCCTACTCAGGAAGTAGGTTTGTCGCTGCTAACCCATTAACCCCATTGGTTAGTCATAACTAACCTATATACCCTGTGGGTTAGCCATAACTAACTTTATCGCAGTAAAGTAGTGAAGTTAGTTAGTCATAACTAACCGAGCACTGCCCCATTGGTTAGTTTAAGCTAACTAACTCTAGCAGTCCAGCACATCGACTGCTATTGTATACATTGATGCACTATCAGATGTTTTCAAAATATTTCATCTATGATATTCAAATATGAGGAACTTTCATCTTTCCAGCTTCTTCCAGTATTTCATCATTTTTTGTGCAACGTGTACAGAAATAGGTTTTGTCAGGCCGTAGGTTTGTATATAGTCACAATTTACAATGGGCTTGCGGTATGGTACAATAATAGTGGGAAATCCAGAACCTTGAGAATTGAATAAGTCCCTAGCAAGTCCGATTGTTCCACATGGAACACAAAACCATTAACAGGGCTGTACAGCCTAGAAAGAGAGAAAATTATGAGACTTGAAAACGGAATTGATACCATCAACGGCGAGAACGTCAAAATAGCCCTTCCGCGTATCGGTACGCGGTGCAAGTTGTGCGGCGAGCCTATCGAGGTTAATAACCCCGATAGTTGGATTAAAACCAGCGTTCCAGCTTGCCCCATCGTATACGTCCATCGTGATTGCGCAGAAACGCGCGAGTATCACGAGGGCTTCACTTCCCCTTCTGGTGTTGAGCGTCCCATGTTTGGCAACACCAAAGAAACCAAAGAAGAAATTCTCATGACTCCCGAAATCGAGGCCGCGTCTTTCTTTGGTAACTATCGCAACGACGAGGAGCGAGCCGCATTTCTGGTACAGTTTCAAATGTGGGCCGAATACGATTGCACGGTTTACAGAGAGTTTCATCCTTTTACCGTTGCAAACTTGCACGGCCTTAAAGAGCGTTACCGGAACATGGAAAAATATATTGATATGACGAGCGAGAATTGCGGCCATCATATCAACTTCAGTTGGAAGGGCTTTTCCATTGCAGACCACAACAAAATTTGGGAAAATCGTTACACCATTTTCGAGCGCGTGGAAAACGCAATGGAACGAAACCCCGAAATGACTAAAAAAGTTTTCGGTAGGAATTTCACCTACTATGCAAACAACAGTCACAGCTATTATCACGGCTGTTGGATGAACATAGACAACAACAACCGCCTAGAGTGTCGCCTTCCTCATTATGTAAACCCCACGCAGATTGCGTGGTGCTTTATGATGATTAAAGAATGGGCAAAGACGCTTAGAGCCTTTTGCAACGATGAAATCAGCGCAGAACATGCCGCAAAACGCATTGAACGCGAATTTTTGAAAAACGGTGAAGGCTGCGCAACGTATCAGCGCAAAGAACAAAACAGCAAAATCTAACAATACATAACAAGCCGATACTACCGCCGAGCGGCGACAAGTCGGCCATAATCTAAAGAAAACAGAAAGAGGTATTATCATGAAAAAGTTTATTATTATTTTGTCCGTCCTGTTCGTCCTGTTCAGCTTTTCCGGTTGCAACGTGGGTGCAGGGGAGTTTGAACCCACTAACCAACTGGAAAAAAATGGTCGCATTGTGTCCGTGTGCGGCGAACAGGTCGAGGTGAACGTGGGCGGCGACGTGTTCACGTTCGAGGGCGACGGCTACCACGTCGGGCAAGAGGTGAAGGTCTATTTCGACTTGAACGGCGAACCTACTAACCCGTGGGTCTGGTGGGTTATTGACTGCAAGCCGCTCCACTAAATAGCAACAAGCGCACAACAAGCCAACTTTACCACACTAAAGTGATTGACAGAATTATAACAATTCCTTCAGTGCTTTAGTGTGGTAAATTTTTTATATATTTTGTTGTGTACAACGCTGTATGCAATGATATATTTATATTTGAATATCATATTGAATTTATTATAATATTTTTTATTGTATACATGGTGAGCCTGTATCGTTGTTCTATCACGTTGGATACAACAGTGTCTTGATACGTTGTATACTTCATTGCATCTAAGCAAGTATGTAACAATCGCTTCAGTGCGGTAAAGCGATGAAGTTAGTTAGTCGCAACTAACCGTCAGGGGCTGAACACAGTTAGAGGTGACTAACCCATTAACCCACTGGGGTGGCGGGTAGTTTACAAACTCAGGGCTGTTGTATACATCGTTGGATACGTAGCCCTTACATCTACGAGAATTGGGCTATATCAATCCGATTCATCAATATCGTCAACACTTTTCCATATAAAGGTTTTATATGTTTTCAGGTAAACTCACTTTCTCATCCGTATAAAAATTAACGATATAAAAAATAGTGACCTTATCAGTCACTATCAGCAGGACATTCATATCTAACAACTACAACACGTGTATCATATTCGATTGCATTGATAACAATACGATTGTTGTAACCACAATCATTGAATAAATATACCCAACTATCCTTATCAAATTCTGGACTAGGAATCCTTTCCCAATTATTTAATTCGTTACCAAATGATTTAGGATGTGAACCACCAGCAACAACTGAATCTGTGACGTGGCTTACATATCCATGAACAAACTTGCACCTATCAGGATTGATACCTTTAAGCCTAATTATATCTTTTAGATATTCTTTATAGTTATTCAGGAGTTCCCGTTCTTTTATTCTCTCTTTAGGATTGATAAGCATTGTAGCGCCCCTCCCATTATTTGTGCGTATACGAAACAATAATTAACTTATCTGGATGTGTGCTAGAGATTGCGTTAAGCATACACCATCTGCTATGGTGACACCCACAGTAATAGTATACTACGCTATCATTGTCGAAATCAGGGGATGGAATCCTCGTCCAGTTATTGTTTACATCTTCGTCCCATATCGCATAATTATTTCCATGCAACGTATGTCCTTCAATATTTTCAGTTCGAGCTTCGTCAAACTCGTAGTCAGACATATCTCCGCAAGAAAGCGTGATTAGATGCTCAACATACTCACGATATTTCCGAATAAGTTCAGTCATTTCTGTAAGTCCTCACGACATATCTATGAACATAAAGTTCTTTCTGTCCGACCTCGTGGAACATCAAGCACATATATTTTTCATCTGGCCGAATCCACAAATACATTACAACATTATGAATCGTGCATGGGATTCGCACGGAAAAACTCTGTCGGAGTCCCTCTACAATCAGCTCACCATTATCCTGCTCAATGCTGGTATAGTGATATTGACTTTTAGATGTCTCATGCCATAATTGTCTGTCAAACCCTACGTCATTGTAGTCATTCCAAAAGGAATTGACTACATTCCTACGTTTATAACTAAGCATTTAGAAACTCCTCGTACTAATAATAGACTGAATAAGTTCACTAATGACACGCCCATCCACGAAACGTACATCTCTTGTCAATTCTACAGGAACGAAATCCGGGAACACGATAAAAACAGACCGCATAAACTCGAACTTTGACGTGCGACCGGACGTACACAGATTGGCTTTGTATGCAATTAGGAGCTTCATCAATACCCAAATCAATATCTTTAAGAACAGACCTTACTTCATCCTCAAATATTTTTGAAAACCCACTTCTGGAAATTCTATCAAGCTCTTTGCAATCCATAGTTTCTCCTATCTGTGGTAAAGTCACCACATTTTCTGTATCTCTGTATTTCTATCTCAAGAAATTCGTCTGGGTAATCAATACAGAACACGGTTAAAAAATATTTGTCCTCATATAGACCTCTCGCGTAGAATACCCATGCGTTCTTATCAAATGGCTGTGATGGCAAACGACTCCAAGCTCTCGTAATGTCATCGGCAGTTACATCAAATAACGGAAAACATGGACAACCTTGCTCTAGTTCTATGTAATCTATACAATCATCTAGGTGTACAGACTTCATTACACGAACTTGATACTTAGAAATATCTACACCAAGCAAGCACATAATGTAAAACAAATATCTACAATAACCTCTTAATTTAAAATGTCTTACAGAATTTGTCATGTTTCCTCTTCGGCAATATTCTCAATGTTTGCTCTGTTAAACGGAGTGCCCATTTCTCGCTCAAACGTAAACTCTACATAATATTCGGTATCGCCATAAAAACACCTCATTGTAACATAATAGTATTGATAATCAGCGATATAGATGAATAAATCGCATTCGCTACAAGGCACTCTATACGAATAGAGTCGCACATAAGTACCGCCGTTGATGCAAGCGCCACTAATATTGCCGTTATAAAACTCTACGTTTTCAGAGGTACACAATGCGTGTGAACCGACAAAAAGAAATTTAGAGTTTGGTAGGTATTCATTTGCAAGTCCAAACGCACGTCTCGCAAAAATGTCGAGATTCGCATTACTGCCCTTCGTTTTTCCTAAAAGTATAGCAGACATTATTATCTCCTCATAAATAGCTCACTATGGAGCAATTCAGTTCCTTCCTCAAAGAAGTAGACACGAAAGCTGTCACAATCACTTCTAGCATTTGTAAACACTTTTGTATCTAAATACAGCGATGGAATCCTATAGATTTGGTATCTTGAAACACGAACTTGTAACTGTCCGTTATTATCGCAAATAAAAGAATGATGCCCAGTATACTGGTCTTTACTTCTCCAATATTTCTCCACAAGCCCAAGTTCAGGAGCTGTGTACTTCCAAAAGTAGTCAATAATTGATTTCCATTTTTCGTATGTCATCGTAAACTCCATACTCCTGATGCCGTCCAAGAATTGTACCCCGCATCCATTGTTGCGCTTCCGACATAAGGCGACTCACCATACATATAGTCATAATCGCGTCTAGGCGAATTGCCATGATAGCTGATAGCATCAACAGTTGTATCAAGCATATTAGACATAGGTAATGTATATACGGAGTTTCCATTATCAACTGGAACACTACTCGTGCTATCATCAACGGTGAACGTATAGAGCACGTTACCACTTTGGCGCGTATACGGCAACTGTGATTTAAGTTTAATCACTCGATAAAATGGAGGTCTTGAATTACCATCTCTGTCAATGTCGCTTTTATATGCAAGACGATAAATTTTGCGATGATTTCTTGGAAGAACTTGTCTAATATATACCTTACAAATGGTACAAGGCACACGGAAATAATTTCTCGACTCAAAGTCTCGCTGTGTAATGACTTCCGTATCGCAGACAATAAACTCTTCGTCAGTGCCAATATCAGTAGCATCTAAAATTCTGGCAATCTCATTTTTCACACGCTGAGACAAGATGCACATATCATTAACGTCTGTATGATTCATTAACACACTCACCTCTCGTCAATTTCCATATAAATGTAATCAGAACGCTCAATGTCTTTGTCGTAAAAATCTAAAGATAAGCGTCTGAGACTACCATCGACAGATACAGATTGATTTACATACACACGAAAACCGTTATAATCAGGAACTCTATAAGTAGAGTCGTAAGTATCGCCACTATAACCAAGCCGACCGTTCATATTTTCCGTCTCTGTAAAATGAAAAACGTCCTCTACTCCGCCAGTCATCTTGGACGGGTCGAAGTTAATATGATTTGCCTCAATTACACCAGAGACATTGCTACGAATGTCCTGCGGAATATCATCAAAGATTCTTAGACTTTTATACATATACGCTCCTTAAAGTTCAAGATATGTTCTCTGCAACATATCTTCACTGCTGAATTGCTCTTTCGACATAATAACCATAGGACAATCAACCATACCAACTCCGCTGGCATTCTCGAATATAAGGTCAAACGAGTTTGTATCTAACCAAATATATACTCGTAGGTTGTTCACGGACGGCAACCTGTATCCCATAACCTCTACGCGGCCAGTATACCATTCACGAAACATAAAACCATTTCTAGCTTTGTATTTCCAACTGCCGTAAATATCTTCGCACATGTAAAGAGTCGATAGCGGTGCAACGCCAGCAATATTTGGAATAGCATTGTACCTAGTAGCCAATTCGTGCATGATAACATCTTTTTGTTCTACAATCAATCTAAAGAATGTATCTGCAATACCAGCAAGATTTTGATTTCTTTCGATATTAAAGCTGTAAAATCTCATTAAATTTCACCAAGCAGAACTCTCGGCCTCCCTCTGCTCCAATCACCAGAGAGGAAGCGGACTTCATTATACTCACCAATACCGTTTTCGTGGAATATAAAAGATGCTTCGCCACGATGTCTGTCATCGACAAATGTAAGTGCAATATCTTTATCTGTCTTATAAGGTAATCTAATGTATTCTTCGTTGTTATACGGATGGTAGCAACTGGCGGCAATCGCAATGTCATCTTCGTCTGCATCCATCTGACGGAATACGATAACAGTCGCAATGCTATCGTCTGCGTTTCCGTTGTCTGGCTGTACCCAAGGATAACACCTAAATAACCCAAGTTCATTAAGCATACCCATATATTTAACGGCTGTCTGATACATATTGTTGTTCTTGAGATATTCAATATCAGACATGTCTGCCAGCCTTGCATAAAGTTTCATTCAAATTTCTCCGTATTAAACGTAACGCCACATCTAACAGCATCAATAGCGCCTGTGAATAAATCTAAAGAGAAGTAAATGCCCCTTTCTTTATCAACAAATACGATTTCGATGTTATTCCTACACCGAGACAAATAACACAGCGCATTCCCATTGTTAGGAAGTCTGCCCTTACAACATGACAGCGCTCTACAATAATTGTTATGTCCGTACATTTCTGGCGAATAGATTCTCTCGTCGAAATCTAACTCCATAAAGTAACGTCCACAACTGTTAATATCCTCCAAATTGTTCGTTGCCATAAAATTGATAATATTGAGTGCATTTTTGATATACGGCTTTGCTTTAGGTTCTTGTAGAACATCTAAAGTTTCTCTATAAATTAACTCAACAACCATCGTATGTCCTCGTATCAATTTCCATCAAATCTTCCAGCACAGCGAATTGAGCACCAAGGTTAAAGGCATTAAAAATGTTGCAATCCTTATTGATAAATACGAACTGCACAGGAATCTTATTTGATGCAAACACACAGTAGCAGTCCCAAGTCGGTATTGTAGGAAGTTTACGACCTATTGCCATACTATAAGAACTGAAATAGTAGCCATTATTCATATAGCAGTCGGGCGAATCAAGATGGTAGTCTAAGGAAACAGACATTGTGATATGGTTGTCAGGAAACTCAGCAATGTCGTTATCCTCAATGAAATTAAACCACTTGCATACCTCTGACAAGTTATTTTTTACAAAATCTGTCTTTAACTTAGCTTCATAGTCTGCCTTTTTAATAGTAAGTATCATAAGTTCTTGACAACCCTTTCAGATTTTGCTAAACTAGGCTTTGCGTGAACCGTAAATGTGTAGACGGGTTCAACATACTCGTCTGAGCCAAAACCCTGTATTTCGCCGTTCGTAATATTCACAGTCTGCATAATATCACAATGCTCTGATTCGATTGGGTATAAGTCAGTCAACATATAGATATTGCCCATCGCCTGAAAAGAGAACCCATGCTTCTGGTTTCCAAGTCTTACCATATCCACAGGTCTGGTCACAATATTTTCCATATCTCGTACCTCCATCGCTTTTGTGACCCTATTATATCAAAGAAACTGTGGTTTGTCAAGGGAATCTAAGAGAAAATTCTTAACTTTTTGTGAACTGGTCAGAACCCTTGACAGCTCAACTTGAATGTGGTAGAATGGCAGTAAAACAGGGCGCTTCGAGGGTGCTTAGGGAAAATTTCCCTAAGATATATATAATAGTAATAATCTAAATAAGTAATAATCATTCTTATTTAGATTCCATAAAGATAAGTCGTGGCAAAATTTGACAGATATTTTGACAGGATGGACGGCTAGGAGCGTCTGTGGATGACTTTTGGTCATAAGTAGAGTAACTTGTTTACTGAAACAAAAACCTCTCACAGACGTTCCTACAAGACTATAAATGTAATATATATTATATCTTAGGCAATTTTTACCGAAGCAAAATCGACTTAAAGAAATTTCCAAAACCCCTTGACAAACAATATGGCAGTATGGTATAATAGAAAAGAGAATATTCAAGATAAGTTCTTTTAGATTAAGGAGAAAAATATGCTAGTTGACTCTAAGTATGAAAAGTATGCGCAACTGTGCCCTAGACAGTATGACTTTGTAACGTCGTGTACTTTCGGACAGGCGAAAGAAGCACTTAATGACCCATATTGTCCAGCATGGGCGAAAGATATGCTCAAACAGCGCTTTAGCGTTGAATTTACGATTCAGAGAAAAGATGATGAAAAGAAAAAAGCGGCAAAGCTAAAAGTTCTTCAGGAACATCCAAATGCAGATACGTGTATTGTGAATATTGCATTGACACTTTACAATGAGAATAGCGAAAGGGCGATATATGACAAACTTCCGCTTGAAAAATGCTTTGATGTTGCATTTGAAATTTATAATAGAAACTTTGTATTATAAGGAGTTTATATGACTATTGAGTTGCGTAAGGGCGAGTACTTGGAATTGTTAAATAGCATCGCTGGTGGACTTGCAAGTAATCCTGAATTTATTAAAGCTACGATTCAATATCGTGGATATAGTGAAGTAGGAACGCAAATAGCTAAAAGGGCAAAAGAGGCTATAAATGAAATTATTGGTGGAGATTACGATTTTTAATAAAATCAGCTTTTCATTAAAGATAAGGAGTGTAGCTTCTGACAACGAAAACAGTAGCAAATCAGCGAATTATTGATTATGCTGATTATAATTACGAAATGTTTCCAGTTGAATTAGTTCGTCATTTAGAGCCATGCGAAATTCAATTCTATATGTACCTGTGGAGCATGAGAACAAGGAATATTGAAAGACTTATTCTATTTTCCGCACACGTCATGGAAGACACCGGTATGTCTTATAAGACATATAATAAAGCATTTCATAATTTGGTTAGAAATGGATTCCTAGTTCTTGATGAACTAAATACATATACGTTCTGTCCTGACAGATACAAAGTGTCGGATGATGAACTGTTAAAGTTAATCTACGAGTACATATTTAAGAATTATCCAGAAAGTAAACGTAAAAAACTTAATATTGGATTATTTGTAAGATATGAGGACGAACTGGATATTTTTCCAGAATCACCTGTTGACGAGAATACTGATTATTTAGTAAATTTTGGTGGACAAGATGAAGATTTACCATTTTGATGGAGAAGTTGATATGTACGAAATTAACCATGATTTAAAGGAAGTAATTGTAGACACTGCAAAAGTCCCTATCGGCAGTATGGAGGATAGGATTATCAAGGGACTCATGAATCGTGGCTATACTATTAGAGAGCGTAGTAAGTGTACTGCTCTTGTTCCGGTTGATGATGCTCAAAAGTCTCAGATGTATAAAAAGTTTGAGGTGTTGTATCAGATGCGGAAAACTGAAACGGGAGAATTTGGTAAGGAGAAATATGTCGCCAGACTCTTTGCGAAGTGTGCTGACGACGTGTGGAACTCTATGGAGTCATCGTTTGTGAAAATTGTTGCTGTATATGGAGTTAGTAAAACACGTTCTGATTATCTAAAGAAGCATAACAAGAAATTTCATGCGATTGGGGTGAATTGAGGATGTACTATTATGATATATCGTACCGTCTGGAAGATGGAAAACTGAGATGTATGTATGTTATCAGTTGTAACGAATATAAGAACGGTGTTCCTCCTTTTGTCTACGAGAAACAATACCCTGAATCATGGAAAGATGTTCATGCTTGTTTGGCGAGTGAAAGCAGGGTGAACTTTATTAAGTGGAGACAAGGAAGGATGTATCGTTAATTTGTTGCGATTGCTGGAAAAGGGATTGTAAAAATCGCAACCATAGTTTTGCGTATATCGACAGTAGTATACTGGATGTGATAGTGTAGCTGAATCTAAAAGGATATACGACAAAATTCTGTTGTGGCGGTCATGTGTCAAATGCAGATAATTCATTCATGCCGCCATCAATATACATAATGTTTGAGGAGAATGTGAGGCTACCTAGTATTCCTAAAGGTTTCGTGTATCTAAATTATTATAATCAGATACAAGCAACTTGTCTATTTTGGGGAAATATACTTGATGAACAACGGTGGCTTGAAAAGAAAAGGGAGAGTCTAAAAGAATGGATTACGAGTCTTTGATTTGCGATTTTGCTGGTTCGTGCAGAAGAAAGGATTTTGAAAAGGCTGCGTTCTTTTGTGATGCACTTGATACCTTTTATCAGATAGCGAAATCTAAATATAAAGAAGATGCAGAAGAGCATTTTAGACGTTTGTTGTCTGGCGCTTTTGTGTACTATGATTCTGGCATTGATTTTGCAAAACTGCGGAAGAATTTACGTGGTGTTTTAGATGTCACATCAATGATTATCGTTGAAGATGAATACGTGTTATACGATGATACGCAGGGGAAACGAGTATATATTGACAGAAGAAGTTTTAATAATGATACAATTTATTCTATTTTCGAGAGGGTTAAGGGTGAATTTTGAGTAATTATGATTAAATCTAAGCGCAGTGGAAATATTCTTGACACAGATATGCCTATTATTGCTGTATCTGTTACGACTACTGGTGAAGATATTCCTAAGATTTTAAGGGCGTACAAAGAATGTCTTTCTGAATATAAGTCAATATTAAAGAAATCGTCTACTGCTAAAGGTCTTGAGGGTCGGTGTATCCCTGTTTTTAACAGAGATGAAAAGTGCTTTGCACTTCTTTTTAATAAGAACTGTGGGGCATCTGCTACAAGAGAAGCTGTTGCACAACTTGAATATTACAGTAATGTAACAAACTGCTCTGTTGCTTTTAGAGCTTGCGATTTTGACCCGTTTTTAATGAGCGAAGTTTTGACGTGCGAGGTAGAAGAATGGATGTAAGACCTAGATGCTTTAGGTGCGGAAAAGAGGCCAATGAGTTTTCCACTGTAAGCATCAGATGGAATACATACAAAGGTTCTGGCAGTTGTTTCGCGGCCTTATGTAATGATTGCGTTGATGCTATTGAGCCTAAAGTCGAAGCATTCACAAAAGATATTATGAAGGATGTGAATAAGAAATGATTCATATTAACAAGCAATATGCAATAAATCCGTCAAAGTGGTCTTATGACCTTGTGCATTTTACCACTGACAAGGCTGGTAAGTAGGTAGCAGAAACGCTTGGTTACTATCATGATTTTAATGCGGCATTAAAGGGTTACATTAAAATCAGAGCTAGGCGTAAACTATCGCAGAAAGATATGTCGATAGTGGAAGCGATTAAAGAAATTGAATCCATCCGTGATGAGGTGAAATCCATCTTGGATGGAGGTGATTCAGATGGTTGACGCTATAATTGAGTTTGCAAGATTACATCCGTTTATAACAGCATTGCCATTTATTACCATGTTCGTTGGTTTTATGTTCATGCTTAATAATCGTGACACGTTAAGATGTAGAATACTAGCATTGGATGCAATTCGTGACTACAACATAGATGGATATGTAATTGACGGACGAGAGAAATGGAAAAGACTGAATTATGAAAAAGTAATGCAGCCGTATGTATATACTTGGTTTTCTCTTGTTAAAAATGCAGAGTCGGTAATAAGGCCGCAGTATCTCGATAGACTGACTATCTATTTTGAAAATGCTAAGAAATTTAGGAGATTTGATAAATGATTGATGACGAATTTATTCAATGCAACTCGTTCTCGTGTGTAATGCAGAACACGATGAGTAGAGTCCAGAAAATGTCGTTACTTCTAAAATTAAGAGACGATTGCATCTCATTCTTTCTAAAGTTTTTACTTGATGGAAATATTACCACTGGAATATCTACAGCAAAAATCAATAGAAAATTATCTAAGAAATTAGACTCAGATATTAACATGACGCTCTTTGAAGTATGTCGTTATATTTCAGAGAATCCGTCTAATGATAAAACGCTTTGGGTTGCGCAGTCCTATGTAGAAAAGGTTCGCCAAGAGTTTAATGATGAATCTTTAGCGGATTTTGCGAAGCTGGTGTTTACTAAAAAGCTACGGCTTGGTGTTGATGCCAAGACGGTGAACAAGGCATACGGCTTTATGCTTGTACCAAACTTTGAAGTTCAGCTTGCAAAGTCTATCGAAAACATGAAGATTCCTCATGATAAATGGTTCTCTATTAGTCAGAAGATTAACGGCAATAGATGTATCTGTTATCGCGGCAAGATGTATAGTAGACAGGGTAAATTGTGGACTGGATTAGACCATATCGTGTCCGACTTGAAAAAGTTGGAAGTGGAACTTCCTGTTTGGTGTCTTGATGGTGAACTTGTATACAAGAATGAAGAAGGGTTAGCGGATAACGATGCCTTTATAAAAGGTACTGGTATTCTGAATAGTCCAGACGCGGATAAGTCTTGCATTAAATACGTTATCTTTGACTGGATTTCTAACAGAGACTTTGATAATGGTATTTCGCAAGATTCGTATAAAGTTCGTAAGGATTCGCTGGTTAAATTATCACACGATATTGAGCGTCTTGGAATTAAGAACGTAGAAGTCGTGAAGTTCTTCTATGAAGGTACTGACGAAACCAAAATTGATTACTGGCTTGGCTGTGCTACAAATGATGGCATGGAAGGTATAATGGTTAATTATGATGTACCATACCAGTGCAAGCGGCACTCTGGCATTATAAAAGTAAAACGATTCTATACGATGGACTTGCCGATTCTTGGTTTTGATGCTGGCGAAGGTCGTTTGTCTGACACTCTTGGAAAAGTTTATGTAGAGTATAAAGGAAATGTAGTTGGTGTCGGGAGTGGGTTTAGCGATGAACTACGCTCCGAAATCTGGAATAATAAAAAGAAATATCTGGGTAGTATTATCGAAGTAAAATATAAGAATATATCTAAAGATAAGAACACGGGTATGTCAAGTTTACAGTTCCCAGTCTTTGTTAGATTCCGTGAAGATAAGAACGAGCCTAGTTATGATTAAGGAGATTAAGATGTCTGATAAACTTGTTATCATTGATATGCAGAATGACTTTCATCCTAGTGATGAGGTAATCAAGCGTGTTGTTGAAAAGATTGAGAAGTATAAATCTAATAAGTGTAAGATTTATATGACAATGGACACACATAGCGCAGATAGTTACGATACTTTTCCTGAATCTAAGAAGTATCCAATCCATTGTGTTATGGGAACTGACGGTCATGCGCTTGTAGATGATGTTGGGAAAGCGCTTGCATTATATCGGCACGATTGTACTATTTGTTACAAGAACTCTTTTGGCTCTACAGAACTTGTAAACGCATTGCTTCGTGATTGCGTTCCGGGTGACAGAATTGAGATTTGTGGTGTTTGCGCGGACATCTGTGTTATTTCAAACGCTCTGATGATTCGTTCTGTACTTTACAAGAATGAAGTGTTCGTGGATTCTGAGGCAACTGAAGGTACGACTGTCGATGCCGCAAATGCCGCTTTTGCGGTCATGCGAAATTGTAACATTATTGTGAACTAATTCTATGGGCGCAATGCGCCCATTTATTTTCAAAAAGAACTTGACAAATCTTTGGATTTTTGATATAATAAGACCGTACCAAAACCCACATAGAGGAGCTAAAGAAGTTATATGTGTATTATTATTAAAGGTTTTGAAATTATTCTCATGGCCGCAGGGGTTATGTTGCTATTGATTGTAGTATATGACGTTATACATAAATTACACGTGAAGAAAAAGGGGAAATAATATGTCGGTATATGTGACAGGTGATACACATTCGTATATTGACGTAGATAAGATTACCCCTAGTCATTGGCCTGAATCTAATAATCTAGCAGAAAAAGATACTCTTATTATCTGTGGTGATTTCGGTTTTGTATGGGATGATGGGTTTAGTGATAGGTGGTGGCAACAGTGGTTCTTACGTAGACCATATATTACATGTTTTGTTGCAGGGAATCATGAAAATCATCCTATGCTTGAAAAATATCCGCTAGTTGATTTTCATGGAGACAAGGCGCACAAAATAAATGACCATATTTACTGTTTTGTTCAAGGCGGTATGTATGATTTTGATGGAAAGAAATTTTTCTGTTTTGGTAAGGCACAGAGCCACGATAGGTGGCACAGAAAAGAGGGTATTGACTGGTGGCGTGAAGAAATGCCATCTGATGCAGAATATCAGTACGGTTTTGATACATTGAAAAAGCATGACTACAAATGTGATTTTGTAATAAGCCACTGCGCATCTGATACTATTACTGATATTCTTGGTGGTGGTGAGTATAAACATGATAAACTGACTAACTTTTTACAGAAAGTTGTGGCAGAAGATGTAACATTCGACCACTGGTATTTCGGTCATTATCACATGGATTGTGACGTTGATGCGGAAGATGGAAAGAAATATACGTGTGTATACCAGAATATTTATAAGGTGGTGTAAAAATGAAAGATATTAACAAATTTCAGGATGATTGGTTTTTGGCGAAGAAGGCTCAGAATAAGCGTGTTGCTGATACGTTGGGCTTTCTATATGCCGCTATGCAGAATAAGCGGATTGAATTTGGCCGTATGCTGACAACCGATGAGATGATTGCAGTTGTCAAAAAGCAGATTAAGCAAATCAATGAGACACTTGAGTTTGCGATTAAGGGTAACAGAGACGAGACGGCAGAGAAATGTCGTGATGAACTTGCAATCCTCTCTGATTATCTGCCCGAAGAGTTGTCTTATGATGACATTAAGTCTCGCGTTTCTGTGCTTGTTGACTCTAGCATGAATAAGGGACAGGCAATGAAAACCGCTATGGGAGCTTTGCGTTCTATGGCAGATGGTAAGTTGATTGCAAAAGCTGTAAGCGAGGTGCTTGCTGGTGTCTAAGAATGCGAAAACTACCACAACGAGCATAAGTCTTTTGGGCGTATTGCAGATTATCTTTATTGTTCTCAAACTCTGCGGTCTGATTGACTGGTCTTGGTTGAAAGTGTTTATCCCTATGTGGATTGACATTGGAATTATCGCAGTATTTCTTTTTCTCTATCTTATCGTTCTTATTATTGCTTATATTTACGGTAAACACCCGTGGTAAAAGAAAGGAATTATTATGAGAATGGAATTTATCAGTATTGGTGATATTGTTCGTGACAATTCCTGCGCATATTCTTGTATCGACAAGGTTGTTGGTGTTCAGTATAACAAGAACGGCACTCTTTATAAAATGTGTTCGAGCGGTCTGTATGTACCAAGCGATAAGGTAGAGAAGGTGATTTTGCCTGATGACTAAGATGGTTATTGTAGTTAGGCGAGACTTACACATGAGAAAAGGTAAGGCTATCGCACAGGCTTGTCACGGCGCTGTAAATATTATTCTAAAAGCCCTTGACAGAGACGGCTTGCCGTGGTATACTGTTGGTGATGGAACGATAGTAGTTGATGGAGATTCGGCGCTGTCTGAATGGTTCTCTAATTCATATACTAAAGTCTGTCTTTATGTTGACAGCGAAGAAGAGCTTTTGAATCTAAAGAAGAAAGCAGATGAAGCTGGCATCATGACAAGTCTTGTTTTGGATAATGGAACTACAGAGTTCCACGGAGTTAAGACATATACTTGTCTCGTATTTGAGCCGCTGGATTCACGAGTTGTTGACCCCATTACTGGTAATCTGCCTTTGTATTGAGAGGTGAATCTAATGGAGTCTTATAAACTTGCACAAATAGTGTAGGTAATAAGAGAGGACGAGGGCATTTGTCCGTTGACGTTCTCTGAAATTATGCAACACCATGGTGGATGTGTATTTGTTATTGGTGAGGAGTGTGGCTACGGTACTGTAGACGTAACTAAGATGGCCATACTTTTAGATAACGAATATGTTGATATTCATGGTTGTGGTACTAAATTTTACGCTTATGATATTAGGCCATATAGCGTGAAGTGAAATTAAAAAAAGATATATTTGTAAAAAATATTACAAATATATGGTAAAGGTAATACGTCGCCCTTCATATTATGGCAAATTGTAACGATATACAATTTTCAAAATAATGGCAAAATCCTACGTTACAATCATAAATAGGAAATTGTCATCATTGTCAGTAAAATAGCTGTAAAAGATAACTTTATATTGCAAATATAAAAATTTGTATCACACAAAAAAAATAGCTTGCATTGTGTTTATAACCAATAATTTGTGGGTAAATATAATTTGCTATAATAATAGATAGGTTGTAATAGATAATAAATTAGCACGAAAGGATAAATTGTTATGTTGGTTAATGGAAAGAGAGCTTTAGCGTATATTACTGAAATCAATGATATTGAACCGTTACCGGGTTATGATAGGGTAGAGTACGCTAGAGTAGGGGGATGGGGA